>Ga0137360_10001035_pt1 | contig 16237 bp, 10 predicted proteins | sample Mad1_60_16metaG_FD_104924 | JGI IMG/M metagenome (GOLD analysis project Ga0137360, IMG submission 104924) | Vadose zone soil microbial communities from Angelo Coast Range Reserve, California, USA - Mad1_60_16 metaG | ecosystem: Environmental > Terrestrial > Soil > Vadose zone | place: USA... | reverse complement strand
GCGGCCGACTACGGCGGCCATGCCGTTGCCGGCGTTGGCGTCGCGGCGGGGCTGGGGGCGATTTTCTTCCTCGAGGACGAGGACAGGATTTTTCAGCGCGGTGGGCAATGCGGCCAGCTCGGCGTCGACTTCAAAATTGCGGAGGGCTTCGCGGACTTCGTCAAGGGAAGCGATTTTTTTCAGGCCGGCGGAGACGCATTCGAGGTGGCCGTCAATCACCGGAACGCGATTGCAATGGGCGCTGAGGCCGATGCCGGCGTCGACGAAGCGCGAGCCATCCCATTTGCCAAGCAGCTTCTGCGGCTCGGCCTCCATTTTTTCTTCTTCGCCGCTGATGAAGGGAACGACGTTGCCCTGGATATCCATGGAGGCGACGCCGGGATAGCCGGCGCCGGAAATGGCCTGAAGAGTGACGACAAAGATTTTCTCGAGGCCAAAGGCATCGGCGAGAGGCTTTAATACCAGGACCAGGCCGGCGGTCGAGCAATTGGGATTGGTGACGATGAAGCCCGTGTCATAGCCGCGATTTTTCTGCTGCAGAGGAATGGCGTCGAGATGCGCGGCGTTCACTTCCGGAATGAGCAGCGGAACATCGGGGTCCATGCGGTGATTCCTGGAGTTGCTGACGACGGGATAGCCCCCGCGGGCGAAATCCTCTTCGGCGGGGCCAGCCACGGAAGAATCGAGCGCGGAAAAAACGAAGTCGCAGTCGAGAGAGAGGTCGAGGCCTTTAACGACGAGGCCGCGCGCGGCATCGGGAATCGGCGCATCGAGGTGCCAGCGAACGGCTTCGGCGTAAGTTCTACCCGAAGAACGCTCGGAGGCGGCAACTTCGGTAAGGTCGAACCACGGATGATCGCCGAGCATTTGAACGAGGCGCTGGCCGACTACTCCGGTAGCGCCAAGGACTCCCGCCTTCCACTTTTTCTCCGGTCGCTTCGCCTGCATGTTTTGATCTCCGTCGTTTTGAGATGGGGAATTCATGCCGCACCGCCTTGTTGAGTTGGAACGGACTCCTGCGACGCTGTTCTCGAATCCTGGAGCGAGCGCTGCGTGCCGATGCGCGTGCCCCGTGCCTGCGGATTGAAAGTGTTGCGAACCCAAACGACCATTTCGGTTTCGGCGGCGAGAGGAAGAACTTTTGCGTGGAGCACTTTCGCGCCTTTCGCCACAAGTGCATGGGCTTCATCATAGCTGAGTTCATGCAAAAGGCGCGCTTCGGCAGACTCGTTGGGATTCGCGGTGTAAATGCCGTCGACGTCGGTCCAAATGACCAGTTCGTCGGCGTCCACGACGTGCGCGATGATGGCTCCGGAAAAATCCGAGCTGTTGCGGCCGAGAGTGGTGATGCGGCCATCGGGCGTTGCGCCGATGAAGCCGGTAACCACAGGGACGACGCCCGCTTCGAGGAGCGGAAGTAGAACGTCCCGGCCGCGGCGCTTACTTTTTTCGAGATGCGGCTGCGCGTCGCGAAAGGTGTCGCAGGTGAGGACGAAATCCGAGGATGTGACGGGTACCGCAGGGACGCCTGATTTTTCGAGAGCGGCTGCGAAGAGCCTGGCGCTGAAGCGTTCACCAAAGGAGGCGAGGCGGTCGAAGAGCTCGGCGCTGGCGGCCGCGGCGCCGCCGTGGACTGGAATTTCGTGAAGAAGATCGCGTCCCAGGAGTTGCAACTCGCGGCGCACGCGAAGGTCATCGTCCTCGCTGAGTTGCAAACCCGCAAGCACATCAAGGTGAAGATGCAGTACGAGTTCGGCTTCGCGGCGGGCATGTGTGAGCTTGCCATCGGCGAGAGCGCGAGCGATAGAAAGTAGATGATCGGTGACGCCCTTCATGGCGGAGACGACCACGGTGACGCTGGATGCCCGCATGGCGGCGCGAACAAGACCCGCAGCATGCAGCATGCGTTCCGCGCCGAGAAGAGAACTGCCGCCGAACTTGAAGGCGACTACGTTCCGGCGTTGCTTGCTCGCGCCGCCGGCGAAAGGCACTCGCTCGCGCAACTCGGCGCGGCTTCTTTCCGCAGCAAATTCTTCCGGTACGTTTTCGAGACTCATGACCTCGCGCTCCTGGTTTCCCCTTGCGATGGCAACCGCTGGAGCGTCTCTGGAGGGGGCTTAAAAGAAGAAACCCGCCGCCAGGTTCGCTTCTGGCGGTGGGTTGGAAACTTTCTGCTAGTTCGCTAGCTGTTTCTCCACGCGCCGGAAGCGGAAATAGTCGTCTTAGTCGTAGTCGAGGTAGTCGACATGGACGACTTGGACGTAATTCGCTTGGTGGCGATGGAGATCATTACCCGCTCAGATTAGCACACCCCATCCTGCAGGCAAAGCCTATTTTCGAGCGTGCCAGGCTGGGTGAGGGGAGGGGCAACGCCAAGTGCGGCGCGGCGCAATAGAGGGAATCGATGAACCTTGTTGTTGCCTCACGAAAGGGCCGAATCTGTGTTTGCGAAAAGAACACTGGAGCAGGTGAGGCCGGATTCGGCTTTTTGGAGTTCGGAGATGTCGATGGAAGTGACGTGGAAGCCGTGGGCTTCGATGCGGGCGCGTGTGCGCGGAAACGATGCGGGGAAAATGATCGTGTCCGCGAGGGCCAGGGCATTGGCTGCAAGCGGCTCGGCAGGATCGACGTCGATCCATTCCTGGCCGGCGAGCGGCGTGGTGTCAAACGATGCGCGGTTGGCGAGGAGCGTGTTGCGGCCGAGATGCGTAACGGCCGATTTCAGATGAAGGCAGCCGGTAACGGGAACAGCGATGACTTCATAGTTGTGCGGGGCAAGAATGGCGGCAAGCTGGCGGATGCCTTCCGCGTTGCTGCGCCTGGTGAGGCCGACAAAGGTCTTGCGGCCGATGCGCAGGACGTCCCCACCTTCAAGCGTGCCGGGAAGAGAAACGTATTCGAGCTTTCGAAATTTGCCGAGCGCCTGAGCGAGCGAAGGTGCTTCGCGGCGGCGGGTCTCCGTTCCGAGCGGCAGGATCACCGCCAATTCATCGAGAACGATGGCGGGGTCTTCGACGAACATGGAGTCGGGAAGATCGGGCTCGGCAGGCAGCGAAATGACGCGAGCGCCCAATTTACCGAGCAACTTCTCGTAGGCGCGGTGCTGCTCCTGGGCGATGGCCAGGTCGATGGGCTTGCGATCGATGAAAGAAAGTTCGCAATTGACGATGGCTGGGCTGACGGCACGCGTGATGGCTGTAAGCATTCCGATCGTGAGAGTTTACACGAGAACGACGAGAACGATGCGAAGTGAGGAACCGTTGAAGGAAGAGCGGAGGCAGAATAGACTCTTAGGATCGCAAACAGACTTTCTGGAGGCGGGTGCAATGAATGATTCGATGAGGCGCGCGGCGGCGATTCTGCTGGTGATCCTCGGAGGGGTGGCGTTGTGGTGGGCGGGCAGCGGAGCGCCGGCCTCCGCATCGCCGAATGACGCCATGGTGGCGACGATCGAGGCGGCGCGAGAGCGTGCCGCGGCGAGCGATGCGCGCTTGAAGCCCGCATCGCGGTTCGAAAAGGGCGGGTGGATCTACGTGCATCTCGAAGGCGATCCGGGCGCGATGGGATATCAGCACGGGTACCTGCTGGCGCCGGAGATCGAAGATGCGTTCGCGGCGGTGAGCGCGGGGATGATGCATTCCACGGAACGCGACTGGGCATTTTTCCGGAAAGCCGCGCACGAAATGCTGTGGCCGAAGATCGATGCGGAGTATCAGCAGGAGCTACAGGGTATCGTCGAGGGACTGCGCGCAGGCAGCGGGTCGAAGCTGGATGTGGACGACATCGTGGCGTTCAATGCGTTTGAAGAGCTGCCGGATTATTACGTGCCCTGGCTGAACAAGCAGCAAAAAACGGCGAAGGCGCCGAACCTGAAAAGCCCGGGGAATTGCAGCGCTTTCGTGGCGACGGGAAGCTGGACAAAGGACGGGCTGATCGTGATGGCGCACAACAACTGGACGAGCTACCGGAACGGCCAACGGTGGCGGATCGTGTTCGACATCGCGCCGAAGAATGGTTACAGAATCCTGATGGATGGTTTCCCCGGAGTGATTGCTAGCGACGACGATTTCGGGATCAACAGCGACGGGTTGATGGTGACGGAAACGACGATCACACAGTTTGAAGGCTGGGACCCGAACGGCAAGGCTGAATTTGTACGTGCGCGGAAGGCCTTGCAGTATGCGGGCTCAATCGATGAATACACAAAGATCATGCTGGAGGGAAACAACGGGGGATACGCAAACGACTGGCTGCTCGGCGACCGAAAGACAGGGGAGATCGCGCAACTCGAACTTGGGTTAAAGGCGCACAAGCTGTGGAGGACGAAAGATGGCGTGCTCGCAGGATCGAATTGGGCGCGCGACCCGAAGGTGCTCAAGGAAGATACCCCGCAATTTGATCCGGCTAATAAAGAGAGTTCGCCGAACGCGAGGCGGGCGCGCTGGGATGAATTGCTCAAGGAAAACAGAGGAAAGATCGACGTCGCGCTTGCGGAAAAAATGCTGGGCGACCACGCAGACACCGCCCAGCACAAGGAAGAAGCCAACGAGCGCACGCTGTGCGGGCACGTGGATGGATCGCCGCGCGGCGTGCAAGAGTGGGATTGGCAACCCTACTATCCCGGCGGAGCGGTGCAGGGAAAAGCGACGGATGCAACGATGGCGAAAGAAATGCGGATGATGGCTCGCATGGGGCACCCCTGCGGCGGGGATTTTCTCGCCAAGCCGTTTCTTGCAGCTCATCCCGAGTATGCCTGGCAGGAGCCTTATTTGCGCGATATGAAGGCGGGCCCGTGGACGGAGTTCCGATCAGGCCAAGCCCCGAAAGAGTAAGCCAAATCTTAAAAGAACCCGGCGGCTGATGCGCGCGAAAAGAATATTGCCAAGGGGTAGTGGGCCATAAAGGCCGCGTGGGAGATCCAGAGTCGCGTAATTCCCGCCCCGAGGAGCATACCGGCAAGAATCAAGCCGATCACGCCGAGCACAATCCAAACATCCGACTTTGAAAACGAAGGGGCGACCAACCTTCGAGAAGCTTCTTGAGAAGAATCAGCAGAGGTCTCGCTTTGGGGGAAGAGCGGATGAGCGGGCTTGTCGGAGACTTCCGGCTGCACTAGGAGGCAGTAGCCTTTCCGAGGAATGGTCTCGATGTAGAGCGGCTTATCGGAGGAATCGCCAAGCGCCTGGCGGAGTTTGTTGACTGTGGTATTTACATTGGCGTCGTAGTTCACATGCGTATCAGCGGGCCAGAGCCGCACGCGCAGCTCTTCGCGGGTGACGACTTCACCCGGTTTTTCGAGAAGTGTCAGAAGAACCTGATAAACCTTCCCCTGAAGTTTGAGCCGGGCGCCGTTGCGCGTAACTTCCTGCCGCTGCTGGTCAATCCGGAACGGCCCAAAGAGGACATAGCGGCCCGATGACAGGAGCACCCGCTCCGAAGTCGTCGGTTCATCCGGTTCTCGCATTGCGATCACTTCCGGTGACATAGACGCCCACCCTTATGGTGTATAGACGTAGAAACCAGTCGAGCGTTTTCTAATCTTACGAGAAATTTCATCGATAAGTTCCATAGGACCGATTAGCCGGGACCGCGCAATTGCAGAATGCTGGTAGGGAATCAGAAAATCGGAATGTTACAGGAGGAAGTCACCTGAATTTAGAAATAAGATATATGAATTAGCGGAACTCAGCGCCTCCAACCAGGTGCCGATTTGTAACCCTTGGCTTCTAGAACCGCGTATCAGGGAGTTCCTACCACACGAGGCAAAGATAGGGGGGATTTCATGACGTTGTATGCGGTAAGTGCTTTATCTCTCTTGTGCGGGGCAACAGTACTGCTGGGGCCAGCGCAAAAGGCCGAATTGTCAGGGCAAGTCGAGGTCGAGCGCGTAGATGTCGGTTAGACCGCGCTCAACCATGACGTAAAGAGAACCATCCGGTCCAAGCCCGCTGAAGATACAATGCGCGGGGCTGCTGCGAAGGGTTTCGCCGCAACTGAAGACCTTCTCCACCTGGCGATTCGCAATCTTCACGCGATAGACGGCCTGCTCGCTGTCAAGCTGATCCTGAAAATAGATCGCCGTGGAGCCGGAAGTCCAATAAGGTGCGCCGAGAAGTCCGCCCTCGGCCAGGTCACTCCAACGTTCCGTTAGGAAATCATAAAGAAGCAGCCGGCGATTTGTTTCGTCAAGAGCCGCGATGTGCCACCCATCGGGAGACCAACGAGGCGCAACCAGCCCTCGGGACTCCGGCAAGACCGTCCACTCACCGGTGCTTGATTTGAACAAGTAGATACCGAATTTGGGCTGCGTCTTTTGTTCGCGCATGCTGACGACGATTTGCGTGCCATCCGGCGACCAATCGGCGTCGGAAGCCTCGCGGCTCTCGGGAAGGACCGCGCGCAAGGCGCCGCCATCCGCGGAGAGGAAATAGATCTGGCGCAAGAAGCCTGGACGCACGCCGGTGAAAAGAATCTGCTTTCCATCCCGCGACCAGTGAGGGGCCGAGGCGACCAGCGGTGGTGTCGTTAGACGGAGGCGCTGAGCGCCATCAACACTGCTCCGCCAAAGCGAGCCGTCCGGACGATCGGTATACAGAGCCAGACGACCGTCGGGAGAGACGCTGGCTACTTCCGCGTTAGCATTGTGAATCAAGGGTTCGGCATGATGAGATCGCGGTTCGATTTTCTGCAGTTCACGATTCGAGCGGAAGCTGAAAGCAAATACGCGGGAACCCGTTTGCGTGGGGATGTCCACGTGCAAAGAATCGGGGCCGTGCGTCAATTGCACAGGATCACGGTGCGATCGGCGGAACCAATTCCAGGCTTCGCGGATGCCCCAGAGATTGCAATCGTAGTTTTCGCAGCCGGAAAAAAGAAAATACCTGCCATCCGCCGTCCATTCACCCCCGGACTGCGAAACCAGCGGCCTTCCGCCGGCGAGAATCGGATGCAAACCGGAGCCATCCGCGGCCATCTCCCAGACTGCTTGAGTGCCGTCCTCGCGCTTGTCCATGTTGAAACGAATGGTTTCGCCGTCGGGAGACCAGGCGGGAAAGTGCGGAAGCCCAGGGCCATGCGCCAACTCGCGGAGCTGAGTCCCATCGGGATGGATGGTATAGAGACTGCGGCCGCGAACATAAATAATCTGGCTGCCATCCGGTGACCACGCGGGATCGTGTCCAACGGCTTCGCCCATGCGGCGCGGCTCACCGCCTTGCACGGGCCATAGCCAGAGCGGCATCTCATCATCGCGCCGGTTGAACTGTCCGATCAGAAACTGCGAATGGTCGGGCGAGAGGGCGAAGATGCGGGTGTTTTCAAAAGGTGCGACCATTTTTTCCGCGTTTCCGCCTTCCACCGAGGTTTGCATCAGATTCCAGTGGCCGCCGTCACGCTCGAGAAAAAAGATCCTCGTGCCATCAGACACGATCCCGCCCCATTCATCGATTCCTCCGGCGTTGGTAATGCGCGTCATGTGCTGCACGCTGGGACGAGGGACGGGATAGACGATGAAAAAGAGCAGCCAGGAACCAAAAGCAATCGCGCAGGAAAGAAGGCTGAAATCGATCCACCGCGCTGCGCGCTCCGCCATTTTCCTTTCTCGGGAAAGCTCGGCAGCCCTCTCGGGGGAGAATTCCGGATTGAGGCGCATACGGACTTCGAAGGACTCTTCGGAACTCCCTGGAGAAACGCTTGTCGAGGGAGCAAGGGAGTTCGCAGAACCGTTTATTGAATGGACCGGGGCGAGGAAACGATAGCCCTGGCGGGGAACGGTTTCGATAAAGCGCGGATTCTCGGCATCATCTTGAATGGCCGCACGCAGTTTCTTCAGGGCGGCATTCAGGCTGCCGTCAAAATTAACGTGAGTACCTTCGGGCCAAAGTGACCGTTGGAGCTCTTCGCGGGTGACGATCTCACCGGGGCGCTGCAGAAGCAGAGCCAGGATACGGAAAGGCTGTTCTTGAATCTTGAGGCGCACACCCTGCCGGGAGAGTACTCCCTGAAGCAGATCGACCTCATAGAGGCCGAACCGGAGGGCGAGTTTGGGGTCGACGCGGTACTCCACGAAGGGTAAGTCCCCCGAAATGCATGGGCGGACTATACCACGCGAAGTGCTATCAGGAAAAGAGCCTGGTTCATTTAGAGACATAACATGCTGATTGTAATGGCTTTACTGGGTCACAGTATTTTCAGAGTTAGTTCGTTTGACGCTCCGACGCATTTCAAGTTAAGCAAAGTAGAGTCCCCGTGGCAGAACAGATCATTCCGTCAACTGACCTGCTCTGGGATCCTTGTACTCAATAGGAGGACTAGGGAGAACTAACTTTTGAAAGCCCGTACTCCCAAGAACCATCGAAATACCCGCGTTCGCGCCCTCTGAACCAAGCCTACCTAGAGTCGGACGCGGGCATTTCGATTCTCCTGAATGAAGTTCATTCCGCCTGTCTCTCGATTCCAAATTTTCCAGGAAAGCTCTCTGCCGAATCTCATGGAATGGACACGGCACTTTTCCCCTTGACACTATGGCGTGTAACGATATAGCGTATGACGACAGAATACTTCGTCTGCGGAGCTGAAACCTTGAGTGCTGCTCAAAGTAACGCGGAACCCTTCGGGCCGCTGACGCCGTCCATGTTCCATGTGCTGCTGGCGCTGGCCGGCGATGATCTCCACGGCTATGCCATTCTCAAAGAAGTGGAGCTGCGCACCGGCGGCAAAGTCCGGCTGAGCACTGGAACCCTGTATGGAATCATCAAGCGCTTGCTGAACGATGGCCTGATCGTTGAGCTGCGTTCCCGGCCCGCGGAATCAGAAGACGACGAACGGCGCCGTTATTACCGATTAACGCCGCAAGGCCGCCAAGTGGCAACCGCGGAGGCGGAGCGAATGGATGAAATTCTGTCCATCGCGCGGTCGAGAAATCTGCTGAAGAAAACTCGGACGGCGTAAAGAAATTCCCGGGAGCCGGTTGAGCTAGTTCCAGATACAACGAGTGGTCCGAAGAGCGGTGTTCAGGTGGCGCCGCGGGAGAACACCATGTCAGTGGCTGATTCCAGGGCGATACGATTTTATCGAGCACTTCTGCGGCTTCTTCCCTTCGATTTTCGGAGCGACTTCGGCCCCGAAATGGAGACGGTTTTCCAGGAACAACACAAGGAAGCAGGCCGCCTCGACGGAGCCGCGGGTGTTCTGCGCCTGTGGTGGGAAACGATTGCGGGAATTTTCCGGACCGCGCCGGGCGAGCACTTGGCGATGTTCCGTCAGGATGCGGGATTCGCGCTGCGAATGATGCGCAAAAATCCGGGATACACCCTTGCAGCGATCCTCACGCTGGGCCTGGGAATCGGCGCCAATTCGGCCATCTTCAGCGTCGTGAATGCGGTGCTGCTGAAACCGCTGCCCTACGAACACGGCGAAAGCCTGGTAACGCTGCACCAGCAAGCGCCTCGCGCGGGAATGCTGAATCAACCCTTCTCGGTAGCGGAGATCAACGACTACCGGACGCAGAGCCATTCCCTGGATGGCTTGGTCGAATACCACAATATGAATTTCATTCTGCTTGGACGCAGCGAACCGGAACGCGTGGAAACCGGAGTCGTTTCCTGGAACTACTTTGACGTGTTCGGGGTGAAACCGCTGTTTGGCCGCGCCTTCCGTCCGGAAGACGAACACCCAGGCGCCTCGGCCGTGTTGATGCTCAGCTATGAATATTGGATCAGGAGCTTCGGCGGCGATCCGACGGTTGTGAACAAGACGTTCACGATGAACGACAGGCCGCACACGGTCGTGGGCATCCTGTCGCCGGTGCCGCAGTATCGCCAACCGGCAGGCCCGCATGATGCAAGTTTTCGGCCGCATGAAGCCGGGAATCAGCGTGCGCCAGGCGCGAGCCGATTTGAATGGCGTAGCCGCCAATTTGCAGCAGGCTTATCCGAAAGACTATCCGCCCTCAATTGACTACTCCATGGCGACATCCTCTCTCGAGGAAGATCTCACCTACAACGCGCGTCCGACGATGCTGGTGCTTCTCGGCGCGGCCGGTTTCGTGCTGCTCATCGCGTGCGCCAATGTTGCGAATCTGAACCTCTCTCGCATGGTGCGCCGCGAGCGAGAACTGGCGGTCCGTGCGGCGCTGGGTGCGGGACGCGTGCGGATGTTCCGCCAATTGTTGACGGAAAGTTCGCTGCTGGCGCTGCTTGGCGGCGGTTTGGGGCTGATGTTTTCGTGGGGAGCGCTGAACCTACTGATGAGTTTCGCAGCGCGCTTCACTCCTCGTGCACGAGAGATTCATCTGGACGCTACTGTACTGTTGTTTACGCTCGCGGTGGCTGTTTTGACGAGCCTGCTTTCTGGAACGGCCCCGGCACTTGCTGCGCGAGAGACGGTTGTGGGTAGCCTGAAGGAAGGTGGCCCGCAATCCACCATAGGGCGCGGCCGCCACCGGATGCGGAGCTTGTTGATCATGGCGCAAGTCGCGGTGTCATTCCTGCTTCTGATCGGCGCGGGTTTGATGCTGCGCAGCTTCGCAAATCTGCAACATGTGGACCCGGGCTTCCAGCCGGAGAACGTTTTGACCATGCAAATCGGCCTCGACTTCACCAAATACAACACGGATGATAAGCAGCGCGCCTTCTTCGAAACGTTCCTCGATAAAGTCGGAGCCCAGAGTGGAGTGAAATCGGCGGCGGCTTCGATGATGATTCCGTTGAATGGCGACATGCACATGACTGGCGATTTCATGATCGAAGGGCAAACACCGGTGCCCGGGCAAGTTCATCCCATCTCGGATTTCCGCGTGGTCAGCGATGGCTATTTTGAGACTCTGCACATCCCAGTGCTCCAGGGCCGGGCGTTTACGCGGGCCGACCGTCCGGGCACGCCGCCTGTGGCCGTAGTCAATCGCGCCGCGGCGCGGCACTACTGGGGTGGACAGGATCCTCTTGGAAAACGGTTCTCCGCGGACGCGGGGAAATCCTGGGTACAGATCGCCGGTGTCGTCGGCGACGTGAAGCAGTACGGGCTGGACAAGGATGCCGTGGACGAGATTTACTTGCCGATGGCGCAGAATCCGCTGATGGACGCGGTCCTGGTCATTAAGACGACGGCCGAGCCAATGAGCGTCGCGCGCAGCATAATCGAGTTGCTCTATGCCGTGGATCCGAATCAGCCAGTGGCACGGGTGCGCTCGCTCGAACAGGTGCGCGCCGAATCCGTCGCTGCACCTAGACTGACGACAAATTTGCTAGGGTTGTTCGCGCTGCTGGCGCTGGCGATTGCGGCCACAGGCATTGGCGGCGTGATGGCACTGGCGGTGGGCCAGCGCCGGCATGAGATCGGGGTACGCATGGCCATCGGCGCGCGTCCCACCGAAATTCTGCGCATGATTCTGAGGCAAGGCATGGCGTTGGTGTTGTTTGGAGTGGCGTTCGGCCTGCTCGGCGCGCTGGGGCTTACGCGCCTTTTGCAGCAGTTACTTTTTGAAGTAGCGCCGACTGATCCGCTGACCTATGTCGGAGTAGCGCTAGTGCTCGGTTTCGCCGGGCTGGTGGCCTGTTATGTCCCGGCGCGCCGCGCGGCCCGGGTGGACCCCATCGTCGCCCTGCGGGCGGAATAGGGAAGTTAGGATAGACATTCTTCTCTGTTCCGTTCCAAGACGGAGATAACGCGAAGAGGAAAGGCAGGAATGCCTGTCCTACTTTGTTGGCCGTGGGAGAGCGAGTCTGTTAAACTGTAGGCTGCTGCGCCGCACCTAAGAATGTGTGACCGCCATGCGGTCAACCTACATAAAAGGACATTCCTCGAGGCTGCTGGTTGTTTCAGCAGCTATTTTTGTCTTTAGAGGACTTGGCCGCAAAGTGGCCACGATAAGCAGGAATTATGAGTCAAAACATTCGAAACATCGCCATCATCGCGCACGTGGACCACGGCAAGACCACGCTGGTTGACGCCATGCTGAGGCAAAGCGGGATTTTCCGCGCCAACGAAGCCCTCGTTGAGCGCGTCATGGATTCGAACGACCTGGAGCGCGAACGCGGCATCACCATTCTGGCGAAGAATACCGCGCTTTTCTTCCACGACACGAAGATCAACATCGTGGACACGCCGGGGCACAGCGACTTTGGCGGCGAAGTGGAGCGCGCGCTGCGCATGGTGGACGGCGTTGTCGTGCTCGTCGACGCCAGCGAAGGGCCGCTACCGCAAACGCGTTACGTTCTGCAGAAAGCGTTGGCGGCGAAGCTGCCGCCTGTGATCGTGCTGAACAAGATTGACCGCACCGATGCGCGCGCCAAGGAAGTCTTGGACGAAATCTACGACCTCTTCATCGATCTCGACGCCACGGAAGACCAGCTCGACTTTCCGGTGGTGTACACGAATGCGCGCGACGGCGTGGCACACCTCACGCCGGGCGACGGTTCGAAAGATCTGCTCCCGCTCTTCGAGACCATCGTAAAACACATTCCTGCTCCTCCGGGCGACTCCGAAGGAGTTCTGCAGATTCAGGTGATGAACCTGGATTACAGCGAATTTCTGGGACGCATCGCGATCGGGCGCGTTTTCAACGGCACGCTGAAGCGCGGCGCGGACGTGGGCATCGTCAAGCTGGACGGCCGCCTGACGCCGACGCGCATCACCAAACTGTATACCTTCCGAGGCTTGGAGCGCGACGAAGCACAAGCCGTCCCAGCAGGGGATCTCGTGGCGATTGCCGGCGTCGAAGGCATCAACATCGGGGAAAGCATTACGGATTTGGCGAACCCGATGCCGCTGGAACCGCTGCTAATCGACGAGCCCACGCTGGCGATGATTTTCACCGTCAATAGCAGTCCGCTTTCCGGCAAAGACGGAACGTATCTCACTTCGCGCGATCTCCGCGATCGCCTGCAAAAAGAACTCCTGACCAACGTGTCCATCCGCGTCGAGGACACGGACACGCCGGAATCCTTCCGCGTGCTGGGCCGCGGCGAATTGCAGCTCGCGATTCTGATCGAAACGATGCGGCGCGAAGGTTTTGAGCTGATGGTGGGCAAACCTGAGATTGTCACCCGCACGGAAAACGGCAAGAAACTCGAACCGCTAGAGCGCCTGGTGATTGACGTGCCCGAAAATTTCATCGGCATCATCATGGAAACGACTGGCAGCCGGCGCGGCGAGATGATCAAGATGAGCAATCACGGCTCGGGCCGCGTGCGCATGGACTTCAAGATTCCGTCACGCGGATTAATCGGGCTGCGCAGCCAGTTGCTCACGGACACGCGCGGCACGGCGCTGATTCATTCGATTTTCGAAGGCTGGATGGAATACGGCGGAGAGATGGCGCTTCGTCCAACCGGTGCATTGGTGGCGGACCGCAGCGGACCATCCACCGCGTTTGCGTTGTGGAACATCCAGGAGCGGGGCGAGCTGTTCATCGGGCCGGCCATAGACGTTTACGAGGGCATGATCGTTGGTGAAAATTCGCGTGAGCAGGACATGGACGTAAACGTTACGAAGGAAAAGAAGCAGACCAATATGCGCTCGTCCAGCGCGGACGAAGCCATCCGCCTCATTCCGCACCGCGAGCTGAGCCTGGAGCAAGCCATCGAGTTCATCGCGGACGACGAGTACGTGGAAATCACGCCGAAATCCATCCGCCTGCGCAAGAAAGTTCTCCAAGCCAACAAGCGCCCCCGTCGCTGGCAGGAAATCCGCGCCAGCCAGGCCACCACCTAACCGGACAGATATACTTCGCTGTCGTATCGGGGCCGCGGCAAAATCTTTAGTGCGCTGATTTTTCGAGCAGTTCCGCAAGGTACTGTTTCCAAACAACAGCCCGCGTATGTGTTCCATGGCCGCGCGTTTCGTCGCTGATGGGGATTAAGACGAAGCGTGCGTTTTTCACCTTTTTGATTTCGCGTTCAGCCATACCGAGTTCGGGCGGATTGATGAAATCGTCCGCGGAATTGATGTACATGACGTGAGCTGTGATTTTTTCGAGCTGAGGCGAGGGATCGTAAGTGCGCGAAGCGTTCACAGCGTACCAGAGGTCGTTGGCGTCCAGTCCTGTCATACGCGTTTTGAAATAGTCGTCGAGATATTTGTCCGCGGCGTCCCGCGTCGGCAAGGCTTTCTGCATATAGAGCGGTGCGCTGCCGGCGATGAGCAGCAGGTCAAGCGCCGTTCGCAATCCTTGCTGCGGCTCCGCCGCGTATTCTCCTCCCTTCCATTCCGGATCGTTGCGAATCGCTTCCATCACCATCTTGCGCCAGATGCGGTTGCGTCCGGCGATCTGCAGCGGTTGGCAAGCCAGCGGCATCAGCGCGTCCATGAGATCGGGATAGGTTTCTCCCCACACAAAGGAATGCATGCAACCCATGGACGTGCCGAGAATGAGGCGCAAGTGATTCACGCCGAGGCCTTCGCTGAGAAGTTGGTGGTGTGCGGCTACCATGTCGTCGTAGTCGTATTGCGGGAAGTGAGCGTGCAGCCCGTCGCTGGGCTTCGAAGATTTCCCGTGGCCTATGCCGTCGGGAAGAATAATGAAGTAGCGATTCGAATCCAGGAGTTGCCCCGGTCCAAACAATTCCCCAGCAAAGATGGGCTGCAAGAATTGAGTTCCCGAGCCGCCGGTGCCATGAAGAATCAGAACGGCGTTTGTGACGCGGCCCTCCGCATTGCGCACCGGCTTGCCAAGCGTCGTATAGTGCAGTCGCAATTCCGGCAGCGTTTCCCCCGACCGGAACTTGAAATTTTTAGCGACGTAATCGCCCTCCGTCGTCCCGGGCCACTTGGCCGCCTGGCCAACCGCTGACGGGCTCACCAGGAGACATACCGCCGCGGTCAACAGGAAGGAGTAAAATAGCATTCCGCGCATAAGGCACCTCAACGGCTAGAGAATCTATCACGGCCCGTCAACGAAGTTTGCGCCGTTCGCCCACGGGAATAAATTGCCCGGCGCGCCAGTCTTCATAAAGCCGTGGTCGGAAACAACGGATATGCAGGCGCGACCGGGTGCGAGGCGCTCAGCGACTTCGCGCAAGTTTCCGATCACGGTACCCTCCGAGGCTCGAGCGCAGTGAAATGCAGCGCCGGCCCTCTTGGAAACTTTTTCTCAAGTATCCACTACGCGTTAGTTCCGTGAGTTTTGCCGCCCTCAGCCACACAAAATAGTGCGCACCCTGCTAAAAATGATATAAAGTCAATGGGCTCAAACGCAGCCTGCCTCGGAAACGCCGTATCCAAACGGTTTATGCGGCGGCGAACAGACAACGGCGGTTTTGTGCCCAAGGAGACTGATGGAATCCGCGCCCAATCGACCCACAGAAGCTGCCCCCGCCTCGTATCCCACCATCGCCGCGACGGCCACGGCGCTCCCGCCCTACACCATCACGCGGGATGACGTGAAGGTGTACATGGGACGCGTCTTTGACATTCCCGAGCGCCGCCTCGAAGCGATGATGAGCATCGTCGATAACGCCCAGGTTCATAAGCGGCACTCCATCTTCCCCCTCGACTACATCATCGAGCCGCGCCCGCTTTCGCAAACCAACAACGAATACATCGAGCATGCGGTGAAGCTCGGCCAGGAAGCTGCGGAAAAGTGCCTGGAGCGCGCGGGCTTGAAGGCCGATGAAATCGATATGATCATCACCGTGTCCTGCACGGGCTTCATGATCCCGTCGCTCGATGGTCACCTCATCAATCTGATGGGATTCCGCTCGAATATCCGGCGCATGCCGTTCACCGAACTGGGCTGCGCCGCGGGGGCCATGGCCCTGGCACGAGCGGCCGATTACTTGAAGGCCGAACCCGGCGGAAACGTCCTGATCATCGCCGTGGAGCTGCCCACGCTCACGTTGCAGCGCAAGGACATTTCGCAGGCCAACCTGATCTCTGCGGTCCTATTTGGCGACGGCGCCGCCGCCGTGGTCGTCAGCGGAAAACAAATGCGCGGGCCGAAGATTCTCGCCTCGGAGACGTATACGTTTCCCGATTCGCTGGGGGCCATGGGATTTGATCTCCGCGATTCCGGATTCCACATCCTGCTGGCAAAAGATGTTCCGGAAATGATCGGGGGAAAGATCGGCGGGCTGGTGCAGGGTTTCCTCGATCGCCGCGGCCGGAAGCGCGAGGACATCAAGGGCTGGATTCTGCATCCCGGGGGAGCTCGGCTGCTCGGGAACATCGAGACGGAACTCGGCTTGTGCAAGTGCGACACGCAGCCGTCCTGGGACATTCTCGGAAACGTCGGAAATCTATC
>Ga0137360_10001031_pt1 | contig 16272 bp, 25 predicted proteins | sample Mad1_60_16metaG_FD_104924 | JGI IMG/M metagenome (GOLD analysis project Ga0137360, IMG submission 104924) | Vadose zone soil microbial communities from Angelo Coast Range Reserve, California, USA - Mad1_60_16 metaG | ecosystem: Environmental > Terrestrial > Soil > Vadose zone | place: USA... | reverse complement strand
GTCTGGCGCAGGTGGACTGGTTTTCGCTCCTGTCACCCAGTCATTGCTCGACCGTTATGGTGCACCTGTGACACTACGTATTCTTGGGGTGTGGAACTTTGTGATCTGCGTCTCTCTCTCTTTCGTTATTCGGCCCCATCCGGCGTATAAACCGATAAAACCCTCTCTTGCACTCGCCAAAAAAGGAACATTCATTTTGCAGGTATGTACATTCTGCGCGTATATCCTCAACCCCCGCCCGATCACTCAAGATCTCTCCAGTTATTGGCGTCGTTCTTTCAGGCCGCTGGAAACATTATACCTTTATATTATCTGACCACATACTCGGTTTATGTGCTCGGCTTCTCACCTACCATGGCCAGCATGCTCTTGGCCGTGAACAATGGTGTCAACAGCGTATCACGTGTCACTATGGGTTTAATAGCTGACTATGCCGGACGGCAGAACACCCTGGTGGGCTGTGTACGTTCGGATATTCCTTCTTCCTATAATTAAATAACTTTTCTAACGCTTAATCGCCTGCTACGTATAGGTCGTCTTCTCTGCTGTCTCGGCAATCACACTCTGGATTCATGCGTCACGACCGCGATTCCTCGCCTTCATCGTCCTCTATGGTATGGCCTCCGGAGGCTACAGCGCACTTTTGCCTACCACTATTGCGGAACTTTATGGGAAAGAACATTACTCCTCTGCGAACGCCGCCATCTACTTCGTACGTGGCCTTGGTGCGGTAGTGGGGGCGCCTATCGCAGGCGCCCTGTTGGGTGCCCACCCGGGACAAGGCCAGCTCCTGGAACCGCCAGCACAGCTGATGAAGAGCTTCGATAAAGTAGCTGGATATGATGCGGCGCTGCTGATGGCAGCGGGGGTATGCGTCGTGCTCGTGAGGTGGTTCGATGCAAGAGCCAAGGGTAAATGGAATTGGATAGCCTAGACTTCTATAGTGAAATGGCCCAGGTCGCCTTAATCCAACTATCACACATACACAACCTAGCAGGAACAGGGCCGGTAGTCCAGTTCTAAGGCAACCAACAACAAAGTAAAATAACGGACGCAAGTAGACTTTGGACTGGAACCATACACAGGGATTACTTTACTGGGCGCCAGACTAGACCTTAACTTATTTCCTCCTGTTGTTTTGCATAGTGAGAATCTGGACAATACGAACACTAAATAGATGCGGTGCAGTTAGTTCAGCCGGAAGTCGAGGGGTGGGATACGACATACAAGATGTTGATCATATCAAGCTCAAGTCCGATCGCCTCCTTCATGGGATCACGCGCGATGACACCGCGCTCGGCCAGACGAGCATGATTGAGAATTTTTTGCGTACTGCAAACGTGGGACAGGTCAAGTGTATCGACAATCAGAATCAAATGAAGCTAATCACATACTCGTAGAGCACAAAACCACCGAACACAGCAAGGCCACCGTATAGGGAGATAGATTCGGTGATAGCCAAGGCACGTGTACCGAGAGGAAGAGCCATGGGTGCTAGCGAGGTCAGTGCGACGACAGTGACGCCAGCAAGCAGGGGGCCGCCCATATACAAATACTTGTCATTTCTGTTGCAATATGATTCAGAGGAATATTATACGAAAAAAAATCAGAAAGGGCCCACGTCGCGGTAGCTCCAATGTAGGAAAGCGAGCCTACAACACCACACGTATACAATGCCGCTCGCGATAGTATGGCCGGGCTGATGAAGAAGAGTGGACTAAGTGTTGCAGCTTGGCAAGCATTGAAGGCCTATGGCGGGACATGTTTGAAGCATGTTCTGCGGATGGGAAAGAGAGATACTGACCAGCCAAAACAAATGTTTTTGGGCCGAGTTCTCCGGAGACGTGTAGAACACTCCCATCATACTGCCAATACTGCCGGCAAGGCTGACACCAAGCACGAGCCCTGCGATGTGTTAAGAGCATCTCACAAGCCCTATGCTGAACGTGCTCACAAGGATTTGCGGACATGATGCGGAATGGTAGCCCAGCCCTGAACATGCTGCGAGCCGCCAAGGCCGTCAGGACGAGCCCACCACCTGTGTACTTGAACGAATCATGCAGGTATGTTCGCTCGGCTGTAGTAAGACTATCCCGCGTGTCCCTGTTCAAAAACACCTCTACACCAACGATGGTACCGGCGACGGTAGCCTGCAAATGCGTTTAGTATGCATTCCAGCACGTGCGGCGATATAACATACAGCCGTCACTGCATATCGTCGCCAAGACTCCGTCTGTGATGGACGAGATATGACCGCAGAATCGACGATTCCTCGTGAATGCTGTTGGAAAGGCTTGGTAACGACGTTGGGACGGCGGTTTCGAAGTACTTCTAGAATCCGCGGTCGTGTGACTGCCCCGACGCTGCCAAAGGAACGTAGAGGGAGAACCCTTAGCCCCGACCGAGGAGCGACAGGTCCGAACAACGGCGCTGTGTATGTAAAGAGGCTGAGACGGAGCATGAGGGATGAATGGTGGTGGTCGAGGCTTGAGAGTGAGCGGAACGAAATGTGCCGATGACGCAGATGGACCGGCATAGGCTTTTCAGTATGATATTGATAAGATAAGATGTAGATGTGGCGGCACGGCAAACCGGCCAAACGCTTGACTCTATACCGTGACCATCCAACCTCGATGTCCCAAGCAATAGGCAACGTATGTCCCCCCTCATACTCATATTAAATCGGCTCAGATAACCTTATTAGACTGCCCTCGCCTATGCACGCGTATGGCATCATGCCGACGCGAAAGACCGTGTCCTCGGAAAGTTGGCGGAGAGAATAGCGATCGTGCTTATGGGAAAGCACAAGCCAATTTACGACCCTAGTGGTATGTTTCTCTTTTTTTTTACTTGAGAGTCTGGAAACGTGACTGTAGGATAGTGGACTGCGGGGACTATGTGGTCGTGACGAATGCCAGTCAAGTCAAAGTCACGGGGAGGAAAGCGGAACAAATTCTGTACCGGAAGCACACGCTTTACCCTGGGGGCTTGAAGGAGATTAAATATAGGGACATGATGAGCAAAAAGCCTGATGAAGTGCGTCGCTCTTTTGTATGCTTAAATGCCATATCTTGACAGGAAGGCACCCAGATTATCCGAAAAGCGGTCTCGGGTATGTTGCCAAAGAATAAGCTTCGTGATCGACGATTGGAGAGGCTACGGATATTTGAGGGCCCAGACATGGGCGTTTTTCAGAAAAATATTCTCAAGCGATGGGATGGGACTCTCAACGGTTCGCAATCTTCATGAGACTTCACTTCGTTGTCGCAAAAGTGTTGTTGACCATTTCACCGATCTGCTGATCAGTGCACTAGACTATCTACGTATATCGTATGGGAATCGAGCTCTGCGACAGTACTCCCACTTTCTCACTCCGTTGTGCTGATTTGAGATATCTACCGTACCTTCGGAACGAAAGGGGAATCTTGGTATTTATCGTCAATTCACCACTAACAGGCCTAATCTTGGGTGTGGGCAACGACTCCCGCCAGACCCGCTGTTCCATACAAGGCGATCCAGACCTCAACTATAAACCAAGAGCACGTTATAAGCGGTGAACAGAAAGATACATGTCTTGAGTAATGGAGCATTGGACCGTGGCCCGGGGTACGACACTGAGCGCTAGTTCCCAGCTTAGCCAGCGCGAAAAGGGCAGTGCGGCAAGTGCAAGATGCTACTAGTATTCAAAGTATTGTAGAAAAGAGGAGAACACGTCGTAATATTGCAGTAAGTAATCGCATTCTATTGCGTGGTATCAGGCGATTCCAGTCGCGTCACATTGACCAGAATGCCGCCTGCCATAATCTATAGTCGGGAATTTCTGCCTGCGCCATGCTGTTCGTCCGACTTATACAATGACAAGCTTTAAGAGCGAAGAGGAGCAGCGCCATAAATGCGAAAGGCAATTAGGAGTAAAAAGAAAGCACGTTGTAATATTGGTGGTCGCGTTTAATTGTAGAGGAGGGCGTATCTAACTCTGTACCGGACGAGGCATTCACTCTATCTTGGAGGTTTGGAGAAGGCTAAATATAGAAACTCGGGCATGGTGAGCAAGAAACCCGATGAAGTGCGTCGCGCACTTAAACATGGTTTCTTGACAGAGAAGGCGACGGATATTGAGGGGCATGTTCTATCTCGTACGGAAATCAAGCGTCTAGGGACAGTGTTTCCCACTTCTCATTCCATCGATGTGCTGACTACATTGGAAAAAAATGGGTCAGCTCTCAAAAAAAAAAAAGCTAGGCTAAACGTAGGACAAGCGAAAGCACAAAAGGAGTTAGGAGAGGTAGAGAGCGAGCGACGTGGTCCAATAACAGAAGAGAGAGGAATTAAGCTATGACCCACGGTAATGTAACGTAAAGCGGTTCGGACTTTTCGGAATAAAGAAATACATAACTGCTCGGCCGACTATGCTTTTGAGTGCTTCCGGGTGGTGGATCGGCAAACGAGAAGTCGAGATTGCTCCGAAATAGGCTATCCGAGCGCAGCCACGCTTCTCGCCTTACACTTGGGACGAATAAAAATACATATATTAGAACCTTTTCTGCATGGTTGTCTGTTACGACGGGTCAGTTGTAATACTTATGAAGCAATAGATGGAGATCGTGCCTGATGGCAACGGTCGGCTCCGTAATTCATGCGGAAGCGGCACCCTCGTATTCATGGAGTTCCGATAATACTGTACATATCCGAGTCTTCGAAAGACATTGGTAGCCGAGATCTACCTCTATGGTTGAACCTTGCGTTCGCTTCGCACGCAATCCTACGAAAAGATTCCGTTGTCAATCCTTATCGCCAGAAACAGATTCAGCTGAGATATCTTCGTCGTCTAACACGTCATCTTCTATCCTTTCGCCGTCTAGTACGATGCCTTCGTCCTCCAGAACGGCGCTTTCATCCTCCGGGACGAGGCCAGCGGCCTCCATTTCTTCTTCCCATCCCACGGGGATGTTGGGCCTTAGAAGCATCGATAAATGCTCTTGGAGCAACATACCTGCGTGACCTCAATCAGCTTCGTGTGTAGAATCTTAAGGAGAGGACGGACCAATGGCCATGAGTGCTGATCCGTCAAATGCTTTGTACATGTCTGGAACGCTCTTCGCGGGTGAGCCTCCACCCTTGCCCCTCTCTTGGCCCTTGACAATACTCTCTTCGCAGCGGTCCTCTTTCTCAGAGGTATTTTCACCTTCTTCTTCATCTTCGGCGATGAGGTCGTCCGCCTCTGCCTCCGCACCTGAGTCGATTGCCTGTACAGCTCCGACTGCCATTTTACGTTGCCTTAGCTCACGTCTGTACAAGCGCGAGCGATCGGACAGCAGGCCGCGCTTGACATAATACTGACTCGTAAAGTAATGAACGCATTTCAGCAAGTCCTATATACGAACAGTAAGGTGAGACGCATATAGAAGAATGATCAACTGGATGTCGTACCGAGGAGGGAACAGGCCAGTTCATCGCCACTCCATTTTTCGCAATGGCCGTGTCGCCAGTACGAGGAACAGCGCTTCGAGAATCCCCCAAAAAGTCAACATTGCCATCTATGCGGCGTCTCTTCCTGCGTAGCTGCATACGAGGCTTAGTTTTCCGTACCTCAACGTCTTCATTGTCATTATCATTTTCGTCCTCGCGTATCACCGTGCGCTTTGGGACCGCGCCGAGGCCGGCTGCATCTCGAGCAACACGATTGCCCCGCGTGTCGCGTCCGGTATTGCGCGTTTGAGAGTCACGAAGATCAGTCCGTGTAGGAGAGTGAATCGCGACACGGGATCCATCTGGGTGTAAGCGGAGCGTGGAGAAATCGTGTACCGTGCTGCGACGTCTGGCTGTGGACATCACTGCATCCGAAGCGGAGTTTTCTACGAGTTTTTGTGTTTCACAATTATTTTAGAGTTTTATGTCCAAAAAACTTTGAGTATTCCAGACCAACATTGCCAGTTGCGTAATGCATTGATGGGAAATTCAAGTTGGGAGTTGTATCTGTGGGTAGGTTACAGGCTCATGTCCCGATGTAGCACTTGGCAATGTTGGCATTGCACAGATGCAGAACAAAGGAAAGACGGTGGCTTCTGGAAACTCAACGTTTTTCTGACATAAAAACTCTAAAATAATTATTAAACACATCTTAGAGTTTGCTACAAGTTTTTTTTTGCTACAAGTCTAACAACTCTGTTTTGCATGCAGTGTTAAATGTGAGCCACCTTAGACCGTGGCTCACATTTAACACTCCAGTTGCATGACAGTCAGAATAGCATTAAATAAAAAGTAAACACCGAGCCCAGAAAGATAGTAAACGAAAAATACACGAGCAATGGTATGTCTCAAGTACGTAACTTCTGCAGTGCAGGTATTCGCGTCAGATCAATTAAACCGACCTTGTGCGACTGCAGGGAAAGAGCAACACGGTCAACACCATCTTCGTGCCGCTGTTGCCAGGACATTTCAAATATCGCACGCTTTTGGTGTTCCGAAGACCAGGACCAAACTTTCTCCTTCTCCTAATACGTCTCGATGAGATGAAATGAACGACAAACGGGGTGCGAAAGTAGAACGTACCGCTGCGTCATAAAGGTGGAACCAACCGTCACCACCACCTGTTGCGAGCCATCTTCCGTCAGGACTGAACGAGATTGCGTATATCGGCTTCTTATGGTGAGTAAATACTTGCAAGCATGCGCCCGTGTCAGCATCCCAGAGACGCGCCGTGGCGTCGAATGATGCTCTGCATATATTCAGCGTTGAGAAGAGCAATTTGAAGAAATACGCACGTAGCGACGAGCTCATGGCCGCTAGCCAGCTTTACAGGGCTCCAACTTACTCCTGTGACCCAGTTGCGATGACCCTCGAGCACTGTCATCTCGCCGCTAATGGCCACCTGATCGGAGTCGGATGATTGCCCCACTCTCGTCATCCCCCATATGCGCACAGTCATGTCATCCGAACATGACATGAGGCGTGTTCCCAATGGATTTGCTTTGATCTGATTCACCTCTCCGTCGTGTCCTCTTTAGAACTGTTAGCGTCAGTATGGCATAATTCTTGAAATAAATACCTACGTGAGGATAGCAACAGGCTCGGCGCGGTTGACGCTTAGCACATGGATCACTTTATCGGCACTACAGCTTGCGAACAGCTCTTCATCTAACCAGTCCAAATCCAGGCAGATTCCTGGCAAAATAATCCATTAGACATTCTCAAGAAACAGAGGGCAGCATTTACCTCGATGTTTGTACTGCATACGTCTCTGTTTCTTCTCAACGTCCCAGAGACATACCGTATTATCCAAACTAGCAGTAGCAAGCCATTTCCCGTCCCTAGAAAAGCGCGTCGCGAATATAGGGCCCTGATAAGGATCGACAATTCTTAGTGCCGGTCATTCGCCAACGGACTGTACTTACTTTATGCAAGCGACTTTCGAAGTACAGCTCGGCAGAAGCCGTGTAGATACGCAAAGTAGCATCGTAAGACCCCACTGACAAAAGTGTCCCGTGGCAATTCCAGTCCAAGGATGTGAGATCCGCATCGGCTTTCGCGGATGAGCAATCTATTGCTTGATAGGGCTTGATGTTTTTGGTTTTGACGTTGGAGACTTTCGGTAGGTTCCATAAATGGATGACAGCATCCTTTGACCTGTATACGAGAAAGGTTGAAGACGTTTGGTCCCCGTATCCGTGAAAACTCACCCAGAACTCAGTATATTGTGTTGAGTAGGGTTCCAAGCACAAACGAAGACCTAATCAATTCGTAATTAGCGGCCGGATTTAGCGCTTATGTTCACACACCTCTGTCTCATGTCCCTTTAGCTGTAGAACGGCGTCACGGGTGTCGTCATTCTCAAGTGTTGATAATGATGCTGACGCGGGTATTGGAGGTGCGGGTGATTTGGACTTAGGTGACTTCACGCGCCTTGACCCTCTCTTGCTTGGCTCGACAATCTCGCTGTTCGCTCCCCGCACACTGGCTCTCCGTGTAGTGGACACTGAGAAGCGCCGTATAAGGGAAAGCATCGCGCGTAAGAACCAACACGTGTTCACTGAAGAACGGACGTACCATCAATGCTCTTCTCCCCGACCCCCACATTATTGGTCTCGTCCGTCCGTTGTCGCTTGTCCGAGTGACCCTCTTCTACAGGTGTGCTCGCCTTGCGCTTCTGCGTTGAGTCAGAGGGCTCGCACTCTGACGCCGACTGGAGCTCTGTAATAACGGGCACGGATGCAGGTTTGCCAGACAATTTGACAGTCGGTTTGATACTTGGGTTCAAGGAGCAGATATGTGTCTCCAACAACGAGAACCCGGTGGTGCAGTTGCCAGTCATGTCATTGTTTCCTCTCCAATGCGCTTCTACTTCAGTGTAAAGTAGCGCCTTGATCAAAAGTTCTACGAGTTCTCCCCGAGGAATCTGTTTTTCTAGGTGAACAGAGTGGTGGAGATGTCCTTCATTGAGAAGACTGAAGGCGGTGTGCTGGAAGCCTGGAGATAGGTGTCAATAGCATATAAAGCAACAAACGAAGAGTAATCACCCGAGTCTTTAAGGTACGCGTAGATGAGGCAGTTCACTTCATCCGCGTTGATGGTTATTGGAGGTGCAGCCATGATTGGCTATTTCTTTCAAGCTTGCACTGGACAAGTTTATACCACAGGACCCCGGATACTCATTGGACAGGCCCCGGATGGCTACTCCGGTCCGGTCCCCCAGACCCCACTTCTCGGTGCATCACAACTCAATTTGCAGAGCTGATGTTGACTCAGACTAGTTCTGCACATACACCACGATGTTGCATAACGACGATTCTTCAACAGAGCACGAGAGGATTGAAGATGAGCGTCCTGAGACTGTGAGCATTGGGGAGCTCCTTCGCAGTGCGCACTCAGTATCTCATCGATTGATGCGCCACGTACTGATCTCAAATAGCAATAGTGCAAATCCGTGCCAGGGGAACAACCCATGTTGGAGAGGACAACGCGTCAAGTCAGGGGCTGTTGCAACGCCTGCTATCACCGGGGTCATTTCGCCTGGCGCGCATGCAAGGAGATGACTCCACATCTTCCCTTCGTGCCAGCAGAGACGACAACGATTCGATCGTCGAGGATAGTGGGCCGGGAATCCAGGACAATGACGACGATGACGATGACGACGACGATTATGAGATGGAATACAGCTACTGGGGTCGGCCATTCGCTAAGACTCCTAAATGGTTCACACCCATGACTGCGCCTCAAGAACCAGGGGTTAAACTCCTCATGAGTGGGGAGTTTGGCAGAGTTGGTGCCCAAACTGGGGCTCGCAAAGGTAGTGCCAACTTTTCCAAAGCCATTCTATCAGGTCGGAGTAAGCTCCGACAAACACCCAAACAGGACATTACCAATGTGCGTGTTTTATATGCGCTTTGAGATTCTCTCTCAGGACCGCAGGACATCATCCCCAACACCTCCGGTACGGCTGTTGCGTCACTGACAGAAAACATATACTGTGGCCAATACTCTGCCGGTTCGTATGCGGCTTCAGCTTGACATACCAAGTGCCTCACCCGCGTTGTTTAGACTCTTCCTTTTATTACACATGTTGCAGAGGTAGTATTCGTTCCTCTCTCCCGATTAACGTCCTACAAACTCTACAAATCTACTAGATTTTCGCTTGCATGTATATGACATGACCGCGCCCCCCTCAAAGCCAACGCGGGCCGTACAACCAAACGACCGGTTGTCTCGACGATCAGTGTATGATGAACCGACGACCTTGAATATTATCAAGGTCATCCAGGGCGTTTCGGGTGGGTGGACAATAACCGACGCTCACTTGAGCCCAGACAATGAACGGTTTGTTAATCATCTATTCTGAATATTTGGTTGCTAATGTACGACCAGGATCATTTACTCCACGATCGTGAGCCATTGACACCGCTGAGATATGGACCTAACCTGGGTCATACGTAGGACTCAACCGTGCACATGGCGACGACACTGGACTCGTCTATAACGCAAATACCAATACCTTTTGCAGATCCTGTGCCTCCGCGGCGCAGACGCTTGTCCACCTTGAGCGAGTTTGGTATCTGGAGCTGCAAGTTCTCCGCGGACGGCAACGAAGTTGTTGCGGGCGGTGATGGCAAAATATTTGGCAAGTGAAGTGTTTTGCCTTACGATGAAAGGGGTGGCTCAACAAGTCTTGAAGTATATGACTTGCTTGCCAACAGGCGAACGGTGAAGATCGACGCGCACCAAGATGACGTTAACAGTTGTTGCTGGGCCGACACTGCGTCAGGAAACGTGCTCATCAGTGCGTCTGATGATTCATTTTTGAAAGTCTGGTGGGTGTCAACATTTACATCGATTGCAAGCCTTACATAATGAACGCAGGGACCGCCGCTCGTTGGGCTCTTCTCAAAAGCCTTCTGGTGTGTTGATCGGCCACACAGAAGGCATAACAAACGTGTCAGCCAAAGGCGACGGACGCTACGTGATTTCCAATGGGAAAGACCAGGCTCTTCGCCTGTGGGACTTACGTAAAATGCGCACAAATGAAGAGTACGAAGCTGTCGCCGACATTTCATATGGCATCCGTAATTACGACTACCGGTATGTCCACCCTTACTTTCTCTCTTTCATCGCCTCATATCTCATTGTTATCACCCTCGTATTTCAGCTATGGGCAATATCCAAAACCAAGGCACCTAGCGCATCCGTTGGACTGTAGTGTCATGACATACCGAGGGCACGCCGTGCTCCAGACTCTCATACGCTGTCACTTCAGTCCCGCAGAGACGACGGGAGGACGGTACATTTACTCCGGGTCCGCAGACGGAAAAATACACGTTCGTGTCTCTGATGGTGTTTGAATAATTTCCCACGTCACTGAGTCGGATCTGTGACTCTCTAGATCTGGTCCCTCGACGGCCGGGTAGTCCAGGTCCTGGACCGGAGTAAAACACTACCCATGTCGTTCGACCCATCCGCGTCTGAAGTAGACCGGCCCCGTATCCCATCCAGGACAGTGTGCGTCCGCGATGTGAGCTGGCACTCGAAGGTACGGTACTAGAACGGCGTACACCGCCACTGCTGTCAACAAAAAAGCGTGTTTTGTTGAACCATCCTACCCACTAGGAACCCGTGTTGATGAGCGTTGCTTGGTCAAGCGCCGGCCGTGGAGGTAGCGTGGTCGCGCGTCATGAATGGAAGGGTTTGTTGAAGATGCCCAATTCGCTGGAGGACTTCGTGGAGAAACAGCGCCTTGAGCGTCAAGAACATTATACAACCGGACCAAGATCGACGCTGGGTCATCTCGACTCCGACTCAGACGAATGCATGCCCGAATCCGACGAGGATTGAAGTGTAGCTCTCTAAGTTGCGCTTGTTTTTAAATCTAATATCCTCGTATTTCAAATACATGGACAATCACCGTATGACCGCATGTGTCCTGTAAGTCATTACCAAGACATCCCAGATTCTACCCCTGGTGTCCCTGTTGATCTATCCGAGCCAACATTCATGAAAGTCCCCCATCCTGAATATCTGGCCGTGGTTGTATTCCCCCGAGATGTATCGCGGTTGATCGGGTATCAAAATAGCAGGCGTAAGAAAAGAGCTGAGATGGCGATCTTATCGCATCTCACCACAGCTAACAGCTAATGGCAACAGCCTCGCTGGCAATTGAAGCAGCTGACTACTGATGCTTGCTTTGCCGCCGCTGTCGCCAAAAGGGTCCCCACTGGATTTCGACGTACAGTAAAGGAGAGACCAGAACGCAGAGGCCGCCAAGAAGGACGTATGTCCATCCGTCATCAAGTGCGTCGAGGATGGGATTTATAATGGACACCATACCAGCACCCAGGAGGCAGCGCACGATATTGTTCTAAAAAATATGAGATTTTAATAGAGTCCATGGAATAATGACAAAAGGCGGACGTACGCATGCCGTAATAGAGGATCCTTGGTTCGGCATCATGTCTACCAACAGTGTCTGGGTAGCGTTCATTACGGTGATAGCTGATGCACCGACTAAGAGAAATGTGATGAGACGCGAGGTCATATAGCGCTGCGGGGGAAATAACTTACTGATAAGTTGCAAGATTAGGGGGACCACAATCGTGACTCTTGTTTGGAGTGCCCAGCCGTAACCGATAACACAGGCGCTATAGACGAACACAACCCACGGCAAAATCAGTAACCGCGCCTTCTCGATGGGGAATGATGGGTCATTCTCAATTACTTCGGGATCGAGATCCTTCTCCGAATCAGTTTGGATTTGGCGGATGAAATCGTCTCTAATCTTCCGGTAGTACGCGTCCATAACTTTCCCCGAGAAAATTGTGCCGACCAACAAGCCTAGTCCCGTGGCGAGGAAACATAGGCCGATGTCCGTTTGGTTAAGATAGGGATAAACCTTCTCGAAAATGACCGACAGACTCGCTATAACGCCGTAAAAGACGGCATACAGTGTGCCGTTAAAGATGAGAAGGATGAAGACCTCAGGGTAAGCAAACATTAACAGAGGGTTTTTGAATGGTTTTCGTGGCGGGGATTCGTTGGATTCTCCACTTCTGCGATGTCTACCGATGGAGGAGATAGGCTGTGTATATATCCACCCGCCCGAGATGCTTCCATCTCCCATGATGGCACGTAGTGTCTCGGGAAGAAACCTGGAGAAGCCACTTTGAACGCAATTCAGAGACAGATAATTAAGCGAAACGAACAGAAAGGTTCCGAGGCCGCACACAGCAGAGCAGATGCACAAGAACCAGAAAATGGACCTGAAAAGGTACAGTTAATGTCTATGCTGGAGTGATAAAGATCAATGGGACCTCCAACCAAGTCCCTGGGCCAAAGCCCCTCCGATGACGGGACCAAGAGAGGGACCTATCTAACACCCAAACTGTTTGAGACTTCTCGAAGCAAAGACTACATATCACATGCACTTACTAGAGCCCCCAAACCAAAAAGCCCAAAGAAGCCACCTCTTTCGGCTGGAGTGGCTATATCAGCAATGATTCCTGCACCTGATGCCATGCCATCATTCATCATTAGCGTTTAAACAATTTACCGATGCTTGAATAGATTACCAATGGCGACGGTGCTCGCAGACCCTGTAGCTTGAATGCACCGCAAGAGCATCAACAACCAGTAGGCGGACGTTGGGACTAGTGCCAGTCCCACACAAGACAAAGAAAGGGTTACTAGACAAGCAAACATAATTGGCCTGCGTCCCCAGCGATCGGATAGCGTTCCCCAGAACATCGGAGCTAAATGATAAAGGGCCAAGGGCGACTGGTAAGGTACAAACCGGATTCAAAGAGGCTGAGGCGTACATAAGCCCTGCATGACCATGTACATCGTGACGGTAAGATTAATGAGTTCTACGCTTTTGTGGAAGTCCCTTGAGATAACGGGAATTGCTGGGAAATATATGCTTGCAGTGAGAGGACTAATGTGCGAGCCAAGGGAGCAAACGTCAGCGGAGTAGACCACGCATATACAGTATAAGTATCTAACTCGCCTGAAAATTGCAGCGCAGGATGCAAGGACGACAATCAACCACTTCTCCTTATGAGTAAAGACGCTGTAGGGCTTGTTGGTAACATGGTATCTGTTGTTCCTGATGGCAGTCTCGCAATTCGAAGACGATGCCGGAGGCAGTGATTGCTCAACCGTGACGTCGAGAGGTCCGGTTGACTGTTTACCGCTGTCTGCTGCTTCCAACTGGGAAAACATTGTTTGAAGGATAAGAAGGCTACTGATTCCCCCTTACCCCCACTCTTATAAACCCAGATCCTGACCCAGTGGAGAAGTTACGTACTAAACTGGTGCAGAGTTCTGGACCAGCCATGAAGTAGAAATAAGTGCTCCAAAAAGGGTATGAATTATTAGAGCTTCGATTGTACTTAATTGATTACTTGTGTGGAGAACTTGAAAGTCGTGGTCCGAAGAAAGCCGAGCGACCATGTGGAATTGAATACATCCAATCAGTGCATCACTCGTTTGAAGCATAATTTCCACACATTATCTCCCTCATTTGAGATAGTGGGGTAGCACGTCATGAACAGACGTCAATGTGGAAGAGTGCGCTTCCATGACGCCCTTGAAGTCGACGTGAGCGTGAGGGACTGGAGAAGTCGCGACGTTGTTAAGCTTCAGTAGTGCAATCTAGTAATATCAGCTGACCACAGCCATCATGCTGAGATTTCGGACGTCAACGGACCTGATCTCGTGTATGGTGAATATATTTGTTAGAAGACGTCGCATGACTTCCCCTTGAAGCTGTCCTAGTATCCAAGGCACAGAAATGATCGGCCGAAAACGACCAGTGTGGTCCACCCACAAGGTTCATTATCTGGCATAATGTCAGACCGTGAGTCACGATCAGCCAATCAAAGGTGAGCGAGAGCGAACTAGCCGTCGGGTTCCTGATTCTGCCATCGGCAACATTACGTTTATGGGGCTGTTTCTCGTGAGAACCTCTACAAGTCGGCCGATATCGCCCACATGTACAGGTTGAAACCGCGTGCCAGTGTCGGCCTTTCCAAAAACAGGAAGAGCAGGCAGGTAGCAGGAAAGCTAAACCTCTGATGCGAGATTAAAAGCAGGTCCGACCGGAACCCGAACGCCTCACACTGAACAGATCCATCATCAGGGCCAAACATCAAACTCGGCCGAATGATAGAGGCATTTGGTTGGGCAGTGAGAACAGACCCGCTTCGTCACTCAGTGCCTTTGTCCTTGAATACGGAATTTTGCTATGGGGCTCTGCCCCGATAACGCTGATATGGACAAGCTTCGCGCCGACGGCCGCAGCTGCCTGTGTGGCATTCTCCACCCCCTTCCATTGGGTTGCTTCGGACTGGGCTGGGGAGCCATGGAGTATTCCCACCAAAGAGACGACAGCATCCGCATTCTCAAACACTTGTGCAAGGGTTTCTCCCCTAGTTATGTCGACTGGCACCGGAGGAGGAGTCCTGGAAGCGTCTTTTCCAATTTGTTGTGAACGTTATGAGGGTTTCCGGACGAGATTTGCACATGCCGCAAAAACGTGGCCGCGTTATTTGCCGTACTACTGATTGCAGTCGCGATGTTCGAACCTAAATAGAGCAAGGTATAGAAGAGAAGGGTCACAGCGACGCTCTCGTCGAAAGGCGTACTGAGGAACCCTGCTCCGCATATTCGTACGAGTCAAAGATGACGTCATGGTAGGAGCGGGTGAATCCGGACCTGAATCCCGTGATACTGTCCTCGTCCCACTTGCCGACTACGGATCCGCTTGTCTTAAACCTCAAATAATCGAATACCATCATGATCATGAAGGAGAGCGAAAAAGCCTCGTTCAACGACTATGGTTTTCCCCCGGGCTGCTTCGTCTTACGTTCTGTATCCTCCGGACGAATGCTAGATGTCTGCTCGGATTCAGTCCAAGATGGTACACCCATAATACTTTGGCCGGAGAAGGATAGCTCCCTTGTGGAAGGCAAGTCATTGTTAGCCTATAATACCCTCCACACACAGCTGACGAGCGCATAGGCCTCCGCAGGCCTGAGGCCCTCAATCAGGTGAATATAGTATATGGATGTTCTCAGATGTCCACCATTCAGTTCATCATCTCCGAAGGTCTTCTTCATCGACGCCGACGGTGCACTCTGTGCGCGCACATCAGGACACGCACTCGACGTCGAAAGTCAGTCATTTCCCTCCCCATTTTTTCCTGCGTACTTCACCATTCATCTCGGTATTACAGACGGACGCCTTGTCCTCAGGCATCGCCGCCCCCTGACACAGCCTTACCCAAATGCATATTCGCACCCGCTTCCACGGTTCCGCTATGACGGCCAGACGGGACGCCTGACCGTCGAGTTCGAGAATGACCCCGAGTTCGTCGGCGACACTGCCTGGCGCGCCAAGACCTTCTACCTAACTGCGCTTCCCCGCCCGCGCCCGCGCACGCTTCTCGACGATGCGACAAACGTGCTTACCTCTGCGTTCCGCTCTCCACTGTCCTTGTTCGGTAGCCCATCGATACCGGCGCATGATCCCATTGCCGCAGGGACGGATGAGACTTTCAATTTGCGCCACGAAGAGGTAGAGGAACAGGATCGTGGCGAGGACGCTGAAGCTGACGACGACCCCGCGCGTGATCGTGCTGTCCGTATTATCGGATTGATGCCTCAGGAGCATCTTGAACTCAGTGACAAAGCATGGGCACGCCGACAGTGGGAGGTGTTACCTTTACGCACCACCGTAGCTCGTTACTCCACATCATCGTAGAAGTCTATTGTTTCGGTCTTTTTTTCTTGT
>Ga0137360_10001026_pt1 | contig 16312 bp, 6 predicted proteins | sample Mad1_60_16metaG_FD_104924 | JGI IMG/M metagenome (GOLD analysis project Ga0137360, IMG submission 104924) | Vadose zone soil microbial communities from Angelo Coast Range Reserve, California, USA - Mad1_60_16 metaG | ecosystem: Environmental > Terrestrial > Soil > Vadose zone | place: USA... | reverse complement strand
CCATTACCGAAAGATGCCAGTCGTGTGGAGCGGATGAAGCGTAAGCTGAAGACCAAGGTGGGAGCGGCCGTTTACGCGAGACGAAAATGTATGGTTGAGCCAGTGTTCGGACAGATCAAGCAGGCACGCGGATTCCGACAGTTTCTTTTGCGGGGGCTGGAGAAAGTACGAGGCGAATGGGCGCTGATCTGTATGACTCATAATCTTCTGAAGTTTCACAAGATATGTTACGAGTAAAGCGAGGAAGAACTAAAAGAAGGTGGAAAGCGGAAAAAGAATGCTCCCCAGAATGCCAATCGTCGGGACGGTTTCATCGTTAGACGACGCCCACTGTACCGGATAGCCCAATATGGATAACTTCGCGCATAGGATCAGTCCTCAGAACGTCAATTCTTGGACAGACTCCTAGACTCGTGTGTGCCTCTGTCGTGGAGACCACAGTCACCATGAAGTTCGATCTTTGAGAGGACATGGACAAGCATGCCGACACGGAGCGAAGTCCCGTTGGGGAAAATTCAAATCGAGGCCACTTCAGTGAGAGTGAGCGATTTATAAGTACTTGCAACGAGTTACAAGAGCACGGACTGCATCCTAAGTCGTCGCAAGACAGTGTTAGACATCGCTGTTGAGTACCTCGCTGTGTACCATGGCACGTTCTTTGGCTGTTGGCGGTCTTCGCCTTGGTTTAAGAATTGGTGGACGAGTGGGATTCGAACCCGTAGCCCCTATTGATAGCACGTAACTTATTGTATTTTCAGCACGCCAAAAACGCTAGGTTGGGCAGATTTCACGGATTGAGGTACACGGGAGGTACACGGCTCGATCATCAAGTCCCCCTCAAACGACACACTCATTGCAAAGTGACCTCCATTTGACTTCAAGCCTTCTTCCATTTCTGGTGCGCAAACATGGGTTAACGCTGGCGAACTTCCAATTGCACCGGGCGCGCCACCGAACTTACTTCCGGATCGTAATATTCATACACTCGGGACCGGAACGTCCGCGCCCGAATCGGATACTTCGCCCGCAAACGAAACTGAAGCGTCACCGTGTCACCTGGCGCGAACGAATCGAAGTAGAGAATTGCCTGCGTGGCCGTTAAGCTGAACTTCTGCAGTCGTCCACTCTTCTGGCCCGCACTTTTCTCGTGGTACTCCTGCAGGTCTTCACTCAGCAGGTCGAATCCCGGTGGAATCCCCAAATCCACCATCACCATGTTGGCGGCCTTCGCCAAATTGTTTCTTACGGTAGCGGTTGCCGTGGCGATGTCGTCCTTCACCAGATGCGCGCGATCGTAAGCCACGTCGATCGAAAGCGCCTCATTCTCCGGCTTCTTATCCCAAGGCAGAAAATACTGGCCCACCACCTGGTACGCCAGTCCGCCCTTCCCCGCAAACCGGATCTCCACCGTGTTGCTGCCTTTCGCATCGACATCCTTGAACACAAATTGATGCAGTAGATCGTTATTCTCCGGCGTCAACACGAGTCTCTCCGCCGTCTTGCCGTTCAACACAACTTCCAGCGTACCGCGAACGTCCGCCGCGCCTTTCTCCGATGCCAGCAGCAGCGCCCGCAGCGCCATGATCGTCGCTTGCGTTGTCCCCCACGCACCAGAAGCATCTTTCTTCGCCGCGATGTACGTCATCGCCTTCCGTGCCGTGCCCGAAGCTCCGCCCCATTTCAGCAGCGCCTGCGCTGCCAGCCCGGTCGTCTCCACGCTCGCGCTCGTGCCCGTGGCATACACGCCTGTTTCTTCCGCGCTCCACCACGCTTGCTCGTCCTTCTCCGTGCGCGCATCGAGCAGCAGTTGCATTGCCTGCCGCGTGAGGTCCCGGTCTTTCGCATAGTCCGCCGCGAAGTTGGCCAGCACCGCCAGCGTGTATGCGTCGGCCTTCTCGCTCATGTGGCTCTCAATAAATTGTCGAGCCTTTTCGACCGCCGGCCCCTGGTGACCGGTATTCTCCAGCGCCCATGCGAGATACGCTGTGATGCGCAAAACGTCTTTGTTGTACCGGTTAGTCGCACCCTCATTGATAAACGACTTGTCCGGCTTCCAGCTCCCGTCCGGCTGCTGCTGCCCGGCAAGCCATTGCTGCGTTCGCGCAATCAGCTTTGGGTCCACGTCATGGACCTTGGACATGTCGCTGAATTCCATCAGCCCGTATGCCGTCAGGATTTTGTTCGCCGGCGCATTTCCGAACCACGAAAAGCCGCCGCTTGGAACTTCAAACGTCAGCAACCGTTGATACCCGTTGACAATGAATCCCTCCGCTTTGGCATGCACTTCGGGAGTCAGCTTCTTGGTGCGTTTCATGTAATCGAGCGCCAGCACATTCGGGTACGTGCTCGAGGAAGTCTGTTCGAAGCACCCATACGGCATTCGCAATAGGCTATCCATTCCTTCGATGACCTGGCTTAGCGGCCCTGGATACAGCCTGACGAAAATCTTGCTCGCCTCGGGAACGGACTCCACCGGGAAAGCCACCTCATGCTGCGCGGTGGTTTCCAGCCGTCCGTTAGACACCACGCTTTGTTCACGCCCGTTGGGAATCACTTCGATTTCCCGCACCACGATGTCCGCGCGATTTGCTCCGCCTTTCATCCGCGCGCCCATTGTCAGCTTGAATGTCCCGATGCGCCTTGCTTCCAGCGTGAACTGCGACCCTCCCACTCGCGCGGATTCCACCGTAACGTTCTTCTCCGCAACATCATCCACCAGCGAAAACCAATCGTCTGCTTGCAGTTGCAGGCTCACGTCCCCCGCCGCGCCGGAATAGTTGTAAACCGCCACGGGGATCGAGACGCGGTCGCCCTGCGTGAGTGTCACCGGCAAATCCAGGTCCACGAAGAAATCCTGGAACACTTTGATGCTGGAAGTGCCGCTGCCCAACGCTCCGTGCACCGTCGATGCCATCATCGCCATCCGCCATGTGGTAATAGAGTCCGCCAGCGGAATCGTGATGTTCGCAACGCCGTCCTTGTCCGTAATGATTTCTGGATTAATGTACAGCGCCTCAGGAAAGTACGAGCGCACTCGCGGTGCTGCCGAACCAGATTCGCCCTTTTCTTTCACGAGCGTGGCGCTGTTGACCGCGACCATCTCGGCTGCCTGGTCGGCCGCCACTAAGTGGGCCATTGGTTTGGGAGCCGCGGGAGGCGCTAGAGCGAAAGCGTCAAACTCGCGCGTTCGCAATGGTGCGCCGCCCATGCCACCGACTACGCCGCCAATGACCCCACCCATTTGGCCGCCCGCCACGCCGCCAGGAACGCCACCAGCCATTCCGAATCCAACTTTGAAATCCGCTACCATCCGCCCCGTATCACTCATCGCTACGACCGTTCCCGAACGTTCCTGCCGCAGCAAAACGGAAAGGATCGCGCGGTCGCGCGGGTCCAGTTCCAGCCTGCTCGAAACGCTCCCAGAGTCCGAGGAAATCCCGATCTGGTAGTTACCTGCCGGAACAGCCCCCAGCCGGAACTGCCCATCAGCGCCCACGCTCGCCCTGCGTGTCTTTCCACTTAGAATCGAGCGCAATTCTACAGAGGCCCCTTCCAGCGCGCCGCCCCACTGATCCACGGCCGTTCCAATAATCTCCGCGCGCTCGTTGAATGAACCGCGCTCGTGCTCGATGTTGACCCCAATCGTGCTGGGGCCTGAACTCGCACGTCCCACGATTTTCCGGCGCCGCACTTCCACGTATGTCCACAAATCGTCGCTGGTCCCGAACTGCTTGTCCGGACCCGCGCTGCGCACCAGGTAATGTGTCTTGTTCGAGTCCCACGCAGGGTGTTCCACCCGCAACGCCGTATCCCACGCATCCCGAATGCCCGCCACGTTGTCGTGCGTCATGCTCTCGACAGTCTTGATCAAGTCACCACGGTCAGCGCTCTCCGCATACGCGCGGCTCAAACGTTCCGATAACCCGCGCACCTGCGCCAGGAAGCGCACCTGGTACCGTTGCGCGTACTCGCCGTATTTCGTTTGTGGCACTATGCGCCCGAACTCCGTCTCGAACTTGTTCGCCGTCACCATCTCTGTGGCAGAGAACAACGCGCGCGCCGCCCGGTCGCGCTGTTCCACTTGAGATTCTTCCACGGGTGCAACAACATCCGGCATGCCGAAAGAGTGAATCTCATAGCGCGGCTTCAACACTTCCTGCTCCAAATAAAAGAAAACCTTTGCAAATCCCGGTTGCTTTTCCGCCAGCGCGAATACGGCTTCATCCACCACCTGTAAACCCAGCGCCGCGCTCACGCTCTGCCCTTTCGCGTTCGTCACGCGGAAACGAACGCGTGCCTCGCCGCCCGGTTTGTACACCGAAGCATTCGCTGTGGCCTCGATCTTCAGTTCATCCGCCGGCTGCACAAACACCAGACGGTGGTCCGCCACCGGACGCGCATCGCGCCCGAATAGGTAGGCGTTGAAGTCCACCGTTCCCGCCAGTTCCGGCGTGGCGGCCAGCGTCAATTCCGCCTGGCCGTTTTCAATGTCCAGGTCCCGCGTCAAAATCGTCTGCCCTTCCTTGACGATGTCCACATAGGCAGTGCCCCGCTTCACCGTGGAGAAGACTTTCAGTGCAATGGCATCTCCGGCTCGGTAAACAGCGCGCTCTGTTCGTAGCAGAATCTGATCCTGTCCTCCTCGCGCTTGTAGTGGAACTGTGCTCGACGCGCGGTTTCCTTCCTTATCCGTTGCTTCCACCGTGAGGTTTTGCGTTCCTGCTCCTGCCTTGATTCGAATCACTGCCACTCCACCGTCATCCGTGGACGCACGCTGCTCGGTGTTGTCCGGAGCATGGATCGTCAACTCCGTTCGCGCCGGTGTTCCATCCGGATAGGAAGTGAGCATGAACACTTGATTCTCCAGACCAGGAATGAGCCTGCCCCCTTCCGGAACCGCGGTGATCAGCAGTGGCGTTTCGCTGACGGTAATTGGCTCTCCGCGGATCTCGGCATGCCCTGCGGAATCCTTCACCGTGGCCTCTACCAGCACTCGCGCTGCTCCCTGGGTGAGCGGCCGCCCGGCAAAGTACCCGGGCAGCTTCAAATCAAATTCATAGCTTCCGTCGCGATCGGTCTTCCCTTGTACGGATCCCACTTCAAACACTGCAACGTCCAGGCTGGTAGCCTTCACACTAATCTCCGCGCCGTCCACCGGTTTCCCAAAAAAGTAATTCGCTCGCACCGTTCCCTTCACGTGATCGCCCGGCCGGTAGCCCCGCTTCGTTTTCTTCCCGTTTCCCGCGAACTCCACCGCCACCTTGAATTTCGGCAGAACGTAGCGTTCCACGTTCAGCGCGATCTCCGCCGTGTTTGTGGGACCCGCTTCCGCTTCCCCCAGCAACGCGCGCAGATGGTACGTGCCCAGGTTGACTTCATCGGCCAGCCCGAATTCCGCCGACGCAATTCCGAACTTGTCGGTCTCCGTCGCTTTTTTGAAAACCTTGTTCCCGCGCGAATCTTCCACCTCAAACGTCAGCTTTCGGTTGGCGGCCGCTTCGTGATTGGAGCGATCCAGCACCAGCGCCCGCACGTGGATTGTCTGGCCTGGCTGGTAGATGGGCTTTTCCGTCGTCAGCAGGATCGAAACCTTGTCTTCCAGCCGCACCGCTTGCGTGAATTCCGTTGAGCCGATCGGCGTCTCCACCACGTACCGCAATTGGTGGCTTCCTGTTAAACCAGCAGGAAAGCGAAATTGCGCTTCGGTCGTTCCCCGGCGGTTGAGCCGCCCGATGAAAAGAACGCGCGGCTTCTGCTCCCCAACCACGAGCTCGATGCGCACGGTCCCGGCCCCGGCAATCACTTCATTCTTGGAATCCGTCACGATCACCCGCACCGCCGCCGGACCGCCGCTCAAATACGATTGTTGCCCCAGGATGTGCACCACCGGCGTGCGCAGAATCTGCGAGATGGATTCCGTGCCTTCCAGCGCCGCGGCCTTTTGATCGTCATATTCATACCGGTACCGCACGCGGTGCCACACGAGGTCATCCACGGCCAGCGCTTTGTCGAGCCGGATCTCCTCCTGCCAGCGCCCATATCCCTCACCAACGGCAATTTGCGTTTCCGCGCGCCCCAGAACTTTGTCTTCCGGGTCCAGGACTTCCACGGTCAGCTTTCCGTCGCCGGAATGAACAGCATGGTAAGGAATGGTTACGTGCAGGACGCCGTGCGTATAGGTGACGACGGCTGTATTGCCTTTGGCTGCTTGGAAGGGTTCCACCAGCACCACGGCAATGCCCGCGGCCAGTAAGGCCGCGATCAAGTACAACGAAAAACTGCTTGGGCGCACGTCCACAGCCGGAGCTTTCATAACCCGTCTCCTTCACATTTGTTTTCGTCGGCGCCCCTGCGGTTTTCTCGCGCTCCTATCTAGAACGTTTTGTTCGCCGCTTCTTGCAACTCTTATCTGCTATCGGATAGATTTTCTCTTCACTCGCAGACAACATCGCATGGGGAATTGGACACCAATGATGGCTAGGAGTGCCCATCGACTGCGGGGGGCTACCGCAGAGGCAATCCAGGAGATCGTCGCGCTGCGTCTACCGACAATATTTCTGGATCACTTTCGGATGACTCGCCCTAATTTGTATTCATGAAAGTGGGTGGGGGGCTGTCGCGATGGAAAGAAACCATTGGTCGGCTACGCGCAGAAGCTGACACTCCATGGCCGGTCCTGGTGCGGTTTGGGAAGAGCGTCAGAGCGTCTGCCTTCTAAGCGGGAAACTAAATTTACTAAATCTTGCCGGAGCCGACGCAACCCGCTAAAAAGTAGCAAGTTGTGACAAAACGCAGCATGCCGTTTTTCTCCTTTTTGTTCGCATTCTATTCGCAATTTAGTCCGATTTGCCGCGACTTGTACTACGTTTTTACTACGGAGGGAGGGAATCTGCTCTCAAGGCAGAAGTCCACCGAGCAAGCTAAATCCAAGAATGGCCTGCACAGTTCGCCGCCATCTTGAAATGGCTCACTCAGAAGCACGGGAAAGAATCTTCTCATTGCTTTACCTGCGGAACGCTTTCGGCCACCGACAGCAGGATCCCTGTGTCGAAGTCTTTGGCATTCTTTGATGCCTCATCAATTTCACGGATCTTCTCGTACCCCAAGAACCTAATCACTTCGTTGAGGCGGAGGAAGGGACCCGAAAAGGTCGGCCGCCTCAGCTCGTCGAAAACCTTTCTTTTCCTATCCTCGGAAGCAACGATGAACAGGGGATAGGTTGAATTAGGAGCCTCGGTTCTCAGATCGGAGAGCCTCAGAATCCCGGAATAGACGGACGTTGAATGCTCGATCTCAAAAGCCGACTTTATTGAGTAAGGCCCAAACTTCCAAACGACGTCGATATTCTCGATGCTCCGGGGTACGTCGAGCGTTTCGTGGAATTCGTGCAACACAAAGTCGCGGAAATTGTGCCCCTGGTACTGCTTTGGTTGATCGTTCCGGGGAACCCAGACGTCGCATCGCGCAAGCTGGCCCAGGCGAATCAGCCTCCACTGCATTTCGTCGTGCTCCGTCGGCACACGTTTTATGTTTTCGTCAATCCCCGCACTCACCGCTTCTTTCCTCGTCGGAACGTGGATCAGTTCCTCTCCTCTCTCAAGAGTCTTTAGAACGCCGAGGATATCACCGTAGCTTTTCGCTAAGTTGGAAACTGCCGCCTCGTTTATCATCGAGAATCCCTGAGGGTGATAGTGGGGCTGGTACCCCAAAAGCGGATTCAGCTTCTCAATCGGAACATTTGTTCTCTCCTCGTTAACGATGAAATACATCAGCTCCCACGTGCTACCAGCCCCGTTCTCCTTCCAGAAATAACGGGCGAGCTCTCTGTTCCTCGCCTTGGCGGCAATCTCGCCTGCGAAACAGATACTCCCGTGGTTATAGATCAGTACCACATCCCCGGGTTCCATTCTCTCCCACCGCGATTCGTTCATTGGCCCGGGGACCGCTCCCCACACAATAAAATTGGAACCGTGGTAGATATTCTCCAGGTTTTCGATCTCTCGGGAAGGCAAAAACCTCCTCACTTCTCTTATGGCCCTCTTGCGCTGAATCGTGTCCTCGAAATGTTGCTCCGCGGCAGCATTCCCTCCGGCGACTACAAGAAAGACCTTTCTTGAATTTCCGTAAGGCATGCGCTCATTCTACCTCGTGCTGCGGTGGCAGCTCAGCCTATCTTTCAGTGCGGATTCTGCAGTGTAAGACCCTCGGATATAAGAGCTAGCGAATTGAGGTCTGAAGTCGAGGTCTCCATCGGTTCATTGCACGTGAATTGCGTTCGCTTGAGTCAAACCAAGTTCAATTGAACACATTGCAACTAAAAGCGCCTAACAAAACCTGATTCCACCTTGGAATCAATCAGATCCAAGCGGAGGCACCCGCTGGGTCTAGCGCTAGAAGGTTATACGTAGCCCGAATTCGACTTGTCGCGGCGCACCGAGCGAGTAGACGCCTGTGCCCACACCCACACGGTTCACATTATGGCCCTGTGGAGTGGTCCCATTGATCTGGCCTTCGCTACCAGTCAACAAACCGCTCAGCATGTTCCCCGGCAGGTCAAAATTGGCGAAATTGAAAAGATTATAAAACCCGACGCTGGGTTGGACGTTTATCCGCTCATGAATGGTGTAGGACCAGCTAGCTTTCAAATCGAAAGCTCGTAACCAAGAAAGATTCACTTGGCCAGGCGGCGCAAGCGCGACGGCCGGAGCTACCGCGCCGAGCAGTTGCAATTGCTTCAGTGTGAGTAAACCATTTTGGATAAGCACCTGGCCCGCGGGCGTCGGCTGGTTGGCATAAATGTTGTTGTAGTTGGTGATGACGGTGTTGATGATCGACGCATTGATACCGCGGTCGAAATTTCCGACGTGCGTTCCGGCAAGCAAGTCCTGCACAGTTCCGTCACCGGTGAAATCAGTGCGGAAGATTTCGCCGGGACCGAGGTTAGTATTCGGGACGACTAAGGAAGTAGAAAGAGGACTCCAGAAGTGGCCAATGATTCCGAGTTGAAAACCCCAGGGTAAGTCTGCGTACCCTCCAAGTGAAATCTGGTTAGTGCGATCGAGAACCGAGGGGCCGAAGTAGCGGTTGGGATTGGCATTGTCCAGTGAGTTGATGCCGGAATCCTGGTCCGAGGCGCCGGGCGAGGATGCCCCACTCCCGAAGGTGCCTCCGCTATTCTCGAAACGGGAAAGGGCGTACGAGATTTGAAAGTTGAGATTGTGCACAGGCACGAATGGGCGTGGGACGTTCCCCGTCAATTTGGTTTGCAAGCCGTTGTAGACCGAGCGCCCGATCGAATTGAGGAAAGGAAGAGGCGGCGCATTTGGGTTGATTCCTGGGAAGGCACAGCGAAATCCCACGACGACACTACAAGCTCCCCCGAAGTCACTCGCCGAAGTAAGCCCGCGGTTCGCATAGTCGGTCATTTGCGCCCCGGCGGCAATCGCGCATTGGATGCTGCTTGAAGTAGTGCTCAAGCCACAGCCAAATGCCTGGTTCGTCGCAGCAATCGCCTGCACCGCGGCTGCCTTATCAAAGTAGCGAATGTCGCCGGTATGATTCTCGTCGATCCCCAGCAAATAATGCGTCTGTACGTTTCGTAAGAAGTCGACGCTGAGAACGATTCCGGGCTGGAGTTCCCGCTGCACACCGATGTTCATCAGAAGTGACCGGGGAGTCTGGAAGTTGGGAGCGAACATCACAGCTCCTGTTCCAGTGGCGAGACCTTTCTGCAACAGCGTTCCAATATAGTTTGGATTTGGCGCGTTCAAATTAAAGGGAGAGGCGGCTTGGTATTGTTTTTGGAATGCTGCGATCTGATCCGCGACCGTTCCAATCGCTACCGGACTTCCATCGGGTTTGCCGCACAAGGGTGTAGGGTCTAGAGTGCCCCCAGGGATGGACACAGGCAAGGGATTGCCAGTGCCGTTGCAGGCGGTCGGATTCTGCGCGAAAGCTCCAGTTGGCACCCGATATAAGAGGTCGAAAGCCAGTATGGTGCCCAAAATGTTCTCGTAATAGAGACCGATGCCGCCTCGGATCGAAGTCTTCCCGTCTTTTGTGGGATCCCACGCAAATCCGATCTGTGGTGCGAAATCTAGGTTCGGCTGCCGAACCGGATTGCCCAGACCGGGAAGCAGGGCATTCAGCTCAGGAATCGCGGGGTAGTTGCTATCTGTCCGACCGGTCTCGCGCATGTAACGCAGGCCTAGACTCAACGTGGAATTCCGTTGCCACTTCCAATTGTCTCCAACGTAGGCGCCCAGGCGGTGCGGGATAAAACAACCCGCTGGGAGACCCAGACATGGGGTGGGACTGAAATACCCGAGACCGTTTCCTACGATAACCGTTTCCACCGGGTAGTTGAGCGGGTTTGTATCTCCTCCTGGAAAGGGACCCGCTTGCGCAAACGCCATCTCCGCGGGGCCTACGTTGGTGGATGCTGTCGGAGCCAGCTTGTTGAACGGTGCAAAGCCAGCCCCGGCAATTCTATTGAAATCAATGCCGTATCGGAGGGAGTGTGACCTCAGGAGTCTGCTTCCGTCGTATTTGAGCTGGTGGTTGCTTTGCCGAATCGCTTGTGGCGAGCCGGGATTGGGGCCGGTGACCAGACCCGTATTCCCCATCACGATCTGTAAAGGAAGCCCGGCGAGGGGAAGTCCGCTCCCCGCTGTCGCATCCGCTTGCGAACGCTCTGTACTCAAATAGCCGAATCGAAAACTGTGAGTGAAGTGCCCAGTATTGAAATCGGCGCCCGCAGCATCGCTTCGAGTTGTGTTCTTGACTTTGTAGATCGAGAATCCCGATTGACCATTTGTCAGCAGGGAATTCGCAAAATACCCGAATCGATAAAAGCCATGCACTGCTCTGCTCCGCTGGAAATCGGCCTTGGCCAGAAGGTTGGTTTCCGTAAAAGGTGCGCTGAAGTTGCCAGAATGTTCGGAAAAAGGAGCTCCAGCCAAAACAGACGCTTGGAGATGCTGTTGCGTGCGCTCGCCATCGAGAAAATAGAAGAATTTGTCCTTGCGAACCGGCCCGCCCAAACTTCCCCCGTATTGTTCTCGCTGGAATGGTTCGGAAAGCCCCGGCGGAGCAGGCAAAGCTGCGGCCAGTGAGCTATCTCTGAAAGAAATAACCCCCTCACCGTGGACCTCGTTGGTTCCTGATCGTGTCGCTACGTTAACCGCTCCGGAGGTCGTGAGCTCGGTCGAAAGGTCCATGCTCGACTGGCTCAGTTGAAACTCTTGAATCCCACTGGCGGGAATGTCCATCGTAGTCGATCCGATAACTTCGTCGGAGACATCCACGCCGTCTGCTTCAATGCGAACCGTGCGGCCAAAGCGTCCTCCTAAGGAGATCGAAGCGAGGCCGTCCTTGCCGAAGTCCGCCCCGTCTTGGATCTGCACGCCCGGTTCTAGTTGAGCCAAGTCCAGGAAATTACGGCCATTCACCGGCAGGTTCTCTATCTGCTGTGCGGTCAACACGCCTTGCACCATGGGTTGTTCCGTGTTCACGCGCACTTCGGAACCTTGCACTTCGACGACTTGATTCGTTTGCCCGATCTGTAAACTCAGTTTCAAAGCGGCTGTGTTGCCTACAAACACTGTCACGATTGCTTCGGCGGACTTGAATCCGTTTGCCAAGACTAGCGTTTTATAATTACCCGGAATCAGGGCTCCCGAATTGAATGAACCGGAGGAGTTGGTGGTGAGCTCAATTACCTGCCCCGTAGCGGCATTCGTGACCGTTACTTTGGCGCCGCTGATCACTGCGCCGGAAGGATCACTCACTATTCCCACAATGCTGCCGGTGCCTACGGTGGTCTGTGAGAAGGACGGTCGGACGAAACTCGCCAGCACAATGATTGGTGGGAGTACGAAACCAACGATACGCGCGAGTTTTCTGGCCACACCGCTCATTGGGTGCCCCAGCTTATGGCGGAAGGCCAATGCGATGGACTAGGTCCTTGAATCGCGGGTCGGAGTGGAGTGGCTCAAGTGCGGGATATAGTTTTATTTGCCAGAGCCGAATACCCGAGCCACGGGTATGTCTATAGGCCTGTTCCAGCCAGTAGAAGGCGCGATCTTTATCGCCAAGTGTTGCGTAGACCCCCGCTAAATTAACCGGCAGAAAAATTTGCTTTGTCGCGTGCGCATGCTCCAACTCCTTGGCGTACTCTCGCATTGCACGCTTGTAGCCGGAAATCGCGAATGCCTTATCCAGATTGATAGCGACTTCTGGAAATCCAGCGAGCGTAACCGCCCGCTCTAGATGCTGTACGGCGTCTTTGTACATCCCATTCGCTTCGTAATTAAGATACAGGTTGTGATGAAGTACCGCGTCGTCCGGATCCTTCCGGAGCATTATCAGCTTTATCTCTATAGAGCGGTCGAATTCCCGCCGGTCATCCAGAGCACCTGAGAGATGGTCCTGGTTGGGGTCGAGCTCTTGTGCGATCTGGCATTCCTTGAACCCGTCATCTAGGCGCCCCATGGCGTCGAGAAGCTCCCCGAATTCCTGATGGGCATTAGCATTGTTGGGATTAAGTTCGATAGCTTTCTTGTATTCTTGTTCCATTCCGGACCAGTCCCAAGAATCGAGCTTGATCTTGCCCAGCGTCATCCGGGCATCTGAAAGTGTCGGGTCAAGTTCTAGGGCTCTTTCCGCAGCTCTTTTGGCAATCCTCGCGTCTTCGCTCGAGCCTTCGAAGAGTCCATAGTGTGCGAGGGCCAACCCGACGTAAGCAGGAGCGAAGTCGTGGTCGGTGTCAATTGCCTCTTGGAAGTACTGCTGAGCTTTTCGTGTCTCTTGTTCCGTGAATCTGTTCAGGAAAAAATTGCCTTGCAGATAAGCATCCAGGGCCTTGGCATTTACTGAGCGAGCTTGCGCTTCGTTACGCGCCGTGAGCTGAGCTTGTATTTTTTGTGCTATCTCCAGCGTCAGGTCTCGTTCGAATGCGAATACGTCATGGACATCTCGTTCATAGCTGTTGGCCCAGAGATGTTTGTCAGAACGACCGTCGATGAGCTGTGCGGTGACGCGTACGCGATCACCCGAGCGCTGCACCGTGCCCTCGATGATTCCGTCCACCCCGAGTTCGCGTGCGATCTCCGGTAGCGACTTTTCGGTCTTCTTATAGCGCACGATCGATGTACGCGAAATCACCTTCAGCGAGCTTAGTTGGGCGAGATTGGTGATCAGGGCATCCGTCATGCCATCGGAGAAATATTCCTGAGAGGGATCAGGTGAAAGATTCCGCAGAGGCAGCACGGCAAGAGAATGAATACGAGGAACACCACTCGCGCTGCCTGATCGGATCCTCTGCACTGCAACCTGCAGAACCGATAGCAAGATGACGGTTGCGACCGTCGCCCCTACCCACCATCTGCGGCCTCGAGAACCCATCATCCTGAGCATGAGTGCGGGCCTGACTCGCGAGCAGGACTCCTTGATCCGGTTCACTGGCTTTACGGGCGCCACCAGCCGATAGCCGCGTTTGGCGATGGTCTGAATGACGCGCGCCTCGCGGGCATCGTCCTCAAAGACGCGCCGCAACTCGGAGATGCAATGCTTCAAGGCGTCGTCAGACACAAACGTGTCCGGCCACACTGTCCGCAGCAGGTTTTCCTTGGAAAGTGTTTCGCCGGCGTGCTCGGCGAGGCACACCAACACCTCCATCACCTTCGGCTCCAGACGAACGGACCTGCCGTTGCAGGAGATGTTATTCAGGCTGGGTTCAACCAGCCACGGGCCTAGTCGGAAGTCTGCACGCACGGGCTTCACGCACGCGAGCTGAATGCATGAATTATAGACCTATTGTCCAAAAGTGCCGCGGAAATTAAGGGTCGGCCCTCACCCAATCCCCACTGGAAATTCACCTCTTCCTCATGACTTTGCACGTGGAACTCGGTAAGAGCCATAGCGATTGGGGAGGGAAACATGAACCAGCAGGGCTCGACGATTGTCGCCAAGTGCCAAGTTTGGAAGTCCACTCTCGTAGCGACGACCTTGGGTGCGTTCTTGGTGATCTCGACGTCGTCGCATGCGCAGATTGCCCAGCAGACCCGGCTCCAGCGTAGCCAGCGGTTCACCCGTCGGGTGGTGCCGCAGGGCCGCGGTACGCTGGCGCTGATCACACCTTTAACCACGAAAGAGGGCATCCCTGAAGTCACGTGTCCGCCGGATGCAGCGGCGGCTGGCGCTGCCATATGTGGCTATGTACCCGTGCCACTTCACCGCGATCGTCCTGATGGGGAGACGATTCACATCTACTTCGAGGTCTACGCTCATTCGAATCCAGGTCCTGTGGAGAGCGCCATCGTGGCAAACGCGGGAGGCCCTGCTTTAACGACAAGCGGCCTCCGGTTTCTCTGGCTTGGTCTCTTTGGCGCCAATCTGGATGCGCATGACCTGCTGCTCATTGATGACCGAGGGCGTGGTATGTCGGCTCTGATCGACTGCCAGGAACTGCAGCACGGAACCGGTTCGTCCATTGATCAGGAGGCTGCCGATTGCGCTGCTCAACTGGGCGATGACGATAGCAGCTACGGCACGGGAGACGTTGCCCTCGATGTGGAAGCAGTGCGTGCTGCACTCGGATACGAGAAATTGGACTACTACGGCGGCTCTTACGGGGCGATGGACGCATCGGCGTATGCCACTCGCTTTGGAGAGCATCTCCGCTCGGTGATTCTGGACTCGCCGGCTGGGCAGCCGTCTCTTGTCCCCTTCGTTCAGAGATACTCAACGGCTGCTGTTCCTAGAGAGGTGCGTCTCGATTGCTTGCGTTCGCCCACCTGCACCGTTGACCATCCCAACCCTGATGCTGAACTTGATTGGCTAATACGGAAGATTAGAAAGAAACCCGTGCAAGGCGCTGCTCACGACGCGAACGGCAACCCGGTGGACGTAGATTTCAATGAGGGCGTCCTGACCCAGATTGCTACCAGCCCAAATCTCGGTTACCTCGACACCGGCGAGCTTCTGGCAGCAGGCGAGTCGCTAAGAGGCGGAGACGAACTGCCACTTCTTCGACTCGGAGCGGAGGGCTTTACTCCTATTGTGTCGGATTTTGGCGATCCGGCATTTATTTCTACAGGTGCATATGCGGCGACATGGTGTGTGGATAACCCTATGCCTTTTCAGTGGTCCTCTCCACCCCAGCTGCGAATCAATCAGTATGTACAGGCCGTCTCGGCTCTTCCGCTGGATTACTTTGCGCCTTTTTCGAGGGCAGCATCCACGGGCGTTGACATCATTGGCGATAGTAGGGACTGCGTTTCTTGGGAGGAACCGAGCCCGCCGGCACCTGTCATCCCCTCGGGTGCGACATACCCTAAAGTACCGACACTCGTATTCAACAGTGATACCGATCCAGTTGTGCCTACGGAATTGGCAATCCCGACTGCCGCTCTGTTCACGGAAAGTGCGTTGCTGATTGTGAAGAGTGGTATGCACGAGCCCGTCGAATCGACCCTGTGTGCCGCAAGCATTGCCGCCAACTTCATTGAAACTCTCGAAGCGGGTGACACGAGTTGCACGCAAAGCCCTGAAATTGTCTGGCCTGCTTTGGGGCGTTTTCCCTTGTTCGCGCGGGATGCTCGCGCAGCGGAAGTTGACCCTTCTGGCAAGAACGAGATTGATGTGCCAGAGCGCAAAGTGGTCACGGTAGCTGTCGAAACAGGCCTCGATGCATTGAAACGCAGCACCATCGGTAGCGTGTCGCTGGACGGAAATATTCACGGAGTGGGCCTCAGGGCAGGCACATTCCGAACCAGCTTCGACGCCAACGGAAACAAGACCACAACTCTCACCAATTGTGCCTTTGCCAACGACGTGACGGTGAATGGAACGATCACCTGGGCTAGCGATCACACGCTTGTGGCCGACTTAACTGTGAGTGGCGCAGGCACAGCAGGAGGGACGCTGCACGTCGAAGGTACTTTTGAGGCTCCCGGCCCAGTAGGCTTCTTCAAGATTTCTGGCATTCTCGGCGGGCGTACGGTCGCCGTTCTCGTCCCTGAAGCGTAGCCACTGGGTCAGGTCTATTGGGAACGCGAACGATGTGAGCTCGACGCAACCAACCCATGCGACATGCTCGCGGAAAATGACGGCGCTGTAACAAGTCGCGAGCGACCAACGACTGGAGGTTGAGATGAAGACCAAAATCGAACTGGCTGCCAACATCATCGTGATCCTTTTTGCTGTGATAGTGGGTTCGGTTTTTCTCAAGGATCGCCTATCTACTCCTGCTCCAGAACCCGACGCCGTTAAAGCCGGCGATAAGTTGGCTAGTCTGGACGGCTGGGATTGG
>Ga0137360_10001022_pt1 | contig 16341 bp, 23 predicted proteins | sample Mad1_60_16metaG_FD_104924 | JGI IMG/M metagenome (GOLD analysis project Ga0137360, IMG submission 104924) | Vadose zone soil microbial communities from Angelo Coast Range Reserve, California, USA - Mad1_60_16 metaG | ecosystem: Environmental > Terrestrial > Soil > Vadose zone | place: USA... | reverse complement strand
TTGTTGGCCATGCTCCAGGCACGCTTTGAGCGACCTTTAAAACGTTAGGCCGATCGCTCCCAGGCATTCGGTATGGTTTGGGCAAGCGCCGTTACCGTGAGATCGCTCGGTGCGGCCCCCGCGTTGATTGCCGGCGCATTCCACGGCACGGTGATGACAGGTGCCGGCGCGATTGCGGTATCCTCGTCACTATCACGCGCGTGCGGCGCGGTCCGACTTGCCCTTGCGGCTTTCGGGGTGCAACGAGCCCCTCCTGCCGATTACCCTCGGCAACTTGCTAGAATCGCGTATGTCTGCAATTGGTTCGAATGAAGGGAGAATGTGATGGATACCAAAAATGCAAAGACCCGACGGGATGCTCCGCTCGCCACTCCCACGAATCTGACGCCCAAAGCTACGAAGGACATTTCGGGCGCGCTTACCACGTTGGCCGCTGACGTGTTCGCGCTGTACCTGAAAACAAAGAACTTCCACTGGCATATGTCGGGTCCGCACTTTCGTGACTATCATCTTATGTTGGACGAACAGAGCGACCAAATATTTGCCATGACGGACGCGATTGCCGAACGTGTGCGCAAGGTAGGAGGCACGACGCTCCGGTCGATCGGCCATATTGGTCGTTTGCAACGCGTTTTGGACAACGACGCCGACTACATTACCCCACTCGATATGTTGGCCGAGCTACGTGATGACAACAAGCAACTGGCCGCTTCCATGCGCGAGACACATTCACTTTGCGACGAGCATGGCGACGTGGCCACTGCTAGTTTACTTGAGGTCTGGATTGACGAAGCAGAACGTCGCACTTGGTTCCTCTTTGAGGCCAGTCGTTCAGGCGAACAACCCGGACGTTAGAGGCCGCGGCGATCAGTTCATGCTACCGCCATCGGGCCGCGCGCCTCGACGAGAGCCAACGGCCGGCACAGGTCGAGCACAGTGCCGATGCCGCAATACCTCATTGAGCGGCTCGTCAAGGCCGGTAGACTTGCATTGTTGGCCATGCTCCAGGCACGCTTTGAGCGACCTTTAAAACGTTAGGCCGATCGCTCCCAGGCATTCGATATGGTTTGGGCAAGCGCCGTTACCGTGAGATCGCTCGGTGCGGCCCCTGCGATGATTGCGGCGAGCATTCCGGGTGGGGTAAACGCGAGCGGCGCCAGCAGGCGAACGTGTCTTTCCACCTTGCCCTCGTGTCGCGCGATCTCGGCGAACGATTGAACGCGACCGCGACCAGCCTCAGAGTTCCAAGTCACTTGACCGCCGACTTTGAATGTCCTCGCCATCGGATCCTAGGCACGCCGTCTAATACCCCATTGCCGCCCATCGCGAGATCGACGCCGCTTCTCGCCGGAGCTTGTCTGTTTGCACCGCTTCTGCGCGCGTGTGCCGACCCTCTCAGTCGCCGGGGCCGCCGTCAGGTGCTCCGCTTGCGCGCCGACGCCGGAAGAGGACGATCGGAGAAGTCAACCAAGGAGCGTTGGACCACTTTCCCCGCTTCGTCGACGATCAGGCGGAAGCGCCGGCTCCCACAAAAGAACGTCAGCCGGTGGCGACCGATGTCCTCGTCGACCCCGCGCTCACACAAGCTGGTGACCTTTCCTTCACGCATGTGAGCCTGAACACGTGAAGGCTCTATCCCTAGACCCTCTCCGACGATCGTCGCATCGACCTGAATGGCGCCCTCTTCGAACTTGATCATTCTCATTACAAAGCACCGCCCTGACCCGCGAAACGTCGCGCCGCACAAATCCACTATGGGCCGATCGCCGTCGAGTTGAACCCCGTGCGTCAAAAAGCGCAACTGATGCGACCGCCATACAGTCTGGAGAGTACCGGCCGGGCATACGCGCGCCAGGGAGGTGGTCGGCGCGGCCGAGTCTAGACCCCAACCGGTCATTCTTTTCCTCAATCCAAGGGCCGTTGCTTGAATTCGCCTCACTATTCGCTTGCCGACGACTGCAGCGAATCGTCAGGCACGCCGTAGGGGCTGTCGTGTTCCATACATGGCGCTGCGCCACAACCATTCCACCGGACCATAGAGATAACGCTGCAACCAATACGCGCTGAAGGCGACCTGTAGGATGTAGACGCCGGTGCCGATGGCAAGAGCGGCTGCAACACCAAGCTTGCCAAACAGGCCGAGCCCATACCCGTAGAAGAGCCAACCGAAGATCACGGATTGCATCAGGTAGCTGGTGAACGCCATTCGTCCAATTGGTGCGGCCCACGCCAACAATTTCCGAGCCCCTGCCCTGTCCGTTGCCCAAATGATCGCTGCACCGTAGCCGCACGCCAACAGGACTGTACCCAAGCGTTCGAGCGAAAGCTCCGCCCTCCATCCCAAGCGGAGCCACCCGTTCGCGTGCGACACGGCGAGGGCTCCACCAGCAAGAATTCCGATGGCTGCCGCCAGCGGCAAGCACTGGCTCGCTCGCGATCCTGTCCGGAACAAGTCCGCTCGCCATACCGCCGCACCGATCAGCATCAAGGCAACCGTTCGCGGAAACATGAACAGATGCAGAGGTAGGAACGCGGGGTTGAACCCTCCGCCAATGGCCAGTTCAAACCCGACCAGACCTACAAGGGCCGCGTCGTGCTGCTCAACCGAGAGACCGTGCTGACCGAGACCGCGCCGCCGGAGTTCGCGGAAATCCACGGGTTTCGCCTGCTCCCCGAGGACAATGTCGCCACCAACCCCATGGTCACCTTCCGGGTCAGGAGCTTTGCGCCAATCCGACGATTTCAACCCGGCGAAGCCGTACCAGGCCCGCCTGATGTGGCGCGCTCCGGACGGCAACAGCTACAGCAAGCTGTTGCTCACAAAGCCCGAAATCGTGATCGCGATCGCGTTGCGTGGAGAGACCGAACCCGGCAGCGAGCGCAAAGCCCGGCCACGTCGGCCGGGGAGGGCCGGGCGGGCGGCTGGTTGCTCGGGCGGAGAGAAAGTTACGGTGTCACCAACACGACGTCGGGCGGGACGACCGGCACACGCTTGACGTCCGAGAAAACCTGGAAGTCGCCGCCCATGTTGTGGGCGGAGCGCCACTGGCGGAAATCCAGGTTGTTGACCGGATCGTCGCGATAGCCCCACACCCCCAAGAATTGATCGCCGTTGAAGTCGAAGGAGTCTTTCACGTAGATGCCGACTTCCTCGACAGTCAGCCTCACCACGCCCCAGGGCAGCCGTGACACTTTGCCGGCAACCGCGACCTGAAGCTGAAAACCGCCCAGCGCCGCGGTGAGGCCGTCTGGCGCCACGCCGCCGGAGCTGACTGGCCGCGAGTTGACCCATGCGTCATCGATTTGCGTGACCGGCTGCGTCAGATCGCCGAACGTCGACGCGGTCGGGGGCAGCTTCCGCAGGAGCTCTCGCAGACGCTGCTGGCTCGCGGCGTTGGTCCAGATCCGGCCCTTTACGATCTGATCGAAGACGGTCTTCGCGCGCGCGAACTGCAACACCCAATCCATCTTGATGAGGTTGGTTATCGGCGCGGAATAGTTGGGCGCAGTGGCGAGCGGGCGCTCGAACCACGTCTCGAGCAGCTCGGCGCCCTCGTGCCAGTGATTCCACTCCATCTCTCCGGGGATCGCGGTCAGCAGAGAATCCTTCCTGTCGGCCTCCAGCTGCTCCCATGCGCCTCCGGGCTTGTAGAATTCCTCGTCGAGCTTCCGTTCCCTCTGCGCCACCGCCTGGTCGCGGATGCGCAGCCACACGCGACGCAGCTCAAGGTCCTTGGGCGACGTCGGATCGAGCTGCCTGGCGACGCCCGTCTTCTCGCGAAAGAGCCGATCAACCTCGGCGGCGATCGAAGCGCGAAAGGTGCGCGAATATTGGCGGTAGGTCCTGGACTCCCACCCCGGCCGATAGATTCCACCCATCGACGTAGCTCCTTCGGTCCCGCGCGTTTGCATGAGAGAATGACTATCGTTGTCGCCCAACTGGCGCGGCTCGACTTCTATTGGTCACGCTGCGTGAACAAAGGTTCAGGTCTCTGCGTCGCCCCGCCCTGCCTCCGCCCCCCGGCCCAATGGCTTTTCCAAAAGCCTCAAAATTGCCGGCCAGAGACTCGGGCACACCGGCCTAACCCCCGGAATGTCGGCGGTTCTCCCACACCGGGAACTCACGATGCAGAGACCGCACTGGCTGGCTGGGGTGGGAGGATTCGAACCGCGGCATCGCTGGCGTTGCCCACATGCTCACAGCGACAACAACAACAGCAGACAGCCAGGCGCATTACGCGCTTGCCCCCGACCTGGTGGCCGCACCGCGACAGAACAACCGCCGTCTTCCGCGCCCCGTAAAACGGTGTCTTCAGTTACTGCTCGTCGATCAAACGCATCAGTTCAAGATCGGCGGCGCTCACCGGCTTCGGCTTGCGATACACGGCGGCACGCGACAACTGCAATAACGCGCACTGCGGTGTGACCGGCAAATCCTTGCGTCCGGCTTCAACCTTCTTGATCCGCTCAGGCCGGCTTATTTCCTGAGCACATCGGACAAAAAATCCCGTTCCACGATCAGCTGGCCAATCGCTTCGTGCAGCTTCGCGATCTTGCCTTCGTCCGTCCTGGCCTGGCGACCCGTTTCGAAGATACCCGCTGCTGCTTCCAGAAGCTCTTTCTTCCAGGCGTGAATCTGGCTCGGGTGGACCTCAAACCGGCTCGCAAGCTCCGCCACCGTCCCTTCCTCACGAAGCGCTCCTATCGCCACCTTCGCCTTGAACTTCGCATCAGGCTTCTTGCGTATCTTCGACATCTGTAACCCCTTTTGAATTCATAGGGGCCCAGGGGGCGCCCGTGCGGACGATCCATAGGACCCCTTCCACAAACCGGCGATTGTCCTCGCCGCTGCGTCCGGGGTCGCCTTGCTTGCCAGGAAGCAGCGGGGCAATCCGTTCCCATTGGGCGTCCGTCAGAACTGTGCGAATCAAGGCTGACCTCCATTTTTCAGCCTTGAATCAGAATTTTACGGGCTTGAGAATCCGGGGTAGCTACGAATGTCTACAGGCCCTAGTGGATCACGTCAGAAAAATTTCGTCAGGTGCTTAGGGTTGGCATTGCTGTTTGGGTGCATCGGATGCGAGGGTGATTATGCGTCGACATTGACCTCAGTCTCGCGCCCGCAGTACCGGCAGGTCGCGATCAGCCGGCGCACGCCGAGGCTTCGCATGTTGCCGAGCGTCATCGGATAGATCGGTTCGTCAAAGCGGGGCATCGTCGAGCCCAGGTTCCTCGTCAAAAATATCTCAATTGTGAGCGATCTTGCACATACGGCTGGCGCCGGATCGCATTCAATCAGGCCGGATCCCGGACCCCCAGCCCACACAGCCCCCAAGCCCGGGGTCCCCCCGTGCGTGATTTTCTTGCGGGGCATCCGTCTTTTCTTTTAGGGAGGTATCATGTCGAATCGATTGTATCGAGCAGAACGTTGCCGCGACCTGGCGGAGGAGTGTCACGCCATCGCTGCACTTTGCGTCCCCTCAACCGAAATGCGAAACCACTATTCGCGGATGTCGGAACATTACAGCACGCTGGCTGAGGCCGAGGAGCTGGGCACACTAGCCTACGACCATTAGCCGCCTCGACAGCTCCAACCTAACGGATGGCGTTCTGGCGCACGCTGCGTACCGTTAGGCGATCATCCTTCGAGCGCACGCCGGCCGGCGTCCGTGATCATTATGCGGACGACCTCGATCGTCTTGCCGTGAGCGTTGTCGCTCTCGCCTACTATAGCTGTGGCGAGCCCTTCGTGGACGAGGCCAGCGAGCATCTCGGTCTCAAACCCATGGGCGATCACGAGCCGACCCCCTGTGGCGCCGTGCGGGTCGCCGGCGAGCAGCTCTAGCGACCGGCGCTGTTGCGTGCTGAGACGATTCCGAGGCGGCACCACCATCCCTGGCGCCCTTGTACGACACGTCCGTTGGGTATTGAGGGCGACACTGGCAGCATCGACAGTGCGGGCGACGCTCAAGCGCTTTCGGGCTGCCGGCCTGAGCTGGCCGCTGCCGGAGGAGATGACCGATGCTGTGCTTGAGGCCAGGCTGTTTGCCGATGCCGGGACGAAGCAGGGCCATCGCCGTTATATCGAACCCGACTGGGCGGCCATTCATCGCGAGCTGAAGCGCAAGCACGTCACGCTGTCGATCCTGTGGGACGAGTACATCGAGCGCGATCCGCAGGGCTACTGTAAATCGGCTTCGAAGATTGACCCCCGCATTGCCTCACCAGGAATGTTACCGGACAAGTTCCCGCCAATGACTTGGGCGGCGTCACCGAATCGGATCGGTGTCGCCGATGGCGGGGGATCGTGGCCGGACTGCGGGTGGGCCAATCTTTCAGCGCCATCCCCGTGCCCGATCCGCCAGTCATCCGCAAGGGCGCGAGCGGCAGTTTCTACGACAAGGGGCTCAAGGGTGCGAGCCATCACGCCGTCATTCCCCCGTGCAACCCGGGCCGGCCGCAATCGTAAAACGGAAATCATGCAATTTGACGATCGCAGCGACCAAGCTCAAGCCCAGCCCCAGGCCCTCGGTACGCCTGCTTTTATCTGAGCGATAGAAGCGCTTGGTTACCTCTTCGAGTTCGCCCTCGGGTATGCCGGGACCGGTATCCATCACCCGGATGACGGTCTCGCCATCACGGCGAAGCAAGGCGAGATCCACACGTCCGCCTTCGGGCGTGAATTTCACGGCGTTGTCGACCAGATTGGCGACGGCCTCAAAAAGAAGATCGCGGTCGCCGCGCACGATCGCCTCGTCCGGTCTGTGGCATAACTGACCTGAAGCCTCCAAAGGCGCCAGCAAGCCTATGGAGATTAATCAAACCGGCGATAAAGCGCGCTGACGGCGTAGGTTGGTCGCGCGGCACTGCATTCAACGTTCAACTGGTCGTATCGGCTCCGGTGGAATGTCGCCTCAATCTGGCCGAGCTTGTGAAGCCGATGCTCGATGGATTTGTTTCGGCACTCCATTATTATGAAGGTGAACAACTCGATGCAGTGGTCGAGCGCGTCGCAGATCGGCTCAACTGGCCAGGCGCCGAGGTGCGTGCGCTTCTTGTCGATCAAACCAATGCGGTGCTAGGAGCTTATCCCGTTCCGCACCTCCGTGATCGTAACGTTCAGTGGAGCCCTGCGGACGATTTCCTAATAGGAGGCGAGATTGTTCGGAGGAGTTGTTCAGGAGATAGCCTTAGTATCAGCGGACGCCTGCTGATCTAGGAGGCCAAACGCGATTTTCGTCCGGTCATCGCAGGCCGCGTGACGAGCAAGGCAAAGGCAAAAGAACCCTCTAAGGGCGGCAGGATATGAACCGAATGAACGGGTCTGCCACGATTACGGCGCAAGCGACCGCCGCTGAGCCGCCACGTATCAAGAGATTCCGTCGCGCGCTAATCAAGGTAATCCCGCGCGTCCCGAACGACCGGGCGTCGCTGCTGCACATGCAGCAAAAGCACCTAACTGATCTGCTGGTCGATTACCTGAACTGGCGCTCGCGATATGTCGGACAGCGCCCACGCACCGTTTCGGTCGAGCCTGCGGCGCAAGCTGACCCCCGCTGGTCAGCCCATGCCGCCTGCATTGGGGCCTTTCTCGACAAGGTTCGGTGCGGCGATGACTTGACCCCTCATCTCTCGATTCAGCCACACAGGAAGGGCTATGCACCTGCCGTGCGTGCGCCTGGCGCAACACCAGTGGATCGATGGTCGGATAAAGATTTTCTCTTGAATGTGATGGGCTATCACCATTTCCATCTCGGGACGAAAATGCAAAAACGAGGCCACGTAGATCGGACAGACGATTTGATTTTTGCCGAGGTACAGCGCAGCACCTTCAGGGTGATCGCGATTTTCAACCATGACGTGTTCGACCAAAATTCGACCGAGCGAATGCGCCTTTGGGCTGTACACGAAAGCATCCTCTTTCGAGGCGTGCCCCCAGGCTCCGCCGTAGTCATAGGTAACATCGCAAGTTCGGGTCACAGCGACCACGTTGTGCTCTATGCCCAGCGTTGTGCCCGGATCATCAAGTACAATGAGCTGAAGTTGGACGATCCCGAGTTTGTCAAAAGCCTCTATCGGCCCCGTAGCGAAGCGCCAGCCAAGCCGAAGCCGGAGTGGGGCTTCATGCATCTTGATCTTGCCATCTATGACGCGGCCAAGCCGGCGTGTCTGATTTTGCAAAGGGGCTGGAATTGAGGACGCCATTGACATCGATTGGTGACGGGCGCGCGGTGCAGGGGAACGGCATGCGCAAGGCAAAAGAACCTCATAAGGGCGGGATGCCTCGCTTCGTGCCGACCGACGAAGACCGGGCACTCGTTAAGCTTCTCATTGCCAACGGTTACGCCCAGCACGTGGTCTGCCAATACATCAGCAACCGCCGTGGTTCGCATATCAGCGAATCGACGCTGAAGCGAGCTTTCGCCCGCGAGTTGGAGATCGGAAAGGTCGAGCTTGTGACGAAAGTGTTGACGCAGTTCATGGCGGCGATCATGCGGGGAGAGCGTTGGGCGATCTGTAAGTACATGGATCAGCAGATGTGGCGGCCTGAGGATGGCGGCTGGCGGGCGCGGCCATATGAGTTGCTGTTGATGGCGCTCAGTCGGTGGCTTCCAGCCGCGGCGATCTGGCTCCGGTGCAGATGATCGTGCAATTCGTCGCTCCCGATCCCGCGATGCGGCCGATCCTGCCTTGATCTTGATGACCTCCGGTGCTGCTTTGATTGCACCCGGCCGATGGTCGGGGTCATACGGCTCGGCAAAACTAGCCAACGGATGACGATGCAGAGATAATGAGATACGCTGCGACTGAACGCCGTCAGCGACGCCAGCATCGAGGGCACGAACCCGGACGCCCCAGCGGTTCGACGGGACGCGGAGGAAGCGCGGGGCAGCCGACGACGCACGGCTAACGATGAGAGTGATCTTTAGCAGAAAGGGATTCGATAGCACCGCCGGCAAGGCTCCATCTGCGATCATCGATGGCGAGCCCATTAGCCTTCCCATTCCGACGGGCCGACGTTCTGAAACAACCTACGGTCTCGCAGGATTTGGGCGAATCGTCGAAGAAATCACAAAGAGCCGGATCGGTGCCGACGATCTTTGCCACGAGGACCCGATGTTCTCAAGAGGACGTTGGTCCTTCGGACAGACGGGTGCAGCTCAAACGCATCTGGAGAACAACGGTGTCGGGGTCGGCGACGTGTTTCTCTTCTTCGGCTTATTCGCTTCGCGCGACGGCGGGGATCGCCACCATCGGATATTTGGGTACATGCAGGTCGATGAAGTTCGGCACCTTGGCAGCCGCCCTTCCGGGAGCGACAACCCCGAAGGGTTCCCGCGGAGGCACCCGCACACGATCGGCGAGTGGAACGAGAATAACACGCTCTACCTCGGCTTCGGGGCGAGGGCGAGGACGGCACATCCTTCCCTGCGGCTCAGCAAGCCCGGTGGCCCACTCTCGATCTGGGCGGTTCCAGAATGGCTTAAAGCGGCCGGATTGACATATCATCGTAATCCCGCTCGTTGGACTGGCGAGACAGAGCTTTACGCCGCGTCGCGCGGACAAGAATTCGTATCGAACATTGGCGACAATCCTGTGCCGAGGAAATGGCTTCAAACCATACTGTCCGCCATTCAGAAGGCAGGGTGAGGAAGCAGATGCGAACATTAATCTACAAGCGGACCCACAGCGGCGATCCCGATCCTGAGACGGGAGTGTTTGGCAATCACGATTGCATGGGAGCAGTTCGCGGCTGGCGATTCGATGCCGTGATCGGCATTGGTGGAGTAGGACATGAGCCCCAAAGTCACCATATTGCGCGTAAGTTGACGTGGATCGGAATCTGCCCTCAGGCGATCCGCGACATCGGTCGCGGCCCCCAGCTAACATTTCACCATTTCTGGTATCGCGGCGAGGACGGCCCAATGTTGCAAACGAACTATCCGGCTCTCGCCAATCGTATGTATGACAAAAACGTGAGACTCCTGGTGCACCGTCCGGCGTCTAGTGAGGATAGCAAAATTGCTGACCTCGACCGCAATGTCAGCGAAATTCTTCGTCTTGCGATGGATGCGCCACCTTCGAACGGACCAGTTCACCGAGACTCCGAAAAAACGAGTGGCAAAGATTTCGAAGAAACGAGCAGCAAATGTTCTGTGTTGCCAAATCGGGCCTGCCGTTAAGATTCGACGCTGGGCGGCACCTATAGAATTGTTGACTCAGAAAGGCATTTCAGGGCTGATCGATATTTCCACACCATTGGATTTCAGAATCTCGAGCACGAACCGGTATGCGGCGCCACATTGCCAGACTCGAGTAGCAACGGCAGCATTCGATTCGGCATGGACGGCAACGGTCAAATAGACGTTGCGGCCTTTATTTTTGGCAAAGACCAGCCATTCGCCGGTTACCCGGGACTTTGTTGTCGGACTGTTCGCTCCCAGGCGGTTCAAAAAAGCACCGTGCACCAAGGTCTGCGCGATCAATCCAGTGAGCCGGCCGACATCGGTTGTGTCGCGTAGAACAAGATCAGCGCGCCGCGCTTTTAAGAAATCTCGATGCCATAACCTGTCGAAGTTGATGGTGATCTCTTCCTTAAGATTGTTTGGCAACATGCGGGCTTCAAAAAAGTGCTTATACCAAAAGCCCTTTAACATGCCTGAAAGCGGCTCCGCCCGTTTGGTGCTTGTTGGCAAAGACGGATTTTCCAAATGCGCAATTTCGTCAACGATTACACGGTAATCAAACGCGTGGACTTTCCCACCAAAGGAACATACGTGCCCAGAACGAAGCCACGCCAACTGAATTCGGAGCATTGGCGAGATTTCAGCATCGGGAAGCCGGGCCGCCAACTCCTCGGCTACTTCGGCAAAATTGCGTTCCAATAGCGTCGCCGCCTCATCGGGCGTAATCGTCCGATCAGTGAGGCCAAGCGCAAATGCGTGTGTGGGAAGATCGGGTTGCGGACCGCTTCTGCCCGAGTCGGACGATCGGTCGGCGTCAATCATCGATGGTCATTGGGCATTAGGGGACCTGTCGGTGTTATTCTAGTGCAAGGGGGGTGGATAACTCCAATCCTGCTTTATTGCGCATAGATCGAGGCTACAGCGGCCGGCAAGTGAAGGCGCCCGGACAGCCAAGCAGTCCGGCCGACGCACCGGCGACGGGGCGCACCGCGAGCTACACTGCGGCAGAGCGGCCAGGGACACCAGGGGGCAGCCAAGGGAGGGGCGGAGCGGGCGGCGCCCTACCCCCCTACCCCCAAAGGCGAGCCCTAAAGGACGGCCCAGGAGCCCCGAAAGGCACCCGACCCCAGCCCAACCCCCAACCCCGGCCAAACGCCGCACCAGCGGCCACGCTAGGCGCCGGCCATACCGAAAACCCCTTAGAGAATCCCACAATAGCCACAATTGGCGACCCCTAAACTCGGGAAAACACAGGTAAAATTTACGCGCGGCCCAAGCCGGGCGGTATACCGAATCCACTCGATTACAGAACATCCGAAAGCGTTTCCGAAAGTGCAGCGTTTCCAATGGGCCGAAGAGGCGGATCGCCTCTTTCGACCCTATGCAATGGTGCGGGCTGTCTGCTGACCGTACCAGGGCGCATCGAACCGATGGAGCGGTCGCGCCGTCCACGGGCCTGGACATGCCAGAAATGTAAAGGATCGGCTCTCTGGAAGCGGCTCCAGCATTGTCCTCGGGAGCGAACATGGACGGGTGCCCGTCGCGGGCGGGATAATAAGGCGTCATTGGAGTCGCCTTTCGGTGGGTTCGACAGTCTGCGAGGACCCTGGCCCTACCCAGGAGGACAGCAGAGCGCGGGTCGGGGCCGCGTGAGGGGCGCGAGCCACCCCAGCCTCCGTTTCGATCTGGTCGCTTGCCGCTGGCCCGCAGGGCACCGACTGACAGGAGCCGCATTCGGCTGACAACGCCCTGACAGTAAAAAGTGCTGCCTAGCCGCTTGCCGTCGATACGGGTCTGAGTGTCAATTTACCTGCATGACCCACTACAACTTCCGGGAGAATTTGGTACCTTCGCAGCTGACACCTCACCACGACTATGGAAGGAGGAGCGGTTCCTATGAATCGCCTGGTTCTGATCTTCATGGTCGTGGTGGGATTGACGGCAAGCGGGGTCGCGGCATCGGCCGAAAAGCGCGTTGCGCTTGTCGTCGGCAATTCGAGCTACACGAGCACCTCGCCGCTGCGCACGCCGGTCAATGACGCCATCGACGTGGCGAGCGCGCTCGATCGGCTCGGCTTCGACGTCATACGCGGTACCGACCTCGACTATGCGGGGATGCGCGAGAAAGTAAAATTGTTCTCCGAGCGCCTGTTCGGGGCCGATGTCGGGCTGTTCTACTATGGCGGCCACGGCATCCAGGTTTCCGGAAAGAACTATCTGGTGCCGATCGACGCCAAGCTCAATGCCACGTCCGACCTTGATTTCGTTGCCATGGATCTTGACCTCGTCCTGCGCAACATGGAGCGGGAAACGCCGACCAACATCGTTTTCCTTGACGCCTGCCGCGATAATCCCCTGGTTGCCAACCTCGCCAAATCGATGGGAACGCGCTCGAGCGCGATCGCGCGCGGTCTCGCGCGCGTCGAATCGGGCGTCGGTACGCTGATTGCATTCGCCACCCAGCCCGGCAATGTCGCGCTGGACGGCGCCGGCCGGAACAGTCCGTTTGCGGCGGCGCTGCTCAAGACAATCGAGCGGCCGGGCATCCCGATCAGCGACGTCATGATCTCGGTTCGCCGTGAGGTGCTTCGCGAGACCGGAAACCGGCAGGTGCCATGGGATCACTCCTCGCTGACCGGCCAGTTCTATTTTACGGCGCCTGCCCCGGTTGTGGCGCCTGGCGCGCCCGCCGCCAAGGTGACGACCACGGACGTTGTTCAGCCCAATTTGGAGCTGGCATTTTGGGATTCCATCAAGAACGAAAAAAATCCTAGGCTTTTCGAAGCCTACCTGAACCGCTATCCGAACGGGACTTTTGCGGAGATCGCAAGGATCATCCTGCACGAAGCCAAGGTCGCTGCGCTGCATTCGGCTGCCGATGAGGCCGGAGACAAAGCCGCCATCACGGATCCGGTTCTGGTGCGGGAAACCCGCGAACGCCTGTACGAGCTTAATTTCGATCCGGGTCAATTCAGCGGCCCAGTTGGCGAACCCGCGCGCCGAGCGATCCGCGAATTCCAGCAGATGAGCAACCTGTCACCCGATGGTGAAATATCGCAAGGATTGCTGCGGCGCTTGCGCGAGGCTGGCAAACTAAAACCCTGGGGCGCGATCGTCTATGCGCGCAACATGGAAAAATGGGGTATGGCGTGGTCGCAGGAATCCCGTCAGGCGGCCGTCGCAAGTGCGCGCGCGTCGTGCGGCAGCGCAGCGCAATGTCCAGTCGAGATCAGCTTTTTCGGGACCGAATGCGGCGCCTTCGCCCATTCGGGTTCAAGCTGGGCGATCGTTGCCCGCAAGTCGATTCAACAGGCCAAGGAAACGGCGCTGTCGGACTGCGACAAGCGCGGCCGCTCGTGCCGCATTATTGCCGCCGTATGCGCCGACGGTGCCGACCGCACCACGGTGCGATAGTGGGTGCGACGAGGCAGCAATGGGTATGAAGAAACGTTTGCCAACAATTTGGGGGGCAATCGCCGGCGGCGCCGCAATCTCGGTGGCGGCCGCGGCTTTCGCTAACGACACGAACACGCGGGCAGACACGCCGATTGTTCTCGCGCAAACCGGGAGCACGGGCGGAACGATCGGTAAGCAGGGGAAGTCGGCGTCGGGTTCACATGCTACCGAAGAAGGAACTGACAAACCTGCGCAACGTGTTCAAAGAAAACCGTCTCTACGCTCGCTCGCTATCACGACCTCAGTAGCCGCGCAATATCTCGGCTGCTTCAGAGATCAGGGCGATTGGTTTGTGGCCAACGCCAAAGGCCGTGATCTGAATGGCCTTATGGCGAACGATCCTAGCATGACGACAGAGCGGTGTGTTTCGATCTGTCGCAGTCAAGGATTTGCCTATGCTGGTACGCAATACCGTACCTACTGTTTTTGCGGAAACGTGTACGGTCGGAGTGGCTCGGCGGACAACTGCAACATGGCCTGCGGCGGCAATCCAGTGCAGATGTGCGGTGGGTCCTGGGCCAACAGCGTCTATCGAGTGTCGATTAAATAGAGCTGCGATCTCGGCAATCTAACTGTGGTTTCTTGGGCATCAGATGAGCAAGCGATCGACACAAATCGGAGTTGCGGGTCTCGTGGTATTCGCGGCGCTTGCCAGCGCTTCACCCGCGCTGGCCCAGGCCGGGAGCATCGGCGGCACCATCGGCAAGAGGGACAAGTCGGTGTCCGGCGGCGAAGAGGAGCAAACGAAAAACGCGACGCGACCGGGTATCGTTCGTCGAACCAGAGACCGAAGGACGTCCGCGAGCCGTTCGCTGATTACGTATGCCTCTGGCCCGCCCTGTGCACATGTTGCCGGTGTCTGGACCTACCCCCATGGGGACGCAACCTTCAAGCCAGATGGCTCAATCGTTTCAGCGGGCACAAACGGCGCCAATTGGTCGTGCTCGGACGGTCACGTCACCGTTGTCTGGAAGGGCGGAAGCGGGTTTGTCGATCAATTGACCCTGTCGACCGACGGAACACACTTGGTCAGCTTGAACAACTACGGCTTTCCACACAATCTGCTCCGAAAAAGCAGCAACTTGAGTCCGTAAATTTTTCCTTTCCAGAGGTTAGTTTAAGATGCGCGAGGCTCCATCAGCGTTCGGTGTCGCAAACCCTACCCGACATGCCAATGATGTCCAACAACCGAGGGAGAAAGCTGGCATGCGCTACCGGCGCGTTGGGTTCCTGACCACTGCAAGAACGATCATCACCCGAAATCAAACACATAATCTATAAGTATAGAAATCCGGCAACTGCTGCTCTTGGGTCCATCGCCCAGCTTCGCTCGACCGTAATGATGTCGGTTCGTAGCTCGGTGCGACCAGAAATTGGATCTATGCCGGCAAGTCCAGGAATATAGAGTTGGTGTAGCCGTCTTGCAGCGATGTCGTTTTGATGCGGGAGCCTCACTGCACCAAGTTCATCTTTCATTGGCACCACGACCGAATTGCCAAGACCGCGATATGCAAGGAGAGGACGTCTCGTCACCGCCCGAACGAGGGTACCAAGATCGCTCCATTCAGGCGGAACCAAACAAAGTACCCGCGTCGCCATGCCGACGCTGATTTCGTAGGCGTTCGCGAAAGACAGCAATTTCTCAAAAGACAATTTCTCGATCCACCATTCTCTTTGGGCAATGTCCATGGGTGCCGCGTTTTTCGCCCCCCAACGGAACAATATAGTCCCGGCGGCGAGCTCATATCTCCTCGGGGCGATGATGCCGCCCGTCATCACTTGACCAATGACGCGACCCTGGGGATCAACGATCGCCGAATTCGCGCTGACACCACTTGCAGATTCGAATGGCCTTGAACCCGCAAACTGAGCCGCGTTCGCAAACGAACTCACCGTCCACCTCCTCAATTCTGCGGACGCGGAATATACCATACGCCGCCCCTGACGCTTAGCCGCCCGACTGTGGCGAAATCCACAGGCGGCAATGTCGTACGCGACGCCGGCGGGCTGCTTGGGAGGCCACATGACGAGTTCAGCAGATGTCTTGCAATCAGACCGACGCTCCACCGAAGCCTTGCGTCCGTCGGCTGCGGCGATCAAACCGTTGATTTCGTATCGGCTTTCTGAACACTTCCGAATTAAAATTGACCCAGCCCCGTGAACTGCCGCCGTCGCTGGCCAAACACGAGAACGCAGTCTGCGACTGCGCTCTCTCCAACTCGACACAGGTTCGCATGGCCGGTCGGCGACAGCTCAGGTGGCCGGGAGTTTGCCAGGCGGTGCCAACCGGTGTGACCTGGTCGAGCAAATGGCCAAGGCGCCAAATTGCTTCGCCGTGAATGCGCCAGCGGGTCGCAGCACAAGACCATAAGCGCAATCAGCCACCGTATCGCGCGCTCGCTGTCGCCGCCCTCGGATATGCCGGCCAACTCGGCGTGGCTGGGGTGGGAGGATTCGAACCTCCGTATGGCGGAATCAAAATCCGCAAGAGGCCTTTGATATGCAAAGGCTTTCCGGTCTCATGCTGCATCTGTGTCGCATTAGGCAATGCATCTGTGTCGCATTAGGCAAGAAGTGCGCGCCGTGCCTGCCCCAATCCTCGGTATGATTCCGTCGGCCCCATTCGTCTGCCGATGACCGCAGCACCCCAGTAACCGGACCGGTTCTGGTCCGGGCGGGTGTAGTCGGCCATGGGCCA
>Ga0137360_10001020_pt1 | contig 16347 bp, 20 predicted proteins | sample Mad1_60_16metaG_FD_104924 | JGI IMG/M metagenome (GOLD analysis project Ga0137360, IMG submission 104924) | Vadose zone soil microbial communities from Angelo Coast Range Reserve, California, USA - Mad1_60_16 metaG | ecosystem: Environmental > Terrestrial > Soil > Vadose zone | place: USA... | reverse complement strand
GGCAGCAATATGCAGACGCTTCTGGCGGCTTGCCAGCGCGGCGAGATTGCCGCCGACATTCGCCTCGTCCTCGCCAACCGGTCGGATGCCGCCGGCCTCGTCGCTGCACGAACCGCCGGTGTGCCCACGAAGATCGTCGCCCACCGCGACTACCCGGATCGAACGGCCTTCGATCGGGCCCTCGACGCGGCGCTGCGCGCGGTGGGCGTCGATTTCATTTGCCTCGCCGGCTTCATGCGGCTGCTGACGGCAGAGTTCATCGCCGCCTGGCGCGATCGAATGATCAACATCCACCCTTCCCTGCTGCCCGCCTTCCCCGGAATCGATACCCATGCCCGCGCGCTGGCCGCCGGGGTCAAGCTCGCCGGATGCACGGTGCATTATGTGCGCTTCGAGACCGATACCGGACCCATCGTCGCTCAAGCGGCGGTACCGGTGCTGCCGGGCGACGACGAGGCGAGGCTTGCCGCCCGCGTGTTGGCGGCCGAACACCGCCTGTATCCTCTGGCTCTCAAGTTGATCGCCGAGGGCCGGGTCCGGGTGCAAGGCGAGAGCGCCATCGTCGAAGGCGCCCTGCCCGTGCAGGGCACCCTGTTCAACCCTGCGGATTGACCCTGTCGCTCGCCTGGGCTAAATGCGTCCAGTTCTACGGACTCAGAAGCGGAGTTGAACGATGGCCGCCGACAACGACATGCTCGCCGATCACCAGAGGATGTGGAATCGTTTCTGCCGGCTGATGGCCTTTGCCATTGCCGGCGCGGTGATCGTCTTGGGCGGACTTGGCCTAACCCTGCTCTAGAGAACACGCCCCGTCAGCGGCGGGCGATGTAGCGCAGCTCGTTGCGCAACAGGTTGCCAATTCGCTTGCCTCGGTTGCGCAAGAAACGCAAAAGCCCGGCATCGAGAAAATAGGTGAGCAGGATGCTGTCGCGCGTCTGAACCTCCGGCCCTACCGTATCGACTGAATGCCAGGTGCCCTCGCCGACGGCAAACGCGTAGCCGCTGTTGGGCGCGAATCTCATCTTGGTGCTGCGCTTCAGCTCACCGTTTGGCAATCGCTCGTGGAACACAGTGCCGACATGGGCGATCGAGTCGTCCGCCGGCAGATAGAGTTGCACCGTGATCGCCTTCCAATGCGTGTCGCTATGGACCGATATCTGATATCCCGGCGTATCTCGGGTCAGGATCGGGGTCGAATACTGGCCGAGCCGGGCGTAGCCCGGGCCGAAGCGTCGTCCAAGCGCCGGCGCCAGCCTCTCGATGAAGGCCCTCTTTAGTTCGTTTGAGCGCAGGGCGAGGCCGACTTGGCGCCAGATGTCGCGTTTCTGTCCCGGCAGATGGCGGATGAACTCGGGAAACAGGTCGATCTTGACGCGCGTCGGCGTCCCGTCATTCCGCCGCGCTGCCTTGCTGCGTCCCGACATGGGTCGGTAGTCGGCGACATTGGGCATGGCCCTCAGCATCGCCGCGTAGAGATCGTCGGGAAAAATATTTTCGAGCTGCAGATGGGCAAACGGTACATCGACCAGGCGCGCCTGGCGCACCGAACCGACGAGGTGATCGATGAGGTTTCGGGTCATGCCCGACCGGGAGACCGGCGCTAGCCGACGAGTTCCGTGCCGGCGAAGAAGAAGGCGATCTCGTTGGCCGCGTTTTCGCCCGAATCCGAACCATGAACCGAATTTGCCTCGATCGATTCGGCAAAATCGCGCCGGATCGTGCCGGCCGAAGCCTTGGCCGGATCGGTCGCGCCCATGACCTCGCGATGGCGGGCGACCGCATTCTCGCCTTCGAGGGCCTGAACCACCACTGGACCGCTGGTCATGAATTCGACCAAATCGTTGTAGAACGGCCGCGCCTTGTGGACCTCATAGAATTTCTCGGCCTGCTGGCGCGACAGCCAAAGCCGCTTCTGGCCGATGATGCGCAGGCCCGCCTTCTCCAGCCGGGCATTGATCTCGCCGGTCAGATTGCGCCGGGTCGCATCGGGCTTGATGATCGAGAGAGTCCGTTCGGTGGCCATGTCGCCTCGCTCCTGGTCGCAGAAAATCGCGGCCTTCATATACGCCGGCGCTGCCCTCGGCAACCCCGTTCGCCGGGCCGACAGGCTGGGGTGACGGGCCGGCGGCGGCGTGCTAAGAGGCGCCCGCCATGCTGTTAATCAAGGATTTGACCTATCGGATCGCCGGCCGGACGTTGCTCGACAACGTCAGCCTTTCGCTGCCCGCGGGCCATCATGCCGGCCTCATCGGCCGCAACGGTACCGGCAAATCGACATTGCTGAAATTGATCGCCGGGACCTTGCAGGCCGACGGCGGCGAAATCGGCCTGCCGGCCAATACCCGCATCGGCATGCTGGCCCAGGAGGCGCCAGACGGCCCGGAAAGCCTGCTGGAAACCGTGCTCGCCGCCGATACGGAGCGCGCGCGCCTGCTGGCGGAAGCCGAAACCGCCCACGATCCCCATCGCATCGGCGAAATTCATACGCGCCTTGCCGATATCGAGGCCCATCGCGCCCCGGCGCGTGCTGCGGCGATCCTGGCCGGGCTGGGGTTCGACACGGCCCAGCAGGCCCAGCCCTGCCGCGACTTCTCCGGCGGCTGGCGCATGCGCGTGGCGCTGGCCGCCGTGTTGTTCGCCGTGCCGGATCTGCTGCTGCTGGACGAGCCGACCAACCACCTCGACCTGGAGTCGACCCTTTGGCTCGAGAATTTCCTGGTCAATTATCCGCGCACCCTGCTGCTCGTCTCCCATGACCGCAACCTGCTGAACAAGGTGGTCGATAAGATCATCCATCTGGAAGACAATAAGCTGACGCTCTACACCGGCGGATACGATCGCTTCGAGCAGACCCGGGCCGAGCGTCTGGCCCAGGTCGCTGCCGCCGCCTCCAAACAGGCCGCCCAGCGCCGCCACATGCAGGCCTTCGTCGATCGCTTCCGCTACAAGGCCAGCAAAGCACGCCAGGCCCAAAGCCGGTTGAAGGCCTTGGCCAAGATGCAGCCCATCGTGGCCGTCAGCGAGCGGCGGACCGAAACATTCGATTTTCCCACGCCCGAGGAACTCGCCCCGCCCCTCATCGTGCTCGACGAGGTCGATGTCGGTTATGCGCCGGACAGGCCGGTCCTGCGCAAGCTCGACCTGCGCCTCGACATGGACGATCGAATCGCGCTTCTCGGGGCCAACGGCAACGGCAAATCCACCATGGTCAAGCTTCTGGCCGGGCGCCTGGCGCCGCTCGCCGGATCCATGAGGCGATCGCCGAAACTGAAAGTGGGATATTTCGCCCAGCATCAGCAGGACGAACTCGACCTTACGGCAACCCCCCTCCAGCTCATGCAGCGCCTGAGGCCTCTGGGCAATGACGAGTCCCGGCGCGCGCAGCTTGCGCGCTTCGGCATCGGCGTGGGCAAGGCCGATACCCGCGTCGCTCAGCTTTCGGGCGGCGAAAAGGCTCGGCTCCTGTTCGCCCTCATGACTCACGAAAAACCCCATGTCCTGCTGCTCGATGAGCCCACCAACCATCTCGACGTCGATGCCCGCGAAGCCTTGGTCCAGGCGCTGAACGACTACGAAGGCGCCGTCGTGCTGGTCAGCCATGATCCCCATTTGATAGAACTGACGGCCGACCGGCTGTGGCTGGTGGCCGAAGGACGCTGTCAGGGCTACGAGGGCGATCTCGAGGATTATCGCCGCCTGCTCCTCGACCAGCGCCGCGAGCGGGGCCGCGAGAGGGGTGGCAATCGGGCTGAGCCGATCAGCCGCAAGGAAAAGCGCCGCGCAGCGGCGGAGACGCGCGCCGCCACGACCCATCTGCGCAAGGCGGCCGAAAACGCCGAGCGCCAGGTTCGCGCCCTCGAGGCCCGGCGCGGCAGCTTCGAGCAGCGCCTGGCGGATCCGAAGGTCTATGGCGGCCCGACGCGCGATCTGATGGAGCTTCAGGTCAAACTGGCGGAGGTGAAAAAACAGATCGCCGCCGCCGAGGAGCAATGGCTATCCGCCCAGGCGGCGCTCGAATCCGGCGACGCGGAAACCGCCGACGCCGGATGAGCGCGCGACGCTGGCCGTGCTCATCGGTCGCCCCGACCGAAATCTATGCGTTCGCCTTCTGCTCCCAGGCGCCGCTGTCATTCTGCTGGAAATAGCTGAGGGTGTGGCCGGCGGCCTTGTAGGCGGCCCAGCGCCGGCGCGCTGACGCCACGGCCTGCTCGTCGGCGCCGTCGAACAGCTCTACGCAAAGCTTATAGGCGGCGATCTCCGCACTCTCGGCGCCGTCAGCCAGAAACAAGAGTTGGGCGCCGTTAGGATTCTCGTCCTTTGCCGTCAGCCAAATCAGTTGGCGGGCTGCAAAGCCGTCTTCGGCCGTGCCATGGGGCAGAAATCCGCGATCGTTGTAGGTCCAGAGATGGGCCGCCAGGGCTTCGACCCGCTCCGGCGACCCCAGCATGACGACAGCCCGCTCCCCACGTTCGAGGGAGCGTTCCAGCATCTTCGGCAGCGCCGCCTCCAGCCGCGTGCGCTGGAGATGATAGAATCGGATCTCGCTCACCGCTCCTCGCGATGCGAGATAGCGTCACTCCACGTCATTCGCAGTCACTCCCGGTCATTGCCGGTCACGCGGAATCCCGCGGAATCCCGGGACTTTGAGGGTGAGGCGGACGGAAACTGAGGCTGGGCATTGGGTCGTAGCTTTTTCCAAACGGCCACCTGAACAGCCCCTCAAACGTCGGTGTGGAGGATACATGATAACCGAAAAACAGATTCAGAAGGCGCTACGTAATGCGCCAGCGAGCGGTAAGGGAGCAATCGAACTCAGAGACTACGGTGAGCGCGGGGCGGGACGCCTGGTGATCATCGTCAGGCCACGGACGAGCCGTGTAACTGCTGAATGGTACGCGGTATTTTTCCGACGCGGCATGCGCGCCAAGGCGAAGTTGGGGTCGTACCCGGCCATGACAGTGGCGGAAGCTCGGCTGGCCTTTCTGACCTACTATGCGCCCGCAATCCGGGCGGGGGACGTGCCCGCCGTCGTCAGCAAGCGCCGGGAGTCGTCGGCCGGAACCGTCGGGGAGCTATTCCAGGCATATATCGACAACCTGCGGCGGGACGGCAAGCGCTCGGCGAATATGGTGCACAGCCTCCTGCTCTCGCCAAAATCCGGGATGACCAAGGCCATGGGCGCCGATCGGCCGGCGGCCAGTATCGTCCCGGGTGACGTTGTCCCGCACCTTGCCAAAATTTACAATCGCGGGAGCCGGGTGCAGGCAAACATCGTGCGTGCCTACCTCTCCGCAGCGTTCGCCTTCGGGCTCAAAGCTGAACATGATTTCACTCTCGCCGACGTGGATACCCGTTGGGGCCTCAAGGTGAATCCGATAGCGGCGATTCCGCCTGACTCCGGGGCGGCGATCGGTTCCTTTCGCCAGTCGAGTTTCGCTTGTTCTGGGTCTGGCTTGATGGATTCCGTGAGCGCAGCCGCCTTGCGGCGGCCCTCTTGCTCAAAATGGCAACGGGGCAACGGTCCGAGGAGATTCTGGGAATCTCCGATGCCGGATACGATCGACAGAAGGCTATGGTTCACTGGGGAAAAACAAAGAACAGTTTGCCGCACTCGATCCCCCTGCCCCATCAGGCGGCCGCCATCCTCGACGAACTGCCGACCAATTCCCACGGCCTATATTTCCCACATCAGACTGACCCGTCACAGTGCGCGCGGTATGGAAGCCTCAAGGACATCATCGCCAAATTCATCAAGGAAAATCCAGGAATCGTCCGGTTTACTCCTCGCGATTTAAGGAGAACCTGGAAGACGCTTGCGGGTGAGGCGGGCCTGTCTAAGGAGATTCGCGATCGAATCCAAAACCACGCGAAGGGCGGCGATGTCTCGAGCCGCCACTACGATCGCTACGGATACTTGCCAGAGCGCCGCGCCGCGATGGCGAAATGGGCCGCCTACATGGACCTCGTGATCGCCGGCCAGGTCGACCAGCTCGGCGGCCGGGAGGGCAACGTGGTGCCGTTCGGCGCCGTGGCGGCGGAGGGACGATGATGTACCGCGGTCGAATCAGGGACCTCGCGCCGGGGTACGACCCTCGGCATATCGAGGCCTATATGCGGGTCGCGCACTCGACCCTGGACGGCCTCTCGCCCCAGGAATTTCGATACGAGGTCCGCGTGGCCTGCGGCTGCGTGGATGAAGGCGGCCTGCCGATGGCTGAGCGCATCGCCCTCTCGTTCGGGCTGGCTTCTCCGGTCGCTTGCTTCGACGGCGAGGGGCGGGCGGCATGATCGCCCGCACGCGTATCTTCGCCAAGGGCGCCGGCATCGTCCACTCGCCAGATGACGGCGGATCGTGGGTCCAATTGTGTGAACAGGGTCCGGACGGAACCGTGACCGACCTGGCGGCGCCTGACAGCCCCGTGTCCCCGACCGCCGACAAGGCCGAAGCCTGGGCGCGCAAGCAGGGCTCCACGGTTCTTCTGAGGGTCGCATGATGGCCTGGAAGCGCCTGTTACGTCTGCTGGCCACCGCTATCTCTTACCTGGGGGCTCGCTGAATGGATTGCTGCACGGCATATCGCGCGGCCGGGCAGGCGGTGGCCGCCCTGTGGCGCGGCGCGGAGATCGATCACGTTGAAATCAATGGCGTGGCGATCAATTGGCCGGCCATGCCCGCGTGTGGACGCCCCCGCAGCGAGGTCATGGCAGACATCGCCATCGGCCTCGGGGGCGTTGTGGCGGTCGAGCGCCACCGCTTCGGTTGGCCGCCCGCCGAGGACACCGTTGCCGCCTGGAACTTCGATGAGGACCAAGCTGCGGATTTCTCCGAGGCTACCAACCTCGCCTTGGCCATTGACCCCACCGGCGCCGACGATGTTCTGTTTTTGGCATGGTGCGAGGCGCTGAAATTCGCGCTCGAGCATTGGCGCGAGATAGAGACGGTCGCCATGCCTATCCAGCGCAATCGCAGGCTCACCGGAGACGAGGTCGAGGCCATCGCCGCCGGACCGTTCTGGCGCAGCGTGATCGAGCCCGGCATGCAGCGCCATCGTGGCGTGCCATGGCCGTGATCTTCATTTCAACAGCGCGACCGGCACCCGCCGGCCGCTAACCGCTCGAGACCCGCTTTCAGGGGGTGAAGATGCGTGGGTTCGGACCCACCATGACGCCGGCCGAAGCCGCGAAACGGATATCGGCGTGCGGGCGCCCTATCACCACCAAGACTATGACCAACAGGCGGTGCCTCGGCATAGGCCCCTGCTTCATCCGCGTTTGCGGCCGAATCTTCTACCCCGTGAAGTTCATCGATGCGTGGTGGGAGAGCCAGAACCCACCGGAGGGATATCAGCGGCCCAGAGACTACGGGGCGGTCGCCAGAGCGCGAATCTGACCCCGCGCGCTACCCCGAGCCATGGCGGCCGAGCTGGCCGCCCAGATATCCGCAGCGTCCTGAGACCGTGCCGGCCGCCGCAGTAACCACCACCACGTCCTATTCAGCCATCAGCGCCATGCGCTCGATCAGCGCCGCAAGTCGGGTGCGCATCTCGGCGGCAGGCCAATGTCCACCGCCGTCATGGCCGGCGAAGACCCACTCGAAAGAATAGGCGAGCAGCCGACGTAGCGATTCGATTTGTTCTGGCCAGGAATACCAACACGCCTGGCGGAAGGCGGTCAGATTTCCATCGCGGTCGTCCAGCTCCGCTTGGTTCATGCCCATCCAAACGAGCGGGCCCTTGGCACGGGGCGGCGGCCCGATCCCTCATACTTCGGCCGAGGCTGGCCATGCTGCCACCGCGGCGGCACCGCCAAGCGCCGCGCGCCGGGTGATTTGCCCGGCAGCCGAAGGGGGCTCGATTGCCATGGTCTTTTCTCCCGGAGGATTTCCCCCGCGGCAAAGCGGCGCCTTTGATTTAGGATAGCAGTTCTCGTTGTTCTGGATTGGCAAATGCCGCGCAAGGCCGGAGCCAGTGGTTCGATGCCAACGGATGGCTCTCATCCGTCGGCCGAATCGATCCACTAATTATTTGATCAGGTGGTCTGATTCACCCAACGCTTCGGTATCAAACATCAGGATCAGACCCCTGGGAGGGTGGTTTTGACGATCGAGGCAATCGGTGACCTTATCGTGGGCGCGGGCTCATGTTACAGCGCCGTCTGATACTCCCGGCGGCGGCGATCGCTCTCGCGCTCAGTCTTGCCCTGACCGGAGTCGGGTTCTGGGCGGCGCATAAGATCGTATCCGGCGTTTCGGATTACCTGGTCCGGCATATCGTCGACGATATCCACCGTTACGCCGGCACGATGACGCGTCGTCCCCAGAGAGTTCTGTCTCGGGTGGCAGATGACATCGCGCGCTACACTATCCCGCTTGACGATCCGCGTGCAATGCAGCGCGAATTGTATGTTGTGCTGAGCGAGGAACCGGATGTCGATTGGGTGTATTTCGCCAACGAGGCGGGCGGCCTCGTGTCGACCGGCAGGCTGGCGGACGGTGCGAGAGTGTTCCTGATGAACGATGGCTTTCGCCCGGGTGTCATGCGCGAATACGACGCCTCGCCGGATGGCCAGCTCGGGCAGGTACGCAAATCGAGCGCCGTGTTCGATCCGCGGCAGAAGCTCTGGTACCGACAGGCGAAGGATACGCGTGCGAGGTATTGGACCGAGCCCTATCTCGGCAGCGGCGAGCCCATTCTCGGCCTCTCACTCTCCACTCCCGTCCTCAACAAGGACGGAAGTTTTGCGGGGGCGATCGGGATCGATCTGATCTTGACCCAGCTTTCAAGGGAAATGCAGACCTTGAGTCTCGGCGACCATGGGCGGACGTTCATCATCGATTCTGCCGGGCGGCTGATTGCTTCGTCAGGCGGGGTGGTGCCGGTGGCCACGAGCGCCGCCGGCGAGCAGCAGCGCCTGCTTGCAGCGGATACCAATGACCCTGTCGTGCACGGAACGGCGCGGTATCTCAAAGCGCAGCCCGACATCCTCGGGCAGTTGTCGGGAAGCGGACTGCGGACATTTTCCTTCGATGACCCCGCGCTGGGCGAGAGTTACGCGGCCGTCAAAAACTTCCAGGCACCTGGCGGGCTTTCGTGGACGGTGGTCGCGGCGGTCCCCGCCTCGGATTTCCTCGGACCAGCCCAACACGCCTTGTTTCTCTCGATTGCCATGAGCGTGTTTATCATTGCACTGGCCCTGGTCCTGGGAACCTGGGCGGTCTGGCGAGCGTTGCGGCCACTGACCTCTTTGACGGAAGCGGCACGATCGATCGCCGGCGGCCAATGGCGCGATGTGCCCGAAGTCCAGCGAAACGACGAAATCGGCCTGCTTGCGCGCGCCTTCAAACTCATGACCGCCAGTCTCAAGGAGACGCAAGACGGCCTGCGGTTGAGCGAAGAGAACTACCGCAGCATATTTGAAAACGCGCTTGAAGGAATTGCCAGGACTTCATTCGACGGACGCCTGCTTAGTGCCAATCCGGCATTTGCGCGGATGCTCGGCTATGCGTCGCCCGAAGCCATGATCGCCGAGCCGACGGATGTAAGGGAGCAGCTCTGGGTGAACCCTCATGCCCGCGACGCCGTGCTTTCCACTCTTTTGCGCGACGGCGCCATTGTCGGAGCCGAGGCCGAACTCTCTCGCCGGGACGGCGGGCGAATCTGGGTGTCGTTCAGCAGCCGCATGGCGCGCGATGGCGCGGGCGAGCCCGTTTTCATCGAAACCTTCCTCACAGAGATAACTGAACGGAAGCGGGCAGAAGAGGCGCTGGACCACACGCGCACGGAACTGGCCCGTGTGGCGCGCGTGACGACCCTGGGAAATCTGACCGCCTCGATCGCCCACGAAGTCAACCAGCCCCTCGCCGCGGTGACAGCCAACGCCAGCGCCTGTTTGCTCTGGCTGACCAGTGACACCCCCGATTTGGGCGAAGCACGGCAAGCCGTCGAGCGTATCGTCAACGACAGCCGCCGAGCCGGAGACGTTATCCATCGCATCCGCGCCCTGGTCGAAAAGTCTCCCCAGCGTAGGGACTGGTTGAGCGTCAACGACGTCATCACGGAGGTTGTCGCGCTGACGCGGAGCGAAGCGAACAGGAATCGCGTCTTGCTGCAGACGGAGTTGTGCGACGATCTCCCATCCGTCAAGGGGGACCGAATCCAACTGCAACAAGTCATTCTCAATCTGATCATGAACGCCATCGAGGCCATGAGCGCGGTGGGCGAGGGACCGCGAGAGGTGCTGGCCAGTTCGGCCAGGGATGGATCGCAAGCTGTGCTCGTCGCCGTGCGGGATTCGGGCAAAGGCCTGGATCCGGAGCAACTCGACCGGGTCTTCGACGCCCTCTATACGACCAAGCCGACCGGCATGGGCATGGGGCTGGCGATCAGCCGCACGATCGTCAAAGCCCACGGCGGACGGCTGTGGGCAACGGCAAACGCGCCGCGGGGCGCGGTCTTTCAGTTCGCGTTGCCGGTGGAAGGCGAAGAGAGTTTATTTGATTTCGCGCAGAGGTGAATTGCTCATCGATAAATTACAACACATCATCGGCCATCGCTGAAAGGCCGGCAGCAATTTCGGCGGCGCTAAAGAAGTAGTTGCAGACTCGCGTATTGCGTCCGGTCGCGCTGATATCGACAGTTTGCGTCTCGCCGGGTTTGAGAGTCACGATGCCGAAATTGGCACCGGCTGCCTGGCCGCTGATTAGGCCAGTACCTATCAGGATGATCGCACCCAGCGTTAAAATTTTCACGGGTCAGGGATCCACTTCTGGTGTGGTCAGTACGCGCCCGATGGCGAAAAATGGGGTCAACCTTCCCCGCGCTGCAAGGCCAAGAAGCGAGATTGTGAACATGGCTTTAGGTACGATGCCCCATATCAGGCGACATTCGAGTCAACCCATCGACGGGCGGGTTCCAGCTTCTCAAACTCGGCATGATCTTCCACGACGCCGCGTAGGAATTCGCCCCCGTCGAGGAGACGGGAGAAGAACGTCACATCGCCGGTGGGATGACCTGCCCGCGGATCTCGCCGTCCTTGTTCTTCGCCGTATGGATGTTGATATAGAGGTTGCCGGCCATCAGATCCGCGGCCCCGACATCGGTCCGAGTCGCCTGGCCGACGATCGGGCTCGGCACCGGATCCATCTTGCCCTTCGTGCTCATCCAGATCAGCACCCCGGCATTCTTGCCCGCGGGCGCGGGGCCATGGAAATGCGCCATGATGGCCGGGCCCGAGAGGCCGCTGAAGACGGCGTTCCAGGTCAGCACTTTCGTGGCCGGATCATAGGTCAGATCGGCCGTGCCGCTGCCGCTGGTAACCACCGGCGGCACCTGCTGCGCGCCGTCCAGCTTGACCTGGAAGGACATCGGCGCCGCCGAGGCCGGCAGCGGCGCGCCGATCCAGAGTACGCAGGCGAGGAACGCCCAGAGCCAGCGAGACGTCGAGGGATGCATGAATCGTCTCCGCGGAGGTTGTGAGGAGGCGCCGAGTTTATCGTAAGCGTCTTCTGACGGCTACGGGTTCAGACAGTTGGTAGTACCCTAATTTGGTTTTCCGACCGGATTGGCCGGCGTCGGCCGATGTCAGCGAAAACCGGAAGGGCCATTTTCGGGAGACCGGCCGCGCAGCGCCCGTCATTCGACGGGCTCGCCAGAGCGTCACCCATGCGCCAGTCGGACCATGGGCGCTACCGTGTGGCCCTGGATCGAGTCGCCGCTCTACGCCTCGCCGCGGGCGGGCCGATGCTGCCCTCGGCGAAGTCGGAGCGACGGGCCTTTATTGCAGATGTTGCAGACGGCCCCGAATCTTTTCCAGTCCGGCTCTTGCGCAGTTCTCGTCGAGATCGCCCCCCGGTGCGCCGGCTGCTCCGATCGCTTCGATAACTTCGTCGTGGAACTTGATCACGACACCGCCACCGAAGAGGAGCAAGTTCGGCAACTTGGCGAGAATCGGGGCAATCGGTGCGGTCTTCGCGCGCTCGACGAGGGCGTTGGTGTCCGTTTTGAATGAGGCGGCGGTGTAGGCTTTGTCCGCCGCGCTATCGAGAGTGTGGGCGCCAGCCCGATCGCCGTGCAAGACCGCCTGTCGTACCCGTCTGCATCGACGACAACCGCGGTCTCGGCGTAGCCCTGCCCGGCGCAGGCTGCGACCGCCTCTCCGACCGCCTCGAGGGCCAGCACCGCGGGGATCCGATGGGTAATTAAGACCTCCGCGCCAGAGACGGTTGGCACGCACAGCAAGCTGCAGCCTGCCCCGATCAGAGCGGTCCAGTGTGAGCACGGGATTCGCCTTCATCGTTTTTTCCTATCATCTGACGCGAACGCGGGCGTCATTCGTCGCGCCGATCTATCTATTGTACGGGAGCAGGCGGGCGCGGCGCAAGATGGCAAGCGGCGCGATAGATGGCAGGTCATCCCTCCTAACTAGGTGTTTGGTCTCAGGGAATCGTGGTCCTGATCCTGCTGTTCGGGGTTCACCCCGCCACCGCAGTTGGTAAGACAATTTCCCGGTATTTTCGGTTCTCCCGAAAAGCCGAAGACGGTGACGGCGCGGGGCAAGGAACCAGAAATGTACGGCGGCTATCGCTTAATTCCACCCGAGCCAGACTGCAGTGGATGCCCTTATAGGGAAATCTTGGTGCCACGGGGGACCGAATAAATATGTTCCGACCACGCGATGCCGCTATCTCGTGAGTTTCCCCCGAACAATGGCGGAGACAAAGTCTGCCGCACCTCGCCGGGCGATCGAGGCTGGCGCCCGAACGGCCTGGGGATGTCGAGGGTGATCTTTGTGCCTCGGGCGAGGTCCGGATTAATCGTGCGCTTGGGCAAATACGTACGATGAATCAGTCGTCGATCACTTCGCGCACCGCACGCAGTAGAGCTTTCTTGCTATAGGGTTTGCTGAACAGCCGGAAATTCGAAGCTACCGCGTCGTCTTCGTCGAGGCGCGATTCCGAAAATCCCGAGGTAAGTAAGACCTTCAATTGCGGCTGAAGAGTCACGGCGGTGCGCGCGAGGTCGCGGCCACCCACTCTGCCCACCATCACGATGTCAGTGAACAGAAGGTCCATCGTCGAGCATTCTCGGAGTATGGCTAGCGCCGCTAGCGCATTCGCGGCCTCGAAGATTTTATAGCCTGCTCCGGCTAGTTGCTCGACCACTACCCGGCGCATTGCGGCATTATCTTCCACCACAAGAATCTTTTCGCCGTGACCTTCGGTGGGGCATGGATCGTGGGTATTCGACTGCAGCAGAAATTCACGGGACATCGTCGGCCGCCAGCACCTGTTCTGTAGAAACTTGGACGGTAAACCGTACCGGCTGCTAGGGCGGGGCGGTAGCCTCGGAAACTACTGAGATCAACCAGATGGAGTTCATTGTGTAGGTCGGCTGTACGGTCCGGCAGTCGCGCTATTATGGCACCCGATGTGAAGATGCCCGGCCGGCGAGAGTAGCACATTGCCGGCCCTCAAAATTGCTCCTCCGGTTATCGTCGTACAGCCGCACGCGTGGCGCTGCCCCATGTCGGCACGTCGACCGCTACGTGCGGCCCGAGGCGGCGATGGTTAGGTGGATGAGTTCAGGTAGTGACCGCGCGCCAATCTTCTTCATGACGGCTGCGCGGTGGGTTTCGACGGTCCTTTGACTGATGCGAAGAACCGAAGCAATCTGCTTATTCGTGTTGCCCTCGACAATTAGTTGCAAAACCTGATGTTCGCGCGAAGTCAGGCTAGCGATGCGTCTGGAAACCGCCTCGCGCAGGGAGGACGATGCGGCCCAGTTTCGCGTCAAATCCAGGTTTAATTGTTGCTTGCTTTGCTCGAGTTCACGAGCTTCGATGAATTCCCAATCCCCTTTGCGGCGCGCCATGGTGAATTGGTGAGCACGCACGACATCCAGAACGTCCAATGATCTGCTCACGGTAAGTGGGTAAGTGCACAGTACAGTCATGGACTGGCCGGTGAGAGACTGATTTAGCTCATACTCGTAGTCGCAAAAATCCTTCCAGTGCTTTGTCTCCAGCCAGAACGCATTTCCGCTCGCTCTCATTCCGCCGTAGCCTTTGGACAATGCGTCGCGGAGTTTCTCATTCCAGAGGGCGATTAGTCTTTTCATATCGAAGCGGCCCCCATTGAGGTACCACCCTCGGCCAAGAAAGAGGTCGATGCTCCCGGCCGCCAGATATCGGTCAAAGGCGGGAACAGCTTGGCTCAACGCATTCTGGGCCTCATCCACGGTTACTGGTTCGGAAATCGCCCACATGCAACGTTCCTTGCTTTCCAACCCGGCTTTGAAATACGGAATCACAGTATCGAGCAGATCCTTTTTGTTCTCGTAAAACAGACAAACATGCGTACCCCAGGGCATTGGGCCTAGGGGGACGATTCCTGTGTTCCGCAATGTCGTATCCATGACGGCCCGTTTTCAATATTTTGCTCGGAGCTATCATACTGATAGCACCCGTCAAAACAGTTAGACAATCGGATGCAAGTCTTGAATCATGACTTGCCACCCTAATGTCACGCATCCTACTAGATCATCGAAACGAGCAACAGAAGGCCGCCTATCCCGATATCGTACCAATGATCCTGACGATGCTGGCGGCGAAAGCATTCGGCCTCGCGGTCACCACGGCGAAGGCTATGCCGGGCTGGCACATCATCGCCGTTGACCCACAAGCTGGCCGAATTGAGGCAACCCAAGCGAGCTTCTGGTTTGGCTTTGTCGATGACATTATCATCCGGGTCGAACCCACGGGGAGTGGCAGTCGTATCGACATGCGCTCGCACGCTCGCCGGGGCCGAGGTGACCTCGGAGTCAATGCCGCGCGGATTCGGCGGTACATGCCGGCGTTGAAGAGAGTGACAGGCTAACCCGATCGGGCGGCAACGTCGCCGAAGCCTCGCTGGCGCGCGACCCCGACCCCCGCGCTATCCTAAAACCCCGCTCACGCCCGGCCCTTCCCCTTATAAACACGACCTTTGCTCGCTGGGCGCGTTTTGGACTTCCGAGCAAGAGGCTTGGGCGGCGTTGCGAGCATCCGCTTTAGGATGGCCTCGCGCCAGACGTCCGCCTCGGGTTTTCTGCCTCTTGAGTTCTTTGCCATGCGTGAATCATACCATGCCGGTCAAATAACCCGCACTATCCGAAAGGGACTCGACGACGCCAATATCCCTTTATAGAACCATGCTGCGGATATCTGGCATGTCGGCGCGATGCCCAGCATGAGGCGCCGGCTCAACAAAAAAGACCCGCTCCATGATGCTCGTGATGTCGGGCACGGGCGAGCATGGAGCGGGCAAGGTGTGGCCTGCGCAACCCCCACAGCGGCGGTAGGCCAACGTTCCGTCGTATCCCATAGGAAAAGATCGACGGTGTTCTGATTCAGGCCGCTTTGCGATCCCTGGCCGCGGTCGTGCGCTTCTCGTGGCCGAGCCGGACCAGCGCCTCGCCCGCGGCGACATCTCCCGCCAGGGCGCGGTCGCGCAAGGCCGCCAGAATCTTGCGCCGAGTCCGGGCTGATAAAGGCGACGGGCCGCGTTCGCGAGAGCGAATCCTGCGCATTTTCTTCATTGGCGAACTCCCTTTCCTGGTCATCGGCGTAGCGCACCAGCCTCGAGGTCGAGGCGTCTTACCGCCGTTGCCATCTCGATCGAGGGATGCCACGGCGACAGGTTCATCCCGAGCCGCTTGGCGACGGCGGAGATTTCACCGATGGTGTCGAGCAAGCGCCGGTCAAGGTCGCTGGCGATCTGTTTCATATCCGCGAGCAATGCTTGGTCCCTGGCCAGTGCCAAGGCACGCTCAGCGGAGACGACGGCTTGCTGCAGGCGCTGGAACTCCGCGCCAACCACGGCATAGGATTTGGCCGTCTCGGACAGGATTTCTCGTAGACCCTCAAGATCGGCTTCGATCTCGGCCAGGCGCGGGCCGTGTTTCGGTGACGTCTTCCCGGCCTTGCGGGCGGCGACAATCTGCGTGCGTTGGGACTCGAATTCCGAGATACGCGCGCGCACCTTATCGACTTCGGCGCTGGCGGTGGTGAGAGCGGCCATGCCGGACTCGGCGGCCAGCTTTGCGGCGGCGAGAGAGTCGGCGGCGGCGCGGATAGCTTCGGTCATAATGAAATCTCCTTGGTCTTGGTGATCGCTGACGGTCGCAACCGGGCGAGCTTTGATTCGTTGGTGCCGACGGTCATCGCTAAAATGGCCGTGGAAAGATCCCACCGGCGCTGGGCCACTGCCTCATAGGAGTGAGCGGCAATATCGGCCAGCTCGACGTCGGCTTCATGGATTCGGATTCTCAGCCCGCCAATCTCATCCCTGATCGGCTTGGTGGGTTCGCCAGCG
>Ga0137360_10001019_pt1 | contig 16355 bp, 20 predicted proteins | sample Mad1_60_16metaG_FD_104924 | JGI IMG/M metagenome (GOLD analysis project Ga0137360, IMG submission 104924) | Vadose zone soil microbial communities from Angelo Coast Range Reserve, California, USA - Mad1_60_16 metaG | ecosystem: Environmental > Terrestrial > Soil > Vadose zone | place: USA... | reverse complement strand
GGCCTAGAACTAGATTCCACGATCCATCGTAAGCAATTGTCAGCTTAAGTGGACAAAAATCCTAATAGGATACTCTTCAGGCGCAATGTCGTGAATATATTTCTCTATGTGGCTGAAAGATCTAGGTATTACTACCCTGCAGGTGAAATACCTGAGATGCTTGAGACATTCATCCCTCTTATCACTCAAGAGGTCTGTTGGCATTTCCAAACACCGGGTGGTGTATGCTTATCTTCCACAGACGTATTTGACTATGATTCCGGCCATGACTTCGTTCCTTCCGCCGATCGATATCCACTTATACCTTCCAACTATCTTCAAAATTTGGGAAGCTTTCAATTCTATGCTACTAGATGACCGTCTGATCGAATTTGTGGGAGAACTGTCCGAAGAGCACGTTGCTGGAACTGTGGGAAAAGTCGGAGAGGGTGGTGGCGCCCAATGGAAAGATGTCGGCATTTGGAGTGAAGCGGAATGGACCGTTCTCATGGGCAAAGCTTTAGGATCAATGAGTACGCTCTACAAAATTCTCATCGTAGCAGTGTTGATTTGTATTGTCCACAGATGTGCCAGTAGGAGCAATTCGGGTATGTGAGATCATTGCTGCCTCGAGTTGACGCTGAGTACGTCCTTGTTGATCAGGGTGCTAGCACCACAGGCGCGTATGGAGATGCGAAAGCCCCTCCCTCCTCTCTTAGGATCCGAAAGGCTATCAACCGCTTTTGTGAGTCGGCTCGGGGTGTCTTCGGAGCGAAGCTGAACCTACATCCAGCCTCTCTCGCAAAACTCGTGGTATATTCTATGGCTGTTGACGCGCCAGTCCGCTCCGAAGCTTCACCTTCGCCAGGTGAAAAAAGATTTCCTTCTCGTCAAGTTGGTTATCTCGCCGGTTCGAAAGCGATGGAGTCGTTGGACAAGTTTATTACGAGCACCGAGTCCTTCTTCCACCCCTCGAATTCTGGGTTGTGGTCTCTGAGTGTTCGCCAAAATAGTGTTTTCCTTTTTCTTCGGGCTAATCACTCCTACTCTAGTTAACCCAATTCCTTCGTTCTCTAACCTCGGAGTTCTGCAAGCGCTGGCACGAAGAAGAGTTACCAAGCTGTAAAACCCCTCTTGTCCGCTTCTGCTTACCCTTCAGCATGGCGAATTATTAACTTATTTATTTTTAGACACACCGATTGACCCCCGCTATTCGCAGAGCTTTTGTTTTGACTCTGAGGACACCGGCCCTTCTTGCTATGTTCTCAAAGGACCCCCTTTCCATGGGGCTTGCTCAAGGTGCCTTGCGATCTTTAGCCTTCCTGGAGCCCGCTCTTGTCATGCCCGATCTCCTGGAGCGCGCATATAGTGGGTTAGAAGTGGTTAACGAGACCCACCGCACCACTGCTGTACTGAGCATGCTTGCAAGCGTGTCACTACCCTTGTCCTCAGAGACGATATGGTTAGGTGGGCAGAAAAACATCCTGCCTTTGCTCGAGATGTGTATCCCTGGCATTGACCTCGTAAGTTGATTGCCGTGATTGTAGTGGTGTCTTCTACTGACGTCTTTATTCGAAGAATGACCCCGCCAAAACGATCTGCGCGACCATGTTCATCATTGCAGTCGTTCAGAACATAAAGATAGGAGACCTTTCGTCTACTCAGTCAGGATTATCTTTCTCTAGTGATGCACCTGGTGAAAGTATGGACGTAGATGAGGAGATACGGCTTCCAGATGGAACAGAGCTTGGTGCTCCTCCGACATTGAGCGAGGCTGAAGAGCGAATGCTGGTCCGTGAGAGTACGGCCGGATTTGCTGGTGCGTTTTTTTACCCGTCAATTGATGTCTTGACGGGTTTGTTAAGCAGCGCCGTAGATTGGGTTACATCTCTCTTCCGCCGCGTTTTGTCCCTGTACGAAAATCTCCCTGAAGAAGGTGGGAGGAGGAACACGACTGGTGGGAAGCAGGAAGAGAGCGTAATCAAATCGATCAAGAGCATGTTGGATCTTGTCTGCCTTCACCTCTCGGACCCACTCTTCGATCTCGTCCTAAAGCTTGTATATGACTATGTTACGGCGAATGCGAAGTCAAACGCCGTAAAGGCGATAGGACAGTTGGTTTCAAGCCTTGCACTGGCTCATCCTTCCAAGACAATTGACAAGTTTCTTCCCTTCTGTCTATCACAAATCAAGGATGAGCTGAAACATGGAGCTTCGAGCGTTCGAACAACTTCGAGTCATGTCGCGATTCCTTCGGACACTACATTGCACTGGAGTGCGGCATCGTTGCTGTTGTCTGTATTCCCTCATTAATGGCTGTTTGTATGTAGATATGTCTATTCTTCGCGGATGTTTCGGCCACGATGGCACTGCGGTATGTATTAGCCTGGTAACGCAGAACAAGCTTCCCTGACAACGCACTTTTATTTTCTCAGCTTCTCAAGCATAAGGCGGATGTCATGGAGCTTTTATCTTTACTTGCAGACAAGACCTTCAGCGAGAGGGGCTACAGTGGTACTGGGCGCCTCATCCAACGCGTGCTTAATACGCTTGTTGGAGTGTACCCTCTCCACGCGCGGTTTGTAAATACTGATGAGTGGAATAGTGAATGTATGTATTTAGATTAGGTCCATTTATCACGCTGGCTGACAGGAATAACTCAGGTTTCGACAAGGATCATAACTCGGTTTGGGGAAAACTACATAGGGTTGAGGATGTCAAGATCGAGTGGCATGGTGAGTTAAGAAGTCCCCGTCCAATCGCAGCAAGCGACTTATTCTGCTGCAGTCCCATCGAATGAGGAGATCTCCTTCATACTTGAGATTCTAACTCACGTCGTATCCCCTGCGTTGGACAAGGTTGAAGCCCTTCTACCAACCGCCAGTTCCTGGGACGGGATTGCTCGTAATGACTTCTGTCGGTAAGCTCAAGTGGCCCTTTCATTAGCCTCGGATAACTCAGGAAGCATGGTACAGGCATCTACACATTGTTAGATCCGCATGGCAGGGCTTACCTACGCTCTGCAAGGAGCCTCCAAAGACCGTGGCAGAAATGGGATTAAATGTGAATTCAGAAGTCGAACGACTTGTCGTGCAAACAATTGATGTTGAGGCCGGTTTTGCCCTCATCGATCCATCGGACCAGCGACATCAAATGGCATATAGTCAACGTCTACGGCTCGGGCGAGTACTATACGGTGCGGCTTTGGCACTTAAGCAAGAGCATGAGGCCGAGGACCACATCGACGCTGTTATATCTGTGGTCAAAGGTATCGACACGTATTTGCTAGACTATGCTCTCAGTAGAGGGGACTTTGATAACTTGCAAAAGAGTTATGCTACCGCTCGAGAGTCAGTGACCACTCGCCACTCTATCACGAGATATTTTTAACGTGCTCCTTATAGACTCAACCGAGCGTGGCCTAGGCAGAAAGAGAACTCGCGTCTTGTCCATCTCAAACGTGCTCTCGTCTATCACAGTGGGCGAGTGTACATGCATGCCTTGTATCGACGACGATCAGAGCTCGATAACCACCTTATCAAAGTTCTCGTAGACCTGTCGCTCTCGCCGTATACGAGGGTCCGAAGGTGCGAGTTCCTTTATTGTCAATGAGTCCCTCACTGAAGCAGAGTAGACATGCACAAGCTGTTCTGGGTAATGTTTGCGGAGTAAGCGACACGTTGTGCCGTAGTTGCTTCCCTCTACTTACAGTTTACAGTACTACGTCAGGTCAACCAAGTTGATCCTTCCGTCTGTCTTCGATGCGCTCGCTAAGGGATCTGATCCGGATCGCATGAAGGGTGCCCTGTATATTCTGTGGAGCAAAGGGCTTGGTCTGTCGATATATAGCTTTATCCACCTTCAATTGCTGATATGAATTCAGCCGTATACGCCATCGCTGGTAAGGTATCGGTTTGAGATCCGTTGGTTCTGTTCTTATAATCTCGTTCTGAAGATCCTAAAGACCCCGATCTGTATGGTCGGTACCTTCTGGCATTACTCGAGTGTCAACATCAGGAGAAGGTACTGTGCGAGTATCGCATATTATGGCAATGACTAACCTGAGTTTTTGTAAGCCTTCCATCCAGAAGTTGGTCACCTCGGTTGCACATGATGCGATTGCCAATCTAGCGGAAGAATCGACAAGAACAGATGCCTATCCTGAGAACGCTCCCCAAGCCAAGATGGCAGTCGATGCCCTTAAAGTAGAGTTATCTGCAAATCTAATCGACAGTGATGTCTTAAGTGAGGCCCTCCACAAGTCTGTCGCGCGAAGCGAAGCTAGGGAGAGAAGGTATAGTGAGACGGTAAGCGTTACATGATGCATGGAGAATTATCACAAAGTAATTGCCGACACAGATATCGGCTATTGCAGAGATTGCTCTCCGACCTACAACACACGTAAGTACTGGTGCTGAGTTAGAGCAAGATAGCTGACGCCGTGCCAGTGGCGGTACACTCACTTGGCCCTCCAATTCCTGAACGGACTTCTCCGCAGAGATGTTGCTCCACCATCCGATGTAGCCAAGCTCTTTATCAACCACACTCTAAGCCCCCATCCGCCGCTACGAGGAACTGCCCAGAAGTTCGTGTTTGCATACAACCGCTGAAATCCGTTTTAAGCTAGTCCGTAGAGGCGTCATAAAATTGATGGGTATGATAAAGATGCGGACATACTCGCGAACATCAAACGACCTTTGGCTGGACGAGTGGAAAAGTCCCATCGCGGTATACGTGCCGATCACGAGCGACCCCGATTTCCACGCTTACATTAGTAAGGTACCTTCTACAAAGGATGAGTAAGTTCACGGGCCATGATCTTGAGTATCGAATATGTCACTGACACAGAAATCCCGGCAGGTCGTTTTACGTTGATAAACAACGCTCTGGTTTTCTTGTATGGGCACCTGAAACAAAGGTTTATACTCCCATTCCCGCTGGGGACCCACCGATCACATGGGAATCTTCATCCAAGAGTGCCCTCGAGGCCATTGGAGAGGTTGTTGCTCAATCGGAGTATTTTGAGAAATTAATGGCGCTATGGGGTGAAGAATCGAGTCGAAATGTGACTTCTCCTGAGCTTAGGACCGACAACGTTGCGTTCATCAAAACTATCGGTATTCGTTTCACCTTCGAGTAGTCTTCCGGACCCTCACATTGGAGTATAGCTAAGATGTCTCAAGGTGCGGGCTTCGAGAACATTCTAAACTCGGCAGAACAGCTATTGTGGGACACGGATCGATTCAAGCAACGGGCCGGAGCTGAAATGCTCGCAGGAGTTACGCGCGGTATCCCAATACTTGCTCTGATTAAGTTAGAATGTGGCTTAGTTATTGACATTATAGGTGCGAAGAACTGGCCAAAGCAACGGTTCGACCAGCTATGGTCTTGGATAATTTCGCATTTAGACCGCGTATACACAAGCATTAAACCAGATACCATTGGTTTCTGGGAAGCTACGTTTAATGTGAGTCTGTCCCATTCATTCGGCTAACGGCTGTCAAACCCCTCCGTAAGGCACTATTGGAAGGCCGAGATCCGCGACGTATTACTGCTCTATCGGATTGGATTCTCTCATTACCACTTGATTTCTATGGTGATTCTGCATTTGCGAGTATGTATGAATCACACCATTTGCCCTATGGTACCTCATCGGCTCCGTTAGCGATAAAATCACTCACAATTTTGGGATGCTTCTTGGACAATGTCGGATACCGGGACATTCCTTTACTCGACCGATATTTTCCCCTTCTTCTCGGGGGGATGGATGTCAGCTTCGCAGAGGTAACCGCCTATAACGTTTCTGCTCGTCTACTTGTTGACTTTTACTGTTTTAGATCAGGGTTTCCATATCTTGTAATCTATTCATGATTGCATCGAGGAGATGGAGACCATCCTATCCATCGGTTGACAATTTTCTAGGCTCTGTTACCACAACTGATGATCCCCTTCTCATTCGGCGCGTCTTCTATTCCCGCCTCAACTACAGCTCAGGCTAATGTTCTGACATAGACGTGTACCCTATCTGTCTCATGTCTCGGCGCTCGCAAGTAAGCTTTCAAACTGGAAGGAGCAACGCCTTCCTCCGCCGCGGGTCAATCAGTCCACGGTGGGTCTTTCATCCTCCTCTGGGACTGCCACTGAAGTCAGAACGCAATAGTATGACAAGGTCGGCCTATCTTGTAAGTGGCTCTCGCAACGTGCTCTGTAATTGATTATCTGAGTTTGTTCAGTGTTGCGGTGGCTATGGATCGCGTTTTACACCTCCCAAGCATCCTTGATGTTTCCATACATGCTTCCCCTCCTGTGCGTATTGGACTGTATATGATCTTGCCTTCATTTGCTAACCCATCTTTGTCGTTAGGCCTGAGATTTTCTGCATGTCTGAGTTTAGTGATAATCCGGAACTTCAAACCCATAGCCACGCCGTTCTGATTATCCTCTCTGCCGTCGCGCCTCCACCGGAATCCATCGAGGCCATAGGTGATAGCTTCGTCAAGGCCATCAGTTCTTCCACGGTAGGAGCACCCTCATCCAAGCTGAATCAATAATCAATAACTTACTTGATTCGAAATTAGTCATGGCGCATCCGCCTGAATTCGTTGCCCATTCTCGTTGTATTCTTCTATCGCAATCTCATGGGGATATCAGATGCGAGTGTCTCTCAGATCATGGACCTCATGCTCAACTGCCTTTCCGACGACAACGTAGAGGTACGGGAAATGGCATCAAACGCGCTTTCAGGAATCGTCAGAGTATCACAGCGTCAGAGTATCATACCCTTGAAGGTAATGTCATGCCGAGCCGCATTCTCTGCCGCGTATTGATGTAGACTCCAGGACCACTTTGTAAGTCTCGCGCGCAAAGTCAGACTTCCTACTCGACGAGACCCTGGCTACGCCGAGTCCTTGCGAACACTGCATTCTTCGATTCTTGGACTCTGTGCGCTGATTGAGAGCTTCCCATATTCTGTCGAGAAATGGATGCCACCATTGACAGATAGTCAGTCACGCCTCCACGTGGAGCTATATTTCCTACTGATCTCATCTTCATCTCCCCCAGTCCTTGCTCTACACGCCACGGATCCTCCCCCGATATCTACAGCAATCCGTAAGGCGGCTTCCGAGTTCAAGAAGGTACGTACACGACTCTTCTGAGTCCTCTCAGAGCTTGGTGGTAACACATCGGATTGGACAGACCCATCAGGTACGTTCTGGAGCCAATAACTATGCCGGGTTCTCTGACATTTTTTTTCCATAAGGACACGTGGCACCGTGATCAGCTGGCGTTTGACGAAGATCAACTTCAAAATCTGTCAACCATGCTCGCTGGCACCTCGTATTGTACGTTTTCATTAATATGCCGTTGACCGCGTGCCTTTGATATTGACCCGCATAACAAACAGATGCCTGAGCTTTGCAAGGTCATCCATGAATAGATACACTATACTTATTGCACGTGCCACTGTAGGCGGTCGTGGACAACAGCTTGGAAATCATAAGTACCAATGTTAAACTCCATACAAATACAAAATGCTTTTCATTATCTATTCACTATCCTCGGATCCACCCACTTAGCTTCTCTGCATTCTGGCGTGTGCTCGAAAAGCAGAGGAGATCAACACACCACATATCGCGGTAGTTGTCCAATGTCGTTAGGCTGATCGATAGGCACGCTCGGTTGAGGCATGACCTACACGTTGCACCGGACACCAGATAAAGACTTGGCCGTCTCGTAAAACTGTTGGCTTCTCGCTTTGTACTGGAACTAGGCAATGACTGTTAGGATCGATGTCGGCTAGTGGCTCTTTAGGAGGACGGGGAAGAGACTTCAACTTTGAAAAGAAATAACTCGGGGCTATTATGTGCTTAAATTTATGGGTGCCCTTTTCAGGACCGTGGAACAACATTTTATAAATGATTGCCGGGACAGTACCATCTTTCGAACGGCGCTACTGTGAGTCGCCTTTGCTGACGTACTCTGCCATCACGGGTTTGCGCCCTCGCTACGCTGACAACGACATGACCCTGTCCGCACTAAAGTCACGCCGCACGGCTGCCAGCCTGAGTCGTCCTGAGTTGTCGTGGACACCCTCGAAATGCCAACGGATTAGACCATAATCCACAGGCGAGTCTTGTTCGGAGCGCCTATCCGTTCCCGTTAGATTCCGTCCACTATAGCAACTTGAAGTTCCGAAACCGTGGTCATTTAAGAATGGACATCGGAGTTCTTAATTAAGTAAATTTGAAATGATAAGGGCATTGGGTTACAAGTTAGTTATCTTTCATCAGGCAACACCAGCAGCAAAGTCACTTTTCGCCATTGCCAGCCAACTCGGCATTCTCATCCGTTTGCACTCTCCCACACCGACAACGTCAAGGGGATGGCACCCACAATTTCTGTACAGGGTCTTTGTGGCTCAGACATCAGTGACTTTGCGGGGATCAGTACGAGTTCATTGAAGCGGTTACTACGAAGGACACATCGTCTCACTGGTGCTGTTTTGCGAAAGACCATTGCCACAGGTCTGCCCCATCTCGATGCAATGGACGTAAAGGTACATCGACGTTGTATGTCTCTGGAACTGCTCCACATTCACATCAATTCTTTAAATGATTTTAATATATCTAAACCATTTTTATGTTGAGTAACATTAAAAACAGGTTGATTCTTTACAGTTTCTCTGTGATTGCATTGCGCGCCAACTGACATGACCCTTCCTTGAGACTGCAAACTGAGCTCAACGAGGCCTCTTTCATACCAGCCAGATTATCACTCGCCGCATGTGCAAACCTTGCTGTAAGTAATGCCTAGCTTCCAGCTTGCTGCTCTTCGACCATCGCTTGCGGGAACAATAATTGCTGTCAACCCACGTGCGGCAGTGGTCATCGGCGCCTGCGTTGCCCACCTTTATTCTGCCTGACGTTCCCGTCCCACTGTAAGTTTTTTCTCTCCACTGACCTTTGTTGTTGATAGGCTTTCTAGACATACACCTCCAAGTCACTGCAAGTCGCAACCCATGAGCGCCAGCCACTACTACATGCAACGTGTGCAAGCATATTGCTCCCAGCAACGCCAAACGTGCTGCCTTCGCCAGAGGGCCACAACTAGCAGCAACAGCCACTTTTCAGAGCAATACCATAACCACTGTTCCTCTAGTATTCTGTCGGATGAACGATATATCATATTTCTAGTGTATTATACTCGTGTTACGACTTGCAAGGAGCGTGCGACTCGCCCTACACCTGAAAGCACGACGACTTGAAGCAATTCTTGTAAAAGTTATGTAATCGGATTATATAAATATTTATTTGTATTTTTGAGTATATAGTGAATAATTTCAGTGTGAAAGGGACCAAGTCATGCACTTGATCAAAAACAAAAACATATACACGAAGACTAGTATAATTGACAGTATTATGCGTGGTATTACAACTTTCGAACCCAGTACTAACGTATGCGAGTACGTATGAAATGAGATCTACTCATTACGAGAATGCGGAGAGTTTTCGAATTAGACCGAAAGCGTACGGAGTGATTGATACATAATAAATCGCGGACCATGAGCGAGCGGTTGAAATATGGTTCAATCTCACCGAAGAAGGCAAGCCACCGGGCATGCATCAAAATAATGAATTGCAGCCCGGGTGGTTGATAAATGGAGACCATGGCAATGGTACTTCAAGACCAGCGAGAGGATCGATCTTGCAACATGGGAGTCGGCCATAATGAACCTGAGAAACTTGGATACCACAATGAGTAAGGAGCTAGCGCCAAGGGAGTCATGACCACACGACACGAATTCTCAGGTCATGGGTCTGTCATCGATCTAGTATTGGGTGCGCTCACTGAGAGCAGCTACAGTCTACGACTTCGCCGACCTATGCGGGCGTCGTGGAAGCCGCACCTATAGGATGGATTGCTAACCCCGGTTGGAGTCGGCAAACCTGAGTGCCCAGTAAACCCTCTAGCGCTAAATCAGGTTGACATGAGGCTGCCGCACGACGCCGATGGCGGACGTGATACGGAAAAAAGTTGGTATAGGGGTATAGGTCGATGTGATAGAAATCAAGAATTCTAATAGAACGGCGCTGGGTCTAGATGTGGAGAAAAATATCTACCACACACAGTGGCGCAAAGACCAACTATTGCACAGCGAAATGATAGTAGGAAGGTGAAAGTGTATAGCCATTTTAATGTGTGGGAGAGAAAATGAAGATTTGAACAGACAGACACGGTGTTCGCTGAATTCCATTATTATCGGAGAAAACCGAGGGATTGGTCGATTGGTCACTTGCGTATGTATGCATATGGATTTATGTCGGTTCGTCAAACCGAATCATAAGGCGCCTGAGCCGTGGATCATGCCCAGGATGTCATTAAAACTGCAACGAGGCGGTTGACTTGGGAAGGGGACAAAAATGCCCTGGATGACGAAAGTCACCGTGGGGCTGGACGTGTATCTAGCCGTAGAGCCCCATTGCCATATAGTACAGGATATGTCTGTTGTTGCAGCCGAAAACGAAGAGGCACTGATCGAGTGGCTGATAATTACACGTGTATAGATTGACTATTTCGACCACGTTGCGATTGACGTTATTAAGTCTGATGTCAGAGCTGCGATGATTTTATTTTTTTTCCGCGGTGGACGAAGCACGACAGGGGGATTGAAAGAGAATAAGGAATGATTAGAAGGGATGGTCTTGTAGTGCAAGGGCAGGTGGGGGTGTAAGGGCAAGTGGGAGTGTACGACACGACGAAGGGGCGTGTTGGGGGAGTTTACGTAATAGCGGACAAGGGCACGTTGTGATCTGGATCAGCTAAAAATAAATAAATAAATAAAAAAGAAAGACGACGTCTTCCGTGCGAGGGAGCTGAGCGTGAGGACGGCTGCCCTTACCTTTCCTCTGCACCCCCGAGCACCAGTCAATAGAAACACGCCCTTGCCTCCTGCCGTTCTTCTTTTTATAATATCCTCGTCCTCGTCATCTCCCTCTTCTCTTTCTTCTCTCATCCTCTTCACCTTTTCCCCTCCGCACTCCTCGGTCCCTCTTGTCCGTGCCGTGCTCTAATCTATTCCTCACATATACTCCAGCTTCCTCTCTTCTCAACGACTCTCAGCATCCGTGGCATCTCTATTCCCGCAAATTGATTATTGTCTCATCCACCCAAGCACCTTTTTATCGCCCAAATTGCATCGGATTTCTTATCCTTAAATCGTTCGTCCTTCCCGACCTAGCATTCACCATCTTCGCTTATGAATCCGCTTTTAATTTAGTTTCTATGCCCATTGAGGTCGCATCCTCTCCTTCGATTACCGATACCTTGGACTCGTATACCGAGTATTCGTACCAACCGTCTCTCTTTGCAAAAATCTCAGGTACTGGTCCGGCCAACAATTGGATAATTCAAGAACAGGCTATTGCAATGGAAGAATCTGCAGCAGATGTGAGTTCTCATCGATGTCTTTTCGAGCGCTTTCTCCCGTTGATTCAGTGGTTTTGGGCAAAAACTCATGTTCTCTTCTATTTGTCCCACATCAGCGCCGTAATCACCAAATCAATGCTGTGTACAGCAATCAAACCATGCCTCAAGGCCTGTCCTCCTTCCAACCCACACCCTTCCTCCCTCGTTCATCCCCGTTAGACAAAAATGCGTCACCCGATCATTCCATGTCATCGGATTCGTCCCTTTCTGCAGGTATGTCAGATTCTATCTTCCTAAAGGCCTAAAAGCTCACCCCGACCCTTTAGGAAGCGCGTCCTGGGATCTGGCAGACGGCATTGCTCGTCTAAACATTAATGGCGCGTTCGATACGGCAGAAAACATCCACGGTCCGATTCGTACGCCTCCGAAGACCAAAAAAGCTACGGAACCCGTTGTGCAACTTCACGACTCCAGCCCACTTGAGTCCTCCGATACTAGTTTAGATTCAGGACCTTCCCCACCTGCTTCCGATGAACGTCTTGCCCTTGCCAATCATTCACGTGTTTCTTCCGCTGACACGACTGCCTCGACTCAGCTTTCCGGCTCCAGTCACACCCTCGCATCCTCTGCCCTCGGCTTGAAGGTTGGCACTGAGAGGGATAGGCCTCATTCTTATAGCGGTGGTTTATCAACTGCCGATCTTCAGCGCTTGCGTGGCGTTGGCGCTACACCTGATGGCGAGCGGGCTCAATGGAGCGCTGCTGTTGATAGACAAACTCAGTACGACCAGCCTTTGTATCCATCTTTGTCCGGCTATCCCCGTCAACCAGCTGCCGTAACGGAGGACCTTCAGGTGGATTATACCACGCAACAGCGGCAGTTTCAACCACTGGATGGCTCTATACCCAGCTCGCAAGCATTTAATGGTCGCTCCGCTGGCTCTCTCAACGGGGCGGCTACTTATCGTTCACAGCCAGCGCGTAGTTACAACCCAGGAGTGGTCACGAATGGCACATATCCCGGCCCAGGCCACACGGCCCATCTCTCCCTCGGGAACACCCAGCAAGTGTATGACATGATGATGCCATCCCATGAAAATCCAACTGTTGCTCGCGTTCAGCAGCAACCCAGTGTCTTCCGCGCGACCCACCAGCATTCCTCGTCGGACCCAGTTCACCTTCGTGAAGCCGCTGCTTTACTCAGTGGCTTGCCCCCGTTTGCCCAGCCGGGTCTTTACCCACCCACCTTGGGCATTTACCCTAATCAGTTTTATCCTCCCCACGAGGCTTATGCAAATGCGGGCGTAGCTGCCCAAGTGATGGCAGCTGCCCGTTTGCAATCCCAATTTCACACATCATACAGTGGCGGTCTCCCAGGGCAAAACATTTCCACTGGACTTGGCGATGGCAACCAAAACAGCCCTTCAAGTGTCGATCCTAATGGCAATGGACCCTCCGCAAACAACCGTAAGTTGGGGTTGTACAAGACTGAACTGTGCCGCAGCTGGGAAGAAAAAGGTACTTGTCGATACGGACCAAAATGTCAATTCGCACATGGCGAGGACGAAATCCGTAAGGTATCAAGACACCCTAAGGTTGTACCTTTTCACCCCTGCTTTATGGTCCTATACTGACTTGGTGTATGTCACAGTATAAAACAGAGATTTGTCGAGTAAGTCATTACCACTTCATATTCGGCTTCAAAGTGATGACGGTCCCACTTTCAGACCTTTTGGGTGTCTGGCTCCTGTCCGTACGGAAAGCGTTGCTGTTTCATACATACCGAGTTGCCAGCAAACGGCGGGGCTCCCGGCGCTGATGGTATTCCTCCACCGAAGGTCAACCAAACGCGCGGCCGCTCTGACAGTGACCCGAACGACGCACCGGTTTCTCTTTTGCAGCGTATCTCTGCTAAGCGCAACCAGGAAGTTGCCACGTCCACAGTAGACACAACCTACCAACCCCCTTCGCGACCACGAACTGGTTCTCTCAGAGTTGATACGTCGTCACTCGATCAGCCTTCTTTAAAACAGCAGCAGAACAAGTCTGCTTATCCGTCGTTCGCCGCGAAAGGCGGTCTGTTCTCCCAGGCCAACGAATCCTCTGGTGGGCTGTCACCCGGTCCCGTCACTGCTGGCCCAGATATTGGAAGTCGGCAACTTATCAATTTCTCCCAGGTTTGTGGGTATTGTTTCTAGGCGATTTTGCGTACTCATCTTTCGAAGGCTTCAAAGCAGGGTGTCACGCGAGCCTCTGGAGCAAACGTTCGCCACTCCTTCAACGGTACTGAGATTGGCCTGAACCTCACGCCTCCACCCGCTGCTCCATTTGCCGCACCTCAACCCGAATCTGCAGTGCACCGCGCGAATGGGCATTCGCGCTCTGGGAGCGTTGGCAACTGGGTTAGTCTTTCGCGCCATCTTGCTGCACCGTCGCCGCTGCATGGCCCGCAAAGTGCAAGCCCCGCCAATGAGGGCAAGCTCAGTACGCCATGGTTGTCACCTGATCAGGGTACGCGCTACGCCGAGAAGGCCTCCGCTTGGGCTTGAGGGACCAAAAGCGGATGTATAATATAAAGCCAAGTTGGAGTCAATCCGCCGCCATCTTTTGTACTAGTGTTTCACGTTCCCTCCTTCGATGTCTGCGCCGCGTTATGCTTTCACGTTCTACACTTTCATTTCCTGTGCTCCAATGATATTTGACGATTGTTTGATGATCATAACCCACCTCTTCCACGAATATTGTCTGCTCTCGATGTCGATCTCACACAACAAATCTCACCCTACAAAGTTCTTTTTTATCGCCAACTCATTCGCTGTACACATTTTCCCTTTGTTGTCTCGTATCTCGCTTGTCCATCTCATCGTCCCCCCTTTTAGTAGCCAGCTCAGTCTGCAGTTTGATTTATTGTCTTGTTCGTCCTTCTTGGTCAGTGGTACCAAACCTTTTCTGACCCGTTGTTACGCTGCACTCATACAATGCGTTGTTCTCCATCATGTCCTTATATTAATTGAATGAATTCCGCTCGCTCGCCTACCCTCTGAACCCGAGTATGAAAAGGCCATGGACGTAGGTTTGGTCCAACTTGAAGCAGCTGCATGAACGACAACGCCTGCAAATGATAATCAAATTAGCCATGTACACAATGCTCCTATAGGTCTACGTTCTGAACTAGAGTAACACTACCAGTTCACCGACAAGGAGACGACCCTGGTAAAGAAAGGGTATAAAAAAATACTACGCCAACAAATGACATATTACGCGTCAAGTGCATCGAGCTCGCGATAGAACGCGGCCATGCGGCAGCGAGCGTAGCCAATATAATCGAAGTCGGGCTTGTTAACGTGCGCCAAAACGTCCTCGCGCGCCTGGACGAGACCCCATAACGCCCACATGGCATGTGATGAAGGACTCCATGTGTGCACAGCATCTTCGAGGGCGACGAGCTCTCGCTCGCGCGCCGCGGGAGGTAGTTCTGAGAAGACGGGCGCTGGCGAGTCGACGGGCACGTCGACGGGCGTGATGCGGTTCTTGAGGTATGCTGTGAGGAAGGTGCGTCGTTCGTCGTGAGTTGGGTAGCGTGAGGCGTCGAGCAGGTGTGGTGTTGGACCATGGTAGTTGGCTGTCCACTCGTTGAAGTGGTTCGCGATATCGAAGGCAGCTGGATTCGGGGATGCGTACTCAAAGTCGACAACGATAATCTGTTGTAATTTAATACGGATCAGAATTGTGAAGGGATAACGAGAAGGAAAGATAACGGACGGACGGACGAACCTGGTGATGTTCGGGGTCATCCTCTTCCACGCTGTTCAGGCGGAGTATGTTGCCGTACTGAGCATCATTGTGACACAAGACAGGGTGCGCATCAACATGGGTGGCTTTGAGCCATCTCATATAGCTCTCCCACTTTATCCGAAACCTGTCTAGGTCGAGTTCCTTTCGAATGGCTGGAGTGATCGCAGGTAATGCAAGGACATCTCGTGCATGGGGTAACCATGATTGAAGATTTTTCCGAACGCCAATTTCTAAATTACTTCCATGCGATTGCCCTTCAATGATCTCAAGGTCAACGCCGTGAAGCTCCGCCATCCGCGCTCCAATGTATGCACTGATCTGTGGCTCACGGATATCGGTGGCTGTGAGCGTGACCGAATCGAAGTACTCTTCGATGCGCCCATTGGTGAAAGTGCCATAAATACGTGGACCAAGCTTGGATCTCGAAGAAAGGACATGTAGGACCTGTAGCTCCCGTAGGCGTGGGATGAGAACACCACTGGAGGGGCCGTAAACCCGCAGGAGGAGCGTACTGGATGAGGTCGATGGCGAAGACACAAAAAATACGGCATTTGTGAAGGAGCCGGCCACTTTCCGTATGCACGGAAATGGATGAGGAGCTGCTGTCTGTGACCAAGAGGTCACTCGAAGAATTCTAAGGATGTCTAACAGCTGCTGAGCGAAAGCACTCGACTTGAACTGTCTAGAAAGAAGTAGATGTGAGCATCAGAATGTGATGACCATTACGAGGCCAGACCGCTATCAACTCTGTCCCTCAGGGGGTGTTCCTAGCTGATGCGAAGCGTGAAGGGAGGCACTGTAAGATGTGTAACTACAAACAAAAGTTGCCTACCTAGCGTCTAGTCTGGCGCGAACGTGAGGTAGACCCTCAAGGAAGACGCCATGTAGAGAAGAATCATCCGAGCAAAGACATGTGGGGCTACAATGATTATACAATGAATGATGGACTGGTTGGGAGGATTTTCGGGTGTTAGATGAGATGGAAGACATGACAGAATGTCGGCGTGGATCAATATTTACAACGTCTGAGACAGCAAGTTTGATGGATATGATGAACAGAAGGAGGGAGAAATGATCGGCGAGAGATTAGGTCGTGCGACACGATAAGACGTACCCACACGTGACTCCTCCTAGTACACACGCTCAGGCTTCCCT
>Ga0137360_10001016_pt1 | contig 16390 bp, 24 predicted proteins | sample Mad1_60_16metaG_FD_104924 | JGI IMG/M metagenome (GOLD analysis project Ga0137360, IMG submission 104924) | Vadose zone soil microbial communities from Angelo Coast Range Reserve, California, USA - Mad1_60_16 metaG | ecosystem: Environmental > Terrestrial > Soil > Vadose zone | place: USA... | reverse complement strand
CCGAAGGTCGCTCCGGATTGCGAAGTTTGGGGTTTACTTTGCGGTATGGTCGCGGTCGGCTCGCTTCAGTGAGCGGCCTCCCGGGTTTCCGGTTTAGTTCATCGAGGCGGTGCTGAAGTTTAGCTTTCTCGCCCTCGAGCTTCTCCGCCAATATTGAAACAATGGTTTGGTGGAGGGTCCACAATTCGTCGATTGGCATTGCCCCGAATACGTCGTGTCTCATGAGCAGCTTCCCCGGTTGCGCTCGATCATTTCACAACGCTAATTTGAGCCTCAATAAGGCGATTTAAAACTTACAATCAAAAAGCCACGCTAAAACCGGCTTTTTCCCCGCTATTTGATATTTTGGCAACAATAGATTCTTTGGCAATTAACTGCCCTTCGCAATTAAAAACCTAGGGACTTTGACAAGGTGCGTCGATTGATTGCCGCCGCGGCCTGGGCCTCCATTGCAATCATCGCGAACGCTACCTTTGGCGCGAGCAGTTGTGTACTCGGTCTATGAAGAAGTGTCGCCGACGGTCGCGCAGCCATCGATTAGGAGTTAGGCTCACCTCGAGCACGTGTTTGCGTACGGCGTGATGTTTTGATTGGCCTATCCGCGCCTGACCTTACTTGCTTGCTGCATCGTCCTTGGGACCGCGGGAGTGCTCAAATTCGCTCAGACCCCGAAAATGGCAGGAGGGGCGATGTGATTTTATCAACATGCACGATGGAACAGGCGACGAGCATTGTGTCTTTCAGAATCAAGTGATCGCATCTGCAGATGAGAAGGCCTCATTTGCGCACCGATGGACCTGTCATCCGGGGCTGGCGTCTGTTGCCCGTTCACTGTGTGGATTTTGTTGAATGGCGCTTATTTCGACGCAATGCATAAAGTCCGGGCATTCCTCAGAGCAGATCGTCGCATTTTTGTCGCACTGCAGCACGATTCTAAGCCCCCCAACGACGGGAGGTTTTCGTGGTCCAGCTCGTTGAATTTATGACGCCGGTATTCGCTCTTGGCTTTATAGCCGGATACGGAATGCGCAGCCTTGTTTCGCACCACAGGCGGATGCGCAGCTCGCGCTGAATGCTGAGGTTCTCGTCGAACGGATTGCATCCCGATCGTTATCGCGATGACAGGATGGCACGGGCTGCTCTTCGATTACATCGCTTCGCGTCTCGGGTTTAGCAATTCGGCCCTCAGTGGCGGCTTTGTTAGGTGGCTGCCGTCATTGCGGATTTCCGGTGCGCCCACAAAGAAAGCCGGTGATGAAGTTGGAGGCATCCGGCCGTCGTCACTTGAAAGCAAGAAGGTTGCCCTTCACGTCGCAATCGGAACGTTCAAGACGCGGCTGGCACGCCGCCGCCCTTAATTCCCCGATAAAGTCCAACTTCACTGGCATTGAATATTGCGCGCTCAAAGGGCTAGCTCGTCATATTTACCTCCTTGGACCCTCCTCACCAGCGCCATGATTCCATGCGATTTGGCTCTGGGACCGTCCGCGCCTTCGCGATTTATTTCAATCATTGTGGAAATAGCTATGACGTCTAACGAAGCCGTTGGCCCCATGGATATCAAGAACCTGCTCGATTTGTTGAATGCCTCGGAAGAGGGCGCTGCACCGGGAAACGATAGAGAAACGGTGTTGCCATTGAACGCACCAGAACCGGGGGTGGAGAAGATCGAGCAGCAGGAAGTTTTGTCGGCCGCAATAGCGCAAGCTGATCCCTGGGCGCCCGACAGCCCTGTTCCCGACGATGTCGGGAACAGATTTGCGGCGCACATCGTCCATGGCATGTCGAAGCGCAAGGCCCAATAATTGCTGGCAATCGCAATAGCCATTTAGAATGGTCAGGGGAAATGGTCTTTCGACATTACCTTCCCTGAAGGCCTTCTTCGATCGCTGCGTCCCAGCGCGAGCCGGATCGCGTTGGCGGGAAGGTGGCCGCGTTCTCGGCCGCGCTGCCCCTGAAACGATATAGCGCTCGACGCGCCGGCGGCCACTGTTTCGCGAAAATCGACGAAAGCCCTCGGGAGAGGCGGTGAGTCGCACTCCAAAGGCGCTCGGGGAACATGGGAATTGATCCAGCGCGTCTATCATGCCACCGGATCCTGTTGAGCTCGCCGCCGGCTGCTTCGACGCCATCGAAAACCGATCTGCAGCGCGATGGTCGAGGGCAGCATGTCAAATTACGAAAAAAACTGGATTTGCGGATTTGATACATCGCGCCTGAATGCAGCTCCTCAAATCCCGATCTGGAATACTATTTGGCGGATTGCGCGGAAGAAGTTGAGGTATGGCCTGGCCACGTTGACATAATCTGCTCGGCCTCGGCCGCGAGGCGTTGCCGATTGGCCGCGACTTCGGCCGTCACCATTGCAAGGTCGCTTTCCTGATAGAAGAAGTCCGAACAGCGGGAGTTGTAGTCGACGGCCAGCAAGTTGAAAGCCCTGATATCTTCTGCTCCCTGGGCTTCCCGTTTCATGGTTCGCAAGCGCTCTTCCTGAAAGCGGCAATATCGAACGTTGCCTAGTGAGTAGTGCTGTCCGGCGCCGACCGCCGGTATGGCTTCTGCTTCGGTCGCCATCGAACCAATTTCACCATGCGGCCGAGCAATCGTGCCGATCCACAAACGCGCCCTGTCAAAACCGAGATAAAGTGCGATGGCGCAACACGTGGCCAGCGCAACAATGGCGAGGCGGAGGGACCTTTTGCGAGCAAGTGTTGTCGGGTTGCTCTCACCGACGCGATGCTCATCTTTTGTCAGGCGAAGGTCGTCCCGAAGTGTGTCCAAAATGGCGGGCAGTGCGAACACGTTTCGCCCGTAGTGTATCAGCCCTTCAATGAGGGCAGAGGCTGCTGCGGCGTCCCCGACGTTGTGGCTGAGGTGAATTGCAAGATCGCGGACCAGCGTCCAGGGCTCAGCCGACCTTCTTGGATCCGTGGCTTTGACCACCTGAACAAACACCGCCCAGAGGCGGCTCGCGGCACCCGTGGCCTTTGGTCCAAATCCATCTTTCTTCAGTGCTTGATTGAGCAAACCAAAATCGCTGTGGAACCCGTCTATGAAATCCTCCAGCGGTTTCATCCTGGCATCCAGCGACTCACGCTCGATGAGGACCCTGTCTTGTTCGAGCTGATCAGCCGTTCCGGGCATTGAGCTTAGCGCCTCGCGGCCGAGAGTCGCGACCTTGAGCGCGACGTCGTATTGTTGGTGAGCGGCAAGATGGGCGATGAGCGCGCGCACAAGATTGGCGGGAACTTCAAAATCTGGTTCTCGAATCCCATGATGAACGTTGAACGTAATCAGCGGACCGCACAGTGACGCCCACTCGAGAAGCGCCTTATGCAGCGTATCGAGGAAAGAGGGACGAGATGGTTGCGTCTGCAACACTTCACAGGCGTATTCAATTCGTCCAATCCTGGCCGATTGCAGCAGGCCGATCGACTGGCGATAAGCCGTCAAGACGCTGCCCAGAATGTCATTATGATAGCGATCCAGCGCAAGTATTTGCTGGGTGCACGCTAGCACCGGTTCAATGGCGTCCTCGCTTGTATTAAATCCGGCAATCGCGGCTTGTGCATGGGTGTCGAGGAGGTCTTGCAAGCCTTGATTGACACTCGCCAGCGATGGGGGTGGATACCCTCCGGGCCTTCTCAGCGCCTTCAGATCCTCGTAAACTTTTGTAGGGTCGATGCGAACATGCGCTGCAATAATCGCGCTAAGTAGGGCACTTTCTGCCGGTCGATGGGCCGCGACGTGAGCGAGAAAATTCGCCCTCGATACAGGCGCGAGCTGACTTGCATACAACAGGAGTTCATTCGTTGAAGCATGATCGCTCGAAAGCATCGCGTATAGGGCGTCGACCTCATCGAGCGGGCTGTCGATCGGGTAACGCAGTTCGTGTGGCAAGCGCCGCGACGGGTCGAGGAGTGCGTCGCGCGCACTGACCAGGACATCCTCAGAAGCCAGCCGCCGTTCATGCGCGATGACGAATGCCTCGTAAATTTGCGAGATTGCCGTCGCTGGATCAATGCCAAGAATACGAAATGGCTGATCGAATAGATCGAACGGGAGGGACCTGCCGTTCATCCGACTACTATCCATTTCGGGGCTTTTTGACATTGGTCGGATAGGAAATTTTTCTGAAAAAACTCAGCTTATTCGCACTACAGAATGCCTGGCTCGACCTTAATTCAGATCGTGCAGCCTCACCACTGGATAAAGATCTATCGTCGTGGCTTACGAACTCTCATGTCAAGCGGGTTCTAAACGACCATGTCGCGGGCTCGCGGACGGGGCATGTAAACGCCTTAAAAGCACGCGCAATCTCGCTTCCGCTCTTACGTCCAAATTATATCTCGACGGCGTGCGTCGCAGGCCGTTCAACTATGTTCAATACACGTCGTCCGAGTCGAGAACCGCGGGCAGTGTCCCAAGCATAATATCTACATCCATAAGGAGCGACCAATTTCTTGCATAGGCGTCGTCGAACGTGACACGTGCGCTATAACGGGTCTCGCTTCGGCCGCTGATCTGCCAAGGGCCAGTAATGCCGGGCCTACAGGTCAGATAGGCTGATACTCGATGGGCGTACTGTTCGATCTCATCATCGGTCATGGGCCGTGGGCCAACAATGCTCATATCGCCCTTGAGCACATTAAATAACTGCGGCAACTCGTCGAGGCTCGTTTTGTGCATTATGGTTCCGAAGAGCGTCATGCGTGGGTCGTGTCGTAACTTCCGGGTCTCTTCCCATTTCTCTTTTGCCTGCGGATTTGCGCTAAGATGCCCATGGAGCAGTTTGTCGACGCATGGCGCCATGGTCCTGAATTTCAAACATTCGAAGCGACGCCCCTGGAATCCCACCCGGCGATGGCGAAAGATGACCGAACCCGGCGACGACAAAAATGTCCCCAGAAGGCACAAACTAAAAAGCGGAAGTAAAATTACAATGCCGAAAGTGGCTAGAACGATATCGACCAGCCGCTTGGCAGAGCCTCCAATGGGCGTGAGGCTCACCGAATTGGCAGTCAAGTTGCCGCTTGGTTTGCTGGCAATCTCTAACATTACAAGACGCTCCTGTATGCACTCTGTTACTCCGACAAATTCGATACATCAGCCATGTTATACGATTCGGCTCCACTATATTTACGTCGATGGGCCATGAAGGCTGAGCTAACAAAACCCAGAATCATCACTGCCGACGTGGAGGCCTTGAGAACGGCCGCGGCGACCGCACTTCTGATAGTGAAAGTTCCACTTGGGAATGGGCCGTCAACGTTGATCTCGTGAATCTGAAACGCTCCTGCATTCGAGGCGCCGTTGAAGAGAGCCAAATATTGCGTGCCATTAGCTCGACCCGCGGCCGATTCAGTCATGGCAACATCGATCGAGCTACTGTTTGTACCTTGAACGCCGCCAAAAGCGATATTCGCATTGGTGAGAGTAAAGCTGGCGTTCCCGATCGGAGCCGTGAGGCTCGAAAAAATCGAATTTGACAAGCTTGTAAAGCTAATCGGATTATTGTCTGGCAAGCTCGGCAAGTTCAACACCAGCCTGCCAGTGCCGTCAGTGACCGCAAATTCAATGCCGAGTCAATGGAGGCAATCGCCCACTGCACTACTTATCGTGGAACTGTCACCGCCCGGTTTGGTGCTTCGGCGGGTCCTGAGCCATAGGTGACGGCCGTTGCCGCGCAACTGGATAGATGGACTTATCGGAATTCAGCCAGAAGCCGCCGTCGATCGCGAGAATGGAATCGTCTGCACGGTCCGACTTCGGCTGGAAGAATTGACAGCGGAGCCGTGCAGGCCGCTAAATCATTGGGTGTCACCTCGCTGGGAACCGGGTTGGCACGCTCCTTGCGAACGCTTTTGCGGCTATCCGAGAACCCTCCAACATGTGTCAACTCAGATCATGCGGAGGTGCGAAATGAAACAGGAGCGCCATTTTTGGGAGCGCCAGTTGATGGAACGTCTTAATCTCGTGAAAGAGTATTTTATTTTGGGCACCAATAAGCTGGATGCCGAGAAACAGCGAGACCTGTGGTTGTCGCAAAATCCCGCTGTGAAGGTTATTAAGATCCATAGTGTGAAGCGAGAGCCGCAGACCTTGCTGACGCGTATCGGGAGCAAGCATGTTCCACGAGTTTCCATAATGGTGGAATACGAGGAGCCCTAAGCCGGCTCGGAAAGGCCTCACAGACGCCTCCATCGGAAGACAATTACCGGGAAAAAATATCGCGACGCCGGCGGTTATCAGAACCCCCTCGAATCTCTTCGCGAGTAAAGCCGACTTGAACGTGAAGGAAATGACGCAAGACGGCGGCGGTCAGCACCGCCGCGACGAAGGAACCGATTAGATACCTCATCCGGAGCTTGATCGAATCCATTGTGCAGATTAACACTCGCGCAATTTGGTGATCAATAGAGGTTTGAAAGTCATTTGGGTATCGTGACGCTTGCCGAAACGCCTCTGGTTCGACACGCCAGCGGCGGCGTCTTCGTCTCCGGGGATAGGAGCTGCGCCCTCGTTATTGACAGCGTCACACAGCGCATGTTGGCGTCGCCGGCCGGATGAATCTGAAGCGCTTGCTCTCTCAGTAGCATTCCTGCGAAACCTCGCCCGAAGGAGTCCTAGAACCAATGACTGGCTCGTTTGAAAGTAAGGATTGCCGACCAGCCGCTATGCCTACAGCATCGCCCACGATTTTCTCGATCGCATCCAAAAGCCGCCGATGTCGATCCGGCGTAAGTAGCTGCAAAACCTCAAGCAGCGCGGCGCTGCCAAGAACGATCAAGCAAACGAGAACGATACACAGTCACATAGCACAAAACGCAAAAACCTTTCGTCTGCCGACGAAAGGTTGCGGTACAAGTTGACGCGGCAAATTCTTCCGCGCTGCAACCTTAGATTCACTGTGAATTGTAGCAGAGAAAATACAAGACGCCGCGAGGCTGTGAAGCTTTAGCGCGACGCTTCCGACCGTTGTTGAATTGTATCAGACAATTGTTCCGTCAACGATGGAGTCGGGCTAGGCGCCGACCATTTATGGGATGTACGGCGACGTGTAGTGGTAACTACCTTCCGTCAACGACACTCCCGCGCGGCCAACTACTGAATGATAAGAGAAGTAGGAAGGTCCAGAAAGCATAAATGGTCGGGGCGTAAGACACGCGAACGAGTTGAGGTAATTTGGCAGATTCAGTGCGCCAATCGTTTAGGCGATAGCTATAGCACCAGTCAACAGTATGCATTACGGTAGGACTGCATCGTAGCTTGGCTTTATTGGTGAAACGAGTAGGATACTTCGGAAACTCTTCGCCGTCAAAACTGGCTTTCTGCGGCTGCGGGCTCCCCGGTAGACGAAGCCTGCCACCGATACAATGACGCATTCGAGCTGTGCGATGAAATCGCGCTTGAGACGCTGGATGCGCGAACTAGGCGACGCGTTAGAGAAGCGCCGCAAGCTGATGGAGGCCTGGGCGGTGTGTAGTGTGAGGCGCCGAAATCGAGTAAGGTCATGACGTTCCAGCGCACCTTTAGGACGCGGCGATGAACTATGAAGAATTCGCGAAACTGCCAGATCGCGTAAAAATTGAGGCGCGGCTGTCATGGCTGGAATGGACGACGCTCGACATGCTTTGGTTGCTCATAAGCCTCACCTCATTGCTGGTCGGAGCCGTAGCTGCTTGGCTCACTAAGGAGACGATCGGTAACCGATCTTTGTGGCTCCTTATTCCCGTTTTTGTTTTCACCTCGCTCATGGTTGGATGGCTGCTTAAGCGAAGAACCTTCACGGGGGCTCCGCCGCATATCGAATTGATCGATCCTTAAAGTGGCTTGCCAGTGCGATCCTGCGCGCCTGATGTCCCGTGACGGGCGCCGTTCTTGTAAACCAACACCCGCGCAGCATCGTGCAAAATGCAGAAACCTTGAGCCCTCGCGCGCGTATTGATCAAAAAATCTGGCAAAGTGCGCGTAGCGCGGCTGTCGGGAATGGGGAGACCTTCGAAAAAAGTAGGGAATCTGCTGACCGCAGCCGACACGCAAGTGCGAAAGGCCCCCTTTAATGCAAATCAGCCCTTCGACCTCAGCCCGAGCTCTACAGGGCGGCGAGGCACCGATTTTAGGTTTGCATGAGTTTGCCTATTAGTCGATCGATCCCCGGCACACCAAGGATCTCACGGCGACCACAAAGCCAATCGCGGCGAACCAGGCTACTCGTTTCGCGGCACGCTCCACGCCGAGCAAAGATCAATTTCTTTCTGAACGCAAAAAAAGTGGCAGATCGCGGGATTCCTCATTGGCCGGAGAGCCCGCATCAGGTTCGGGTATTTTGTATGTCTTACGTTCCAGGCGCGCCCATCGCATCGCCTGGCGATAGTCACGGCAACGGAGAATCATTTCCTGGCCGCGAACGACAACCACGACATCGCAAATCGTTGAATCCGGATAACTCCGGATCGTAACTTCCGGCGGAGTGTGTTTGCCGGTCATCGTCGGATCTCTCTTTGCTCGAAGTAGTCTCTATTTGACTGTCCGCAAGCCATACCCCCGGTTCAATGACGAGCGTCCACGGTGGTTCCCGCAATGCGCATGTTGGAAGGCGCAAGGTGAATTTTCGAAGATTAGTGCGGTGGGGTCTCAGCCGGCGGCGCGTGGTCTCATCTATCGTGATCAGGATGCACCCGGACGTAAGGCCTGGTGGCGCGAATATTGCTCGCGGGGGTTCAATCCTTCGCCAAGACGTACACTTCACGAAGCTGCTTTTGAATCTGCTCGATTCGCTTGACGCAATTAGGGTGTTCTTTTCGGACGCGCTGGGCCGTCACGGCTGTCCAGCTCTCATCGCTTGGTACGATCGCAATCGGGATTGATCGCGGACAGTCATCAAACGACAATAGCTTCTCCCGAAAAGCGCAAGGCTGTGGTCGACGATTGCCTTTTTTCCTGGTCGGCCTGTGGGCTGTTGTTTTTTGTTGGTAGTTCAATCGGGGGAACCAGCCGATGATCGGTAGTGAACAAGACCAATAACGGAAACAGGAAACCAGCCGCCATGTTCAGCGGACACCGGCTTGTCAGATGGCCGTCCCGTCCGCACCCAATCATGGTACCCCGAGTCGCGGAAATTTGCGTAGATTTCGCCACCTTTTACGAAGGTGTCCCCATTCCCGATAGCCGCGCTAACTTTGCCCGATTGTTTTTTCGATCAATACGCGCGCGAGGGCTCATTTGCACGATGCTAGCGCGGGTATTGGTTTACAAGAATGAGGGGTCAGCAGACGCGCAGAATCGCACCGGCAAGCCACATTAAGGATCGATCAATTCGATACGCGGCGGAGCCCCCGTGAAGGTTCTTCGCTTAAGCAGCCATCCAACCATGAGCGAGGTGAAAACAAATACAGGAATAAGAAGCCACAAAGATCGGTTACCGATCGTCTCCCTAGTGAGCCAAGCAGCTATGGCTCCGACCAGCAATGAGATGAGGCTTATGAGCAACCAAAGCATGTCGAGCATCTTCCATTCCAGCCATGATAGCCGCGCCTCAATTTTTACGCGATCTGGCAGTTTCGCGAATTCACCGTAATCCATCGCCGCATCCTAAATGTGAGCTGGAACGTCACGACCTTAACGTAAAGGGGCCGGCCAGGAAAGATTTTACCTTCACCGGTGGGAAGGCGCACCGCTTGCCCGATGGCCGAAGATTCGAGGCGGTCGAGGCGCAAATTGAGCCATCAGGAAGAGAGCTCCGACTATCGAAAAATTCGGCAATATGACAAGTGGTAGACGTCCCAAACCAACAAATTTTTGACTGGCAACCCCGGCAAGCGCACCCTCAACCAAGAATGAACCACGGCCGCAGCCAGTCTAGCCTGAATGTCCGCCGGAGCTTGGCCCCAGCGCACAACGCGAATGGAATCGCTTAATCGGCGACCTCTCAAAACCTAATCTGATTACAAGTCTCGATCGCGCGGCGCTAGCGACTTATTGCGGGACTTGACGCATGGATTGCGAGCGTGACAACGCGGGACCGAAGCTTCTGCGCGTGCGCCATATATCGCGGCACGCCACATAATTCGTCGGCATGACCGCGGGCATCTATACCTATCAAACCGCAGCAGGTCCGTTCGGTGCGATTGTCGTTGGCTTCGTTACAGGCAGGTTCACACGCGTCGTCGGGCAGTACGCCTTCTCGGTCGCGCGCTCGCCCGTTCCGCCTTGTCCTTGGGTTGCTGTTCGCGCTTCCGGCGGCACGCGCCGGGTATGATGCGACCCTCGCCGTTGCAAACCTAAGTATTCCCTCGGAATGGTGGCGCGAGTCGTTCGCTATGCTTGGCGCCATCGCCGTCGGGAGTACCGCCTGGGCACGCGTGTCGATGCAGACCAACCCCGCTCTCAGACTGGGGGTTACACTCCGCCCCATTCAGCCGCCGAATGGGGCGACAACCACGGGCAGGTGACTCTGCGGGTCTGTCGGCTTGTGGTTAGGATCAGCGCAGATATCTGGCCGTCGTTCCTGACCGCGATGTCGCGTTCCTCTCTCACGCTTCGAGTGCGCCGGGTGATCTCATCGGCGGACTACGATCCAGTCTGTCGCTGCGTGTGTTGTCTTCTGTCTGCGCGGCGAGAAGCGGTCACCTTTCTGCACGCCAGGTTTTCTTTTCCTTCGCCGGGAACGCGGAGCTTCTTGTGTGAGCCGATCGCTAGCTGTCACGTCGCCAAAATGCTGTTCAGCGTACGCGAACACCTGGCCTCTCATTGGCCTGACCTGGCCGAAGGGCGGCTACGCCTCGATCGCCTGAACCGCAATGGCGTCGGTGAGACTTTCTTCCCCTGGGCTTGCCACCCCGCGCGAAAGAGCGCGCGGGGACCCCGGTTCGCCCATTCCTCGCGAGGCAAGAAAGTCTCACCGACGCCATCCTCCGCTGCGCTGCGGCCCAAGCGGGTGCGGCGTCAATCGCCTTCGGCTTTCAGATCGCCATCGAGGCCGCGGTGGTCGCGGAGCTCGAAAACAGCAAGGAGAAGTGACATGGCTAACATCGGCTCTTTCAAGAAATCCGGCCAGGAATTCCAGGGCGAGATCATCACACTGAGCCTGCAGACCAAGGGCGTCCGCATCGTCCCTGAGACAGACCGGATCAACGACAACGCGCCGAGCCACCGGGTTTTTGCCGGTCGCGCCGAAATAGGGGCCGCCTGGTCTAAGCGCTCCACCGAGGGCCGCGATTATCTTTCGGTGAAACTGGACGATCCGAGCTTCAACGCTCCGATTTATGCTAACCTCTTCGACGACGAAGACGCTGAGACCTACACCCTGATCTGGTCCCGCAGCCGCAAGTCCAACGGCGACTGAACCAGGCCAGCGTGCGAACGCCCCGCTCATCCGAGCGGGGCGTTTTCGTGGGCACGCGACTTTGCCCGATTGAGACAGCGAGCCCGACCGGGGGTGAGTTTCCGTGATCCTACCCTCCACATTCAGAGGCAACGTTCCCGAAGGTATCGATAGTACCGCGCGACCATTCGGTGTTGCGCGCCCTTTGCCGATTCGTCGCCCGAATCGCCGTTATCAAGACCGCGCGAACCGAAGGTCGCCCGCAGCGACAGACGACAGCGGCGGCTGCCGCGTGGCAGGGCACATCAAGACGCGCGACTTGAGCTTGAGGACAAGGCGAAGCGGTTGCGGGAACCCGCCACTTGATGAGGGGGAGAGCCGCGCTGCCGGAAGTCCGGTCGCGCGGCTACCGCTGCTCGGGGGGCCCAGAGCGTTGCGATTTTCCGCCGATCCGGCTTTTGCGAATCGGCGGCAGACCCGTATCCGCGGCTCGCCGGGCTGTCACGCCGGAGGTCGCGGGTTCGAGCCCCGTCTCTCGCGCCATCATTTCAATGACTTAGCCCCCTTCGGGTTTTTGAAAAGTGTCAGGAGGACCGGCTCCCTGACACTTTTGTCCGGTTTTTGTTCTAATTTCTTCGCCCGATCACTCGCGCTTCGTCAAAACGGCGAACGCTGGGGACGTTCACCGGGTTGTAGGTTTTTCGCAGGCGCTTGTTCGTGGCGATGCTGTTCGCCATCTTGTTTGACTGATCCGCCTCCGACCCGCCGCCCGCATCGCCCTCTATGGCGCCCGAACGTCTCATGTCGGCAAGCTGGCGCTTCTCCTCTGAATTGATGGCCTCCCGCACGTCTCGGAAATCGTCCCCCAAGGTGTCCTTGGAATACGGGGCGCCGGAGCGATTACGAAAGATCGGCGCATTCGGGGCAAGCTCAACGCCCAACTTTTTGACGTAGGCCGTCAGGATGGCCAGAGACCACCGCGACAGCGTGGCGGCAGCCCCGCGACCGGTCTTCGCCCGGTCCAGCACGAACATCACACCCACGGCGTCGTAACTGCATTGTGAGGGTGTCAGAGTGCGGGCGTCGACCGGCGACAACATCGAGTCCCACCCCACGGCCATGCAGGCCGCTAGACCGTGATAGCCCATGCGCCAGGCGCGCTGAACGTGCTTCCGAACTTCACGCTGCTGCCAGGACGCCTGCCGCAGTTGTGGAGCGGTTTGCAGATGCTGAGGGTAGGGTCAGCATCAGCGGAGCAATAACCCATCGAGGCCATCTTAACCCACAGACTTCTCCAGACCTTGATGACACGGTGGCGCTCCGTGATGGATACGGTCGCCTCGATCGTCGGGAGAAGTCCGGACACGACTCCCGTCTTCTCATCCATCTTCAGGAAGTGCTCGGGCTGGATTGTCTTGGGATCGCAGTCGCCGAACGCTGGACCGATCCATTTCCAAGCCCGCGGCCAATCATCCCGGCTGCGCTGCTCGGCATTCCAGATCACGCCTCTATGTCGGCGTTCGGCTTCGCGCAATGCCAACGCGCGCTGATAGCCATCCCCGACACTGCCTTGAGCAAAAAGCGGTCGATCAAGTTTCTGCGGCGGCCGGAAGCCTAGGCGCACAGCATCCCATTCCGCGTTCAATTCAATGGCGCGCTTGCGGTCTTCGACGCTGGCGGCCGGGTTGCCGTCTGCGTCTCGATCAGGACCACCGCGCCCCATGGGGACCATGGTGAAGCCCGCGGCGCGCATTGTCTTGGTGGGACGCCAGCGCCAGCGACCCTCCAAGAATAGGAAATATCGGATGCTAGGCCGCATTAGTGATTATCCACTCCGCGATATTATCGTCCCGCTCCGAGGCGACCCGGCAGCCGGTAAGGCTCGGGCTGAAGGCGAAGGCGAATGATCCCCCGAGCACTGACATTGGTAGCTCTACTAATAGGCGCGACCGCTCCGGCTTCCGCACAAAACAAGTTGTCTTGGGGAGAGGGCAGCGCTCCGTGCAGCGATTGGACCAAAGAGCACAAGGCCAACTCCGCCGTGAGTGCGCAGATGTCATCGTGGTTGCGAGGATATGTGTCGGGCGCGAATGTTATGCAGAACTTCAAGGGTAACATCTTTGCAAAGACGAGGGCGGACATGGATTTAATGGAGCGCTATATCGATCACTACTGTTTGGAACATCCCGCCGACTCCGTTGTCGGTGCCACCGACAGGCTTGTGAAAGAATTGATCGCACGTTAGCTAGGCGCCCGAGGCGATCCGGCAGCTGGTGAGGGCTGGGGCTGAAGGCGAAAGGCAAATGATGGCGCGAGCCGGCAAACGAAAAATAGGTACGTGGTCATACCGACAACAACGAGAACTGATCAAGCTTGCCGCCGCGTCGCAATCCCTGGAAACCATCGCCAAGCGTATGGGGCGGTCGACAGCCTCAATTCTCAGGAAGGCGGCCCAGTTGGGCATTTCGATCAAACGGTCGCCGCGTTGACCGGTGGCGAAGTGTGTTGGTCGCGCGAATTCGATGATCCGATTTCGCTGACCAACCCTTTGAACCGAAACGCCGAACGAACGTTAACTGATCGTAAAGACATACACTGGGGAAAGCGGAAGCTGAAGAGGGACCGATGACGACCGTTTGGATCTACGTCGATACCAGATACCGTGTTGGCGACCCCGGCCATCTCAAAGTTTTTGCCGATGAGCTTGCTGCGAACCGATGGCTCGAGGAAAACGACCCCGAAGGCGCCGCGTTTGAATATGATGTGATCGAAGCGGAACCGTAAGATGGTTCGGAATGCCGAAAGACCCCTTCGTCCGGCAGAAGTTCACCAAATTGCGTCAGGCCGCTAGAACACTCGCCGCTGAATACTTTGAACGTTACCCCAAGGATCGATACCTGACACAAGTTGAGAGCTGGCGCTATCTGCGGTCAGATAATATCGAGTTCACGATCAAGCGGCTACGCGAACCGATCGACTCCGATAAGCATCGGGGGATGAAATGATGGCGAGCGTCGGGATGAGATCGCCATTCACGCAAACGCGATCCAGCTCGCCGACCATCCGTTGTATTGTCGTCATAGCCGAACTGTTCTGCCCCCCTTTGCAGCTCGGCCGGCCCGACGCGCGCGCCTCCATTGCGCGTCGGGCTGCCCTCTGTTTCATCATCGCCGACGCGCGATCATCCTGATCATCCACAGCTCACCCCTGGGCGGCTTATCCGATGGTCGGTCGATCGTCTTTTTCAGCTGCTTCATGTGAAGCAGCCGAATTTTTCCTGGCCCTCTATACCGTGGTATCGCTGACACCAATCTCCGCCGCAATCGCCCGGTCGGACTTCTGCGGGTTCTCCGCAATAGCCGCCGCCGCGCGCTGCGATGCCGGAATCAGCGGCGCCCCGCAGTTGCACGCGGCATCGACAGTGGGGCAGGTCGCATCACGCGCGATTACACCTTTACCATCGCCCCGGCATATGTATCCTTTTGCTTGAACGTGAGGGCAAAACCATGAATGACCAGGCTTCGCCGGCGACAAGCCCGGCGGACGGCAACGCGCCCGCCGTGGAAGCGATGGAATTTGCCGATTTCCTGGAAAGCGTTCCACCGTCCCAACCGCGATCAGTCAAAAATCTGGGAAAACGCTCTTACTTCGAACTGCAGAGCTCATTCTGCATTGCACCAGCGAGATGTGCAACGGACCTCGTACCCATTGCAGGATGGGGACACCCCGGTTGTTCAAGTTGGTGAAGCAAAGAACATATACATCACCTACGTCTGCTCAAATTGTCGAAGCAGACAGAGACTGTATTCCCTCAATGTAAAGCTTGCGGACGATGAAGAATCAGGCGTGGCTTATAAGTTCGGAGAACTCCCACCATTTGGTCCCGTTACACGGACCAGACTATTGGACTCTGCTAGGTGATCAACGAGAGATGTTTCTGAAGGGGAGACGCTGCGAAAATCAGGGGCTTGGCATAGGTGCGTTCAGTTACTATCGGCGAGTGGTCGAACATCAGAAGGGACGCATCATTGATGAGGTCATTAAGGTGTCGGGGAAGATTGGCGCACCAGAGGAAACCCTAAAGCTGCTACGAGAAGCGAGAAATGAAACTAAATTCTCGAAATCAGTTTCGCTCATTAAAGATGCCATCCCTCAGGCATTGCTAATTAGTGGTCACAATCCGCTGACGCTCTTGCACAACGCGCTCAGTGCGGGACTTCATGAGGATACTGACGATGGGTGCCTTTCTCTGGCCCAAGCCGTCCGCGTTGTACTCGTCGATCTATCTGAACGTCTGAGCCACGCCCTGAGGGACGATGCAGAGTTGAAAACCGCGGTATCCCGGCTCATGAAACCAAACCCTAGCATCAAGCCGCCTCGCTCACAGCAGGCCTTCCCCCATCGCGCTCGCAATCCGCCTCACGAAGGCGCGGCCTTTTTCTGTGAGCCGGCTCCGAGGATGTCTGCGATCATGAATTTCGACGCGCTGCTCGATCAAGCCAAGCCCTGGCGCGCCGTAGCGGTTCACGTCGCTCAGATCTGATAGCTGCCGCGACACGCGGGCCAACGGGATGCCGGCTGCCGTTGCTAAATCGCCCACGGTCTGGCCCTCTTTGCCGGCCACGAGCCCAGCGCCTTGTCGAGATGGGCTATGCCAACGCCAAGGATGGCGCAATTCAAATGTTGTGTCTGTGAGGCGGTGAACCCGGCAGCCGGTTCTTGAACAACGGATCGGCCAACACGCACCCCGACGCGATCACATCTGCACGTGACTTGTTGAGCCGGATCTGATCGGAGGCCGCATATGACCGACCACCAACAACAGCGGCTCACCGAGACCCAGGCGCTGGCGTGGCTGCACTGTCAACCGGACGGCACGATCGCGACCACCGTGTCTGACCTCGCTCGCACCTGGGGCTGGAACCGGTCGACCACATCGCGGCGCGTCAAGGCATGGGTCGCATCTGGTCTGCTCGTGCGCACACCCGGCCCGGACGGTCGTTCCGTATTCACAGCGAGAACATCCGATGTGCCACAGCCGTGCGATGCTGCGGCCGTCCCGCT
>Ga0137360_10001012_pt1 | contig 16424 bp, 18 predicted proteins | sample Mad1_60_16metaG_FD_104924 | JGI IMG/M metagenome (GOLD analysis project Ga0137360, IMG submission 104924) | Vadose zone soil microbial communities from Angelo Coast Range Reserve, California, USA - Mad1_60_16 metaG | ecosystem: Environmental > Terrestrial > Soil > Vadose zone | place: USA... | reverse complement strand
CTTGGTGACGTAATCATCGGCGCCCATCTCCAGGCCCACGACGCGGTCGGCTTCTTCGCCGCGCGCGGTGAGCATCAGGATGGGGAGTCGATTCAGCGAGTCATCCCGGCGCACTTCCCGGCAAATATCAAGCCCGGAAAGTTTTGGAAGCATGAGGTCGAGAAGCAGGAGATCCGGAGGCGTTTTCTTGACGGCATTCAGGCCGCTGCTGCCGTCAAAAGCGGCATTGACCTGAAATCCTTCATTCGCGAGGTTATACCGAACTAGTTCGACGATATCGCGGTCGTCTTCAATGATAAGGATACGTTTCATGCAGGTGGCACGTTCCGCCCGCCGGCTTGTTCGAAGTGTACCGTAGGGCGGCGCAATGCGGAAGGCATTGGAGCGCTGGTGGTCACCTGAACCTTGGCGTAGCACAGTGAATACAGGAAGTTTGACCTCGAGCGATGAAGCGCAGATGACGCAAGTGTGAACGCCACGTTAAAGGAGTTTGCGCCTCTGACGAGGCACGTCGGCTACCCACCCCCTCCCTGTTTTTTGGAACTGCGGATTCTAAGGGAGTTACGGGCGTTGATTCTGCAAGTGCTGATAGGGCGGGTCACAATATGTTGTAGTCGCGGGGGATGGCGGCGAGTGGCGGTGGGAGGCGGGAGAAGACTAGGAAAAGAGAGGACTTAGGGACTTGTTGTTGTTTTCCCTTGCCGCGCTGGCCGAAGTCACGATATTTTGAACTTCGCGGCGAGGGGCGCTGTTGCGTTTACTGAAAACACGGCACTTAGCGGCATCCAACGGACATTCCAACGGACAATAGCGAGCGCTGCGTGCGAGAAGTTGTGTATCTCATTCATTCCATTGCCTTAATCCAACGGACATCCTGAAAAACCGGCAAAATCCAACGGACATCCAACGGACATGCGACCGCGCCCCGCCCCCCGGCGCGCCCCAAAGGTAGCCACGGTGACGGAGAGAAATGGATCTTGAGGAGAAATAATTGTAGGTAGAAGCAGGAATGCGCAGAGGCGCGGGCCGAGCATGTCCGATCCGCGGAATCCCGCGCCGAATGCGTTTGTGGACATGGAGGCTGCACGGCGGAGGCCGAACTGAATTTTTGCGGGGACTAACCGGCTTCGCACCAGGTGGGACGGTTAGCGCCCTTCGAGGCCCAGGGTAAAGGGGAGCGGGGGGACAATGATGGAAACGGGGAAGAATCCGGTCCTTGAGCGGATCGAGAGTCTCACTGGCTCGCGAGGGACGCGTCAGCCCTTTCACCGATAACTTAACCTTGAGCAGTGTCAATATATCGAACTCAAGTAGGGCGCGCTGCTCCAGTGCCCACGACAGAAGCAAATTCAGCATCACGTTGGGCTGCCGTAGCTCCTCCTTTGCAGCTTGGAAGATTTCTTGCTGAAGCGATTCATCGATTGTAAGCGCTCGGCTGCGCGGTTTTTTGAAGCGTCGCGGTTTTTTCATCGGATCACCAACTTCAGAGAAAGTTGGCCGTCTTCGTCGCGAAGCGGGACTCCATCGTCGTCGCGCATCAGCACCAGCTCCGCCGTGTGAATGCCAGGCTCGACGCGGATGCCTTTCGACAGCGCAATGGCCATCTGTTCTTCTAGCTCCAACATTGCCCGGCGCATCCCGAGCCACATCTCCAGGTCTAATTGGGAAATCAGGCCGTCGCGATTTTTCAATAGAATGGGTTTTTTGCTGGGGGGACCAATCTTCGTCGTCATCGGCTTCACCCCGCGCGCCGGAGCGTTTCGGCGCCGCTATCCTGTGTGGAAGATTTTGCCCGGCGCAAGATACTCTTGAGCGCCCAGATCGCGCGGTTGGCTTCGCCGAGCGTGCGAATCGTGCCGCTGCGCACCGGAGATTTCGGCGAGCGCAGAAACGCGTCGAACCTTTCGCGCGTCCAGCCGAGACTTGCGATCAGCGCGTCGAGCACGCGAATGGTCTCCGCGTCCACCAGGCGAACTTCCTTTTCGACTCGGCCGCGGCGGCCGGCCGTGCCGTAGGCTTGCGCCAGATGCCGCGAGGGCCTCCTCTTGCGGACGAGCTCCGCAGGCAAATGCTCCTGCAAGGCGTCGATCGCCGTCGCGGCCTCTTCGGCAGTCAGCTCGTGGAATGAATCGACCTGGCGCCCGATCGCTTCGCTGGCCCAGCGCAGGCGCGCCTCGCGATCTTTCCGGTCGAGCTGCGACTGAGGACAGAAAAGCCCCCAGAGGGTTTGCAGCCGCTTCAACTGCTGTGGCGAAATCTTCGAAGTCATTTTCCCTTCCCCCCGCGACTAGCCGCCGTCAGCACGCGCCCATGAAGACTCCGTCAGCACCTGATTTCACGTTCTTTCGCTGCTGCTGCCGGATGTATTCGAGCAATCGCCGGCTGCTGTAGTAGCTGCGCCGCTCCGGCTTGCCTTCCGCGCCGATGAAATAGGGGTCTTCGACCGTGCAGCGATTGACAAGGATTTTCTGCTGCTCTTCGGAGAGCTTCGCGGGTTTCCCGTTTCCAAACGCGCGGCACGCCAGCGTGAGGATCTCCGTCTTCGACATCCCTTCGAGCTGAACGCGATGCGCAAATCGCGAGAGCATTTGCTCCAGCCGCGGCCGTCGCGCCGGGTGCAGCAGACCGTGCAGTAAGTTGTGGGAGCCGGCCAAAATGATCCCGCAGCCGCGGCGTTCGTCCCTGCGCGTCATGTCGTGGATTTGCCGCACTCCCTCCAGGGCGTCCATATCCAGGTGCTGCGCTTCGTCGATCACGATCGCCGGCAGTTGTGGCCGCGAACGCAAAGCGGTGAGCACCGCGTAGCGGCACGCCCACCGGTTCGAGGACCGCACCTCGATCCCCGCCGCCTCCGCCAAGCCGCGATAAAGATGTGTCTCCGTGCAGCGCGGGCCGGAGTACATGTAAATCACCGGCCGGCCCTTCGCGCGGAATTGCGAGCAGAGATTTTCCAGCACATACGATTTTTCCGAAGACGGCGGCCCATAGACGATCGCGTTGATCCCGTCGTCCACCGCGTCGTCGAGCCGCTCCAGCAAAATCCGATAGCTCTTCGTGTACAGCATTTCCGGCCCCCGCATGTCAGTCGTCCACCTTCACGTCGCGAAAAGCATCTCCATCCTCGGCCACCGCGTCCGAAACAAATGCAGGCTGCAGACGATGCGGCCTCGCCGCCGGCAGTTGCGGCCTGCGCGGTCCGGGCAGTCCCCGCATCGCGGCGCCATTCGTTCCAGTCAGAACGCCGGCGCGTTCCAGCAGTGCTTCGCGCTCCGTCTTCCATCCCTGGCTCGTCGCAATCGCCTGCAGCGACGCCAGGTATTCGCCGTAGCCTTTGCGCAGCGAGCGCTGCTTGCGCATGTTGGCTTTGATCTGATCGCGGGTGATCTGCCCGTTCGGGCATTGCGCCACGAACTCCTTCACGCGCAGCTCCCCGATAAACTGCATCGTTCCTGGCTCAGCGGCCGTCGCTTCCTGCAGGTTGTAGGGATCGCGAACCACGACCACGTCGTGGCCTTTGCGGTAGTCCATTGCAAACAGGCTTTCCTCTGTCGGCTCATACGTCATGTTGTCGACGCGCACGCAGCCGCCCTGCGTCACGGTTCGCGAGACTCGCTCGGAAAGCAGAATGTCCAGCAGCCGCGGATTCACAGGAACTCGCGAGCGCTCGGGCCGCTGCCGCTCCATCACGTCGTTCGGTCTGCGATGGCTCAGCGACTCCAGCGGAGTGTCGTTGTACTCCTCGATCCACTGGATCGTCGCCGCCAGGAATTCCGCGTCGATGGGCAGAGGACTCTCCGCGCGCTTGCCGGCCATGAATTCCGCGTGCTGCTTTTCCGCCAGCGATGCGCTCTCCGGCCGGTTGCTCGGCTTGTTGCCGATGTACGCCGGACGCCAGATGGGATCAAAGCGTTTGGACCAGCGCGCGAACCACGATTCGATCGGCTTCGAACGCGGATGAAATGGCAGCGCGCTCGTGACGCTCACACGGTCCCGCGCCAGCAATGCTGTCGCCTCCTGGGAAAGCGTAATGGCCTCGAGATCGCGGCGGATTTTTTTGTAGTCCTCTCCGTTGTCCCAGTAGAAATTGCGCGGCATGCCGCAGTTCAGAATCGCCATCCGAAGCGCGGAGCTGATCGTCCGCGAGCTCGGCGTGGGCGCGAAGCAGAACCCCACGAGCTTGCGCGAGCCCCAATCGAAGATCGCCGTCATCCAGATGCGAAACGCTTTGTCCGCCGGCAGCTCCGCGAAAAGCGAATTCCGTGCCAGCACGTCGAATACGCGATGGTCGGAAACCCACCAGTCCATCACCGGAACGGGGCCGCGCTGCACAAATGGTGAGCACTTGCTGTCGTAGGCGCGCTTCCCTTCCCGAGCGAGAATTTTCAACGGCTCGGGCAGCTTCCTCAGATAGCGTTGCGCTGTCTTGATGCCCGGCGGCTTGCCCTTCCCCAGCTTCGGCCACTCGCGTATCAGTGCGTCGTATGCCATCTGGCGGGACAGCCCTTCGTGCAGATATTTCGACTGGAGGAACGCGGCCGCGGCGGGATGCGCGTCGAACAGGGATTGCCCTTTGTCCTTGCGGGTCTTTCGCGCAAGCGCGACAAGGCCTCCTTCTTTTTTCTTATTAAGCCAGTTGCGGATGGTGGACACCGAGAGGCCATGCTGCGCGGCGAGCCAGTCCAGCAATCCCGTTTTGGTTGAGACTTGCCTTCCATCCGTGAGAATCGCAACGCGTCGGATGCCCTTGTCCCAGTCCTCCACCGCCGCGAGGACCGCGTTCTTTCGCTCAGCCTGCTTGAGCTGGTCTGCGTCGAGCGCGATCCGCGGGCTTTGCTGCATTTGCTGCGATGGAGGGAAAAGCGGCAGCGTCTCCGGTTGCTTTGTGATGGCCGTTTCGGCGGCGCCGATGATTTTGCTCTTTTGTAGGTAACGCGCTTGCGCGTCGGCGGGCAGCGAAGTCAACAAATATTCGCGCTCGGGCTTCCCGTTGCGCCCGCGCGATTCGGACATTTGCGTCTGCCATTTGTCGCGATCGGCGATGCGGCGAACGTGGCGCTCCTTCCATCCCGTCAGCTCACAGACTTGCTTGAGGGAAAGCCTCATGGCCGCGGCTCCTGAGAAGCTGAGGGCGTCTTGATTTTCAGTTCTCCACTGCGCAGCTTGCGCAGCTCCTCCGCCTCGGCCGAGAAGTCGGTTGCACTACCACGGCCGACGACGGCCCTCCTGATTTCTTCTCGTACGATCACCGAATTGGATTTGTCGTCCGTCTCCGTTCCGGCCTTGCCGATCCGATCTATGAGGTGGAGACTTTTTTGCGCGCCGGCGAGTTGAATTCTTAGAATGTACGCAATTTCGGGATCGATTCTCTGCCCCGAAGCCTTAGAATGTTCCAGGCAGCTATCGATGAAGCCCTTCAGAGCGCGGACTTGTTTTTCGACCTCTTCGAGAAACTCAAGCAAATCGGCCGGGCGAACCCAGTCTTCAGCCAATCGAATTGGAAGGCTCAGGTCATCGAGAGTGTTAGAGAGATACACCAGCGCAGCAAGTCGCGTTTCGCTTTTCCGGCGTGCGCGCTTCCCGTTCATCGCCGCACCTTTGTTGCGTCGGCTCGCGGCGTTGGCGGGGCCATCGCTTTGAGGAAATTGCGCAGCGTAGCGTACGACGGCGGACGCGAGCTGTCGCGATGGAGCCGCGCCCAAATCTCCACGAGTCGCTTATGAATGACCGCGGTCCCTACACCGTCCAGATGCATCAACAGGACCAGGGCAACGGCGTCATCTCGGTTCGCGAAGAGTTTGGCGATTCCGCGATCGCGCCGCGGGCTGTCGAAGAGTCCGCGATAGCCAGATTTCAGGAACCTCTTGACCCAACGGAAAACCGTTCGCTCCTGGACGCGGAACGTGCGCGCCTGGTGCCGGGTTACGTTCGTCAAAGTGAAGAGCTCGTCACCCAGGTGCGTGATGAAGATCGGCCGTCGTTCACCGGACGCTTGGCGGAGGCGGAATCGCAAGATGGGTAGAATGCAACGGAGGCGGCTTTTGGGCGCATGCGTCCGCACCAACCGGGGGCGTTTGACCTTTGCCGAGGCCCGCGGATCAAGCGAGATTATGGCGCCTTCAGACATTCCGGGACGACCTCTTGGGCGTGCGGGTCGTCTTTTCTCGGGAAATCGCTCTACGCGCCCGGGAGCCCTTGGACATAGCTATGTCCGATGGTGTCGCGAACTTCTTTGGGAGCCATCGGCGGAACTTTTTGCCCGGCGCGTCGTCTGGAATAATCCAGCACCGCACTGACTGCGCCCTCCGCTGTTCATGGCTAAGAGTTCGTCGGCAGTCTCCTGGACATACTTTTGGCGAGCGTCGACGAGATTCAAGTGGGGCGCGGCAGACCTGACAGTGAAGATGAAATTCCGCGCCGCGTTCGCAGAGGGGGCACGGCAGGGTCGCCGTGGCCAGCCTCTTGGAGTGGAGCCGACCAGAGCTGCTGCCCCTGAGTCGCCGGATTTGGCCAGTAATCCTAGACATTCGCCCCCCCGTTCTTGCCAAGTTCCTCGCGAAGACGTTGTCGATCTCGCGCATCCTTCTCAGCGGCCAACTCTTTTTCGGCGAGCGCGACAAGTTTGCGGATGCGAGGCCGCACACCAAGCAGGCCTACGGAATCGTCGTCCAAGATTTCGCACAGCGCAGCACTGAACGCTAGCGGAAATCGCACCGCCTTCTTGCTTTCGCTACTAAAGTCGTTCAACATTCCCTCGGTGACGCGCGTGCCGAGCAGCTCGGTCAGCTCCTGGGCAATCTGTAGCCGTTTCTTTGAGCTCCTTCGGATGACATCGGTGATGAGTTGGCGTAGGGCGGAATCCACATTTGGGGGGGTTGCGGGGAGGGCCGCGGGTCGTCCTGGATTTTCCGCCATATTCGGAATACCGCTGCAACGGTAAGTATATACCATTGTGGCGGTAGGGAGTCAAGCGCAATGAAGAAGAAATTCCTAGGCCGGAGAAAAGGAAGTCGCAGTGAGAAGCGGCCGGACCTGGAACTCGCGGAACGTGTGAAGCGGCTCAGGAATCAGCTCAGCTTGAAACGAAAAGGGCTGACCCAGGAGACTTTCGCCAAGCTCCTTGGCGTTAAACAGAGCGCAGTATCAGCCTGGGAGCAGGGGACGCCCCCCCCCAAAGAAGGGAACTACGTCCGTCTGGGCAACGCCGCCCTGTCATACGAAGACATCCTATGGTTTTGGCAGCGAGGGGGCGTGGACGTGAAGGTGTTCGAGCGTGCCGCGGACAAAGCTCTAAAGACTCGATCCCTGCCGGTTGAAAGCCTTCCTGTCACGTCCTTACTGCACGTCAAATCCTTACTGGAAGTTGGCGGGGAAGAAGACCTGCCGTTTCCTGCGTCGCTGATTCCGAACCCACTTTCGACGCGCTTTGTGCGCGTACCCGAGCCATTCGCGAGCAATGAATTCCCCCCCAATTTCAAGCAGGGTGACATCCTTCTGATCGACACATCGGAGACAGACCTGCGAAAGATTGGTGGAGGGGCTCTCGTGGCTATGGATTTTCAACAAGGTAAAAAGCCGCTCGATGCTGACGAATCTCGCTACGCTTTGTCGGTGGGCTTATTGGAAAAGCAGGACGCCACCATCGGCGAGGTTTCCACTCAGCACTTTATGTTGAGGCGGCCCGTCGGCGTCGCTTTCATCGGTTCTTCGGTCGACTCGCGTCCCGTAGAGCCCATCCGGGAGCATTTGGTCCTCGGGCGCGTGATCGCATGGATCGCCAATCCAGATGCGCGCGTGCGGGAGAAAAAGACGTGACGCCGAAACGCCAGCCCATTCCCGCCGCTGAGAGAGTTCTTGAGAAGCACGGCCTGGCGGAATGCACCGTCGAGACTGCCGCGCGCGTCCTGCGCGTTTCGCCTGCCGACGTTGTGAGCCTGGTCGAATCCGGCGATCTAAGGTCGCCACGCCGCGATCCGCTGGGCGAGCTGGTCATCGATTACGGCTCGGTCATCGATTGCATCGTGACGCTTCGCAAACGAAAGGGAAGTGAAGGCCGGTGAGCGGGATGACGCAGGCAACGCAAAGGGGAGCCCGTCTTTATGTCGCCGGTGTGGACTACGGCGCGCAAAAAGAGGAACTTGCCGAACTGTTTTCGAAGCGTGGCATCGCGAGTCTGAGGGTCGACATTCCCTTCGGTCCTGGTTTGGGCCGGCTTGGATTTGCTTTCGTCACCGTAGCTGCGGACGATGCAGAGCGCGCGATTTGCGCACTGAACGGTCAGATTTTCAGGGGTCGCACACTCAAGATCGAGCGCGCCAGGCCCAAGAGCCGCGGCATAAAGGCGCGGAAAAGCAACAGAAACTTCGGCTCAGAACACCACAGGAGGCTCTCACAATGATTCGAGGTGGACACGAAAGCCGCGACAGGTTCCAGCTTGCCATGGACGGGATGCTTGGCGTGAGGGAGGCGCGAAGCAGCGGCATTCGCCCGTTCCGCGGCATTCGCGAAGCCTACAGCTATTGCACTGGAGACCTCGACGCCACGCAGATCAGCCGCGGCGGCATCTACAAGACTTCGGAAGCGATCGCTACAACGGATTTCCCGAACATCCTGCTGAACTCGATGACGAAGACGCTGTTGCAGGACTACGACGAATTTCAGATCGTCCCCCAATTGGAAAAGCTCTACGTCAAAACCATCCTCGGTGATTATAAGACGCAGGATCGCGTGCGGCTCGGGTATCTCTCCGACCTGCCGACCGTGGCGGAAGCCGGGGTCTATACCGAGCTGACGAAACCCACCGACGAAAAAATCAGCTACGCGCCAGCGAAGCGCGGCGGATTGTTGACGATTTCGGAGGAGACGATCCGGAACGACGACCTCGGCAAAATTAGACAGTTCTCTCAAAGAACCGCGCGTGCGGCGCGACACACGCTCGCGACCTTCGTTACTAATTTCTTCATCACGCCGCCGAACTACGATCCGGACGGCCTGGCCTGGTTCCACGCGACCCACGCCAACACTGGCGTGACGGCGCTGTCCTCGGCCGAGCTGGACGCCAGAGCCATCATCCTGGCGAAGCAGTCCGAGAAAGACTCCACCAACCGGCTGGGCTTGACGCTCGATTGGATCATGATTCCGATCGATTTGCGGCCGACGGCGATGCAGATCAACCGCAACATGCTCGGCACCAACAACTGGTACACCAAGTTTGGGGAAAATGAAGAGAATATCATCGTGAACCCGCTGCTGACGGACACGAATGACTGGTATGGCGGATGCTTCACGTCGTCCGCGCCATTTTTGGAAATCGGTTTTCTGGACGGCTATCAGGCGCCACAAATTTTTGTGGCGAACCGCCAGGAAGTCGGATTGCAGTTCAGCAACGATCAGTTGGTGCTCAAAACGAAGTTTGTTTTCGGCGGCAAGCCGATCGACTTCCGCGGCGTGTTCAAAGAAGTGGTGCCGTAGAAAGGTTTCTTGGTGCAGGTGCTTCATCCCGGAACGGGCGCTTCCACAGCGCAAACAAGCTGGCCGGGCCAACACCTCAGGGCTTTGGTGCTTGAGCCGAGCGGGCCCCACTGCAAATCCCGCAGTGGCCCCGAGCCTGAGACATCTCAAATTAGGAAAAGAGAGGTGTCTCGTGGAAGACGTAAATAGCGTTTCTAATCCACAGGAAGTTCCCCGACAGGAAAGCAGTCCGGAGCTGCTGCCGCTCGACGCACGCGAACGCGTAATCGTGTTTCGCTCTGGTGGCAGAATTTGCCGCCACATCTTCCGTCGCATCACGGCTTCCGACTGGGAAACGTTCTTCGCGCATATCGTCGCGGAGTTCCGGGAGGAGAAAAACGGATTCATGCAGGTCGTCGACACGGATTTCGCGAAGTTGGTCGTCTACAATCGCGCGATCCTGCGGGTCGAAGGGTACGAGACGTCGGACGGTTCTGAACCGAACAAGCTCCCGGACTGGCCGGAGTGCATTCCGCAGGAGCATCGCCTTCCCGCAGTCGAATTTTTGATGAAACTGAATCAGAGCGAAGTGCAGAATCGCTTCTCGCTTGAAACTGGCAGCAAACGCGTGCGGATCGACGCCATGTGGAGTGAGGCGGAGGAGCTTGGTTCGATGAAGGAATACCAGGGCCTCGTTCACAAATTCGCCACTCCGAAGGCGGGGCACCGCCAGAAGTTCCTCAAGGCCAAGAATCGCTCCTTCGTCGCCGGCGGCAGCCGCAATTCGACGACGATAATTCCTTCCGCGTATCCCTCTCTCGTGCGGCTCTATGATGAATTGATCGAGGGAGTGGAAGGCTACTCGGTGAGCGGCCGCCCACTGGACGGAAGGGACGAGATCGCCCGCGAAATGGACGGGTTCCATAAATCAGTCGCTGTTTCGCGGCTTTTCCAGACCACCGGGGGGATCGATTCTGACGGCGCGACAAGCGAATGAGCGAGTTTCCACAAGAGAGGGAATTGGCGCTTCGAGGGTTGGCTGACCTGCTCGATGACCCGCTCGCGCAGTACATCGAAGTGAGCCAGGATGTCGAAGGGCTCCGAATAGCGGCGGCCGAGATGTTTGAAGAATCCCTGGACGCCGGGCAGCGGGAAAAGAACGAGCGGATCGCCGCGATGTCGAGCGATGCCGAGCTCGTGCTGCGCGCGGCGCCCTCCACGCGCACGCTCACTCCCGGCTATTATCTGTGGCTCGTATACGTGATCGAAACCATCTGGGAGCCGATGGAAGACGGCATCAGTATCAGTGCGTCGGAGCTGGATGCCGACGAAATCCAGACGTTGCACATTCTCCGCCGGGCGCGCGCGGAGTTCCAGCGCAGGCATCCGCCGTGCAACGGATGTGGAGCTCCGCTGCGAAATGCGTGGGACAAGACCTGTGGCGATTGCATGAAGGCGCAAGGCGCTAAGCAGATGCGATCGGAAGCGTAGATGAACACAGCTACCATCACGATCGAAGTCGACGACGCGGGCGCCACGCAGGCCTTCAGGCGCGTCAACGCCGAGGCCGGCAAACTCGGGCCGACACTCCAGCCTATCCAAAGAATTTCCGAGCAAACATTCAACAATATCGAAGGCGGAGCGTTGCGCGCACGCGAAGCCGCGGCGCTGATGGGAGAAGAATTTGGCGTTCATGTGCCACGCGCTCTTCGCGGAGTCCTAGCCGAGAGCACAGCCATCGGGCCGGCCCTGAGTGCCGCGTTCAGTGGCCTGGCGCTAATCGGGTTTATAGATATCGCCAAAAATGCCGGTGAGGCGGTCGCGAAGTTCGTCGACAAGCTGGCGGGGTGGAGCGAGTTTGCCAAATCCACGATGGACGCGCAGAGCGCTCTGAACAAGGAGATTGTCGACAGCATCGACAACATCAAGAAGCTCGATAAAGCCTATCGTCTGATCGGCCTCGAAGGCGTCGCCAAGTTCGCCGAGCAACAGAAAATTTCGAATGAAGAACTGGACGCCGCGAAAAAAAAGGTAGCCGACCTGACCGCCGAGATGAAGAAGCTGGCGGCGGCATCGCTGGAGACGCGTGTCGTTCAACGAGTCGCAATAACGGGCTCGTCTGCGATCGGCATCCCTTCAGCGGAACCCACAGATGCCGCCCGAAAGGCCATGGAGCAGTTCGGGGCCGTGTCGATCGCGCTCGCTTCTGCTCGGAAAACTCTTAAGGAGTTCGGAGCCGAAACTCGGAACGTGGACAAGGAACTCTCATCCGCGTTTAGGAAGGAGCAAGCCGACGCCATCAGGAAGATCGCGACAGCTACCGAGGAGGCCAGCGTCCGGCTCCGGGAGATCACCAGCGCGGCGAATAGAGGCGGATTTACCGGAGAAGCGCAGATTCAGGCGGACGCCCTGGCGCAAATCAATGCGGTCGAAAAAATCTATTCGAAGGAGCCTACCCTAGCCGCTGATGCGGCGGCTGCGGTCGCCGCGATTCACGCCGAGGCGAGCCGGAAGCGGATCAAACTGCTGACGGATGAGGCGGATAAAGCAATTCGGATCGGTGACGAGGAGGATGCAGCGGAAGCGAGGGATAAGCAGCGGCAGCTCGAAAAGGAACGCCGCATGGAGGACGAGACCCTAAACATCGAGCGTAGCTCAGCCGTCGCATCCGCGCTTCCCTGGGATCGCGCGAACGTATCCATCATCTCTAGCTACCAGGAGCGCATGGACAAAATTCGCGAGATGCTGAACACACACGACCTGGACGAAGCGCACGCCGCTCGCGAGCAAGCGGCCGCGTGGAATGAAGCGTTCGGGCAAATGCGCGACAACCTCGCGAGCCAGATGCAGGGCCTCTTCGACGACATCACGAGCGGCAACATCGGAAAGACCTTCAAGAAAATGTTTGAGCAGATTGTCTTTCAGATGGTGGCGACGTGGATCCTCGGAATGGGGGAATGCGCGCGGCTTCGGCTGGCGCGATGGGCGGGGGAGCGGGGGGAATTCTGGGCGCACTGTTCGGGCTTGGCGGGGGCGGCGGAACGAACGGTTCGCTGATTTCAGCCGCGGGCGGACTCGCTGCGCTGCCTCTTCTCTCTGGCGGCTCTTCGACCGACTTTGCGACGAGCATTCCGCTGCTTGGGCTTGGGCTTTCGGCTGGCCAGGGCGCAGGGCTTCCCGGATTGAGGCTGCCCTCTGGAGCGGCCAGTGGCGGCGCAGCGGGCGCGTTGGGTGGCTTCGGAGGGGCCCTCGGAAGTCTTCTGACCAGCCGTGCGTTCACCGGCCTCGCATTGACGGGGGGCGCGGGACTGCTACTGAGCAGCATTGGAATGGGCGGAGGTGCGAAGGGCGCGCTAACTGGCGCGGCGGGGGGCGCGCTCATAGGCACGGTTATTCCCGGCATCGGAACTCTTCTCGGCGCCGGAATTGGAGCGCTCGTCGGCCTGATCGCGGGCCTATTCGGCCAGCACAAGGGAGACAAAGCGCGGATAGGGATCATGGAGCCGCTGATAGCTCAGATCAAGATCGTGAGAGATTCGTACGACGTTTTCCAGACCGACTACAACACCGGGATCAGCGAGCTGGAGAAACTGCGCAGCGATGCGCTCGCGGGGCTAAGGCAGATTGGCGGCCGGCAGGTGAGCGGCAACACGCGATCGACGAACAAGCTCGTCGACGACGCCGAATCCTATCTGAAGACGACACAGGCGGAGCGCGCGCGGCGCGGGCAGATCGCTTTCGGTGCCCCACAATTCCACGAGGGCGGCTTCGTGCATCCGTCACTAGCGAGTGCGATGCCTTCCTATTTCCGCTCAAATGCCTTGGCGTTCGCGACAGGCGGCGAGGTCCCGGCGATTTTGCACAGCGGCGAGTTCGTGATGAATCAATCGGCGGTCCGCCGCGTGGGCCGCGATAGCCTGGATCGCATGAATGCCGGCGGCGGGGGAGGCGACGTGCATCACCATTGGAACGTCACGGCGATGGACGCGAAGAGTTTCGAGTCGTGGCTGAAAGACGGTGCCGGCGTCTCCGTGCTGAAGTTCCTTCGCTACGCGGACAGTGTGGGCATGGCATGAGCGAACAGAACATTCTGAATCCGACGCAGTCGAGCTACGGGAAGGAGGACTTGATGCGGTCGGTACCAACCCAGGTAAGTTATTTCATTCCTTTTGGAGAGGTCCGTTTCATCATTGGTTTCGCGGAAAAAGAGGAGAGAGATTTGTGAGCGGCCGATCGATTGCTTGGAAACTCTTCGCCTGCATAGAATTCGCGGGCACGATACTCGTTTGCGCAGTGCTCTATGTGTGGGAGCAGCTCTCTACTTCTCCGTCCAGATGTACCTGACCGCTTTGAGCGGCTCGCTCGAAAGAGCAATCACGCTTTGGCGCATTCGCGTTGGCGTCACGGGGAGGAAGTCAGGGACGTTTCGGGCGGAGGTGCCTAATTCTGCGAATGCGGCGAAACTGAAGTTTGGAGACGGCTTTCCGAGCACTTCGGAGCGCGGTCCGGCTGGTCGAGGCCGATTCGAGTCTTGGCTGAATTAGCGGCGTAAGAGGGAAACGGGCGATGGAAACAATGCCGGAAGGCCAAGCAATTCGCCACGATGTCTATGGCCTAGGCGTTGTCATTGCCTCTGACTCGGATCGCACCGCTGTTCATTTCGAAAAGTTCGGTCGCAAGCTGTTCGTGACAGGCATGATGAAAGCGGAAGCCGTTGGCGGACGGGACGAAATTCATGATCCGCCCTCTCCGGGAGCGCGTGTTGGAGCCTCGGGCGGTAAACCTCACCGCGAATTCGCAGCTCGCGCCCCCAGGCAGTGCCCGTTCCCGGTCCCGGTCCGTGACATTCCGAAATACGCCTTGAACGCAGCCGGGCGACGCCTGAGTCGCGCGACATTCGCAAGGATTTCATACGCGTGGAGTGCGGAGCGATCCGCGCTACAAAGGCGAGACGACATCTTTGCGGAGCAACTGTTTTCGACTCTTCGCCTGATCGATTGGGAACGACTCGGTTCATCGCTCCGAAACCTGGAACAAATCGAGGAGCACGAGTTTTTACGCTTTAAAGTCTCATCCGAAGTCGAGAAGCGCCTCAGGCGTTTTCGTGAGCAGCGCGGGCTGATGAGAACTGAATTGCATCGTCGATCTGGAGTTCCGCTGACGAGCCTTGAGTATTACGAGCGGGGGACTAGGAAGCCAAGCCTTTTTGTGCTGGAGAAAATATGCGTGCCCTTGGGGGTGAGAATCGACTGTTTTCTTGAGGGCGGCGGAGCGGAGCTTTGGTCTCCTGCGGTTAGGCCCCTCTTCGCCCTGGCCGACCGGCTTGGCTGGGCACGGTGGCGGTCGCTACTCGCCTTAATGCTGGCGGCGACCGGAAACTCACACGGCTCCGAGAAGCGAAAGCCAGGCGAAACAGTCGCTTCAAAAAAGCGTGACTTTACTTCAACAAAGCGTGACCACAACTCCAAAAAAGCGTGACCAGCACCAGCAAGGCCCCCCCTCCCCCCTTTTCGTAAGTGCGGATTCTAAAGGGTTTACAGGTACAGGGTTCAGAAGTGCGGATTCTAAAGAACTTAGCTTGCCGAGGTTGCCACAACAAATTGACTGGGGTGTGACCGAGAAAGATAGCGAGGTGGAGACGTGAAAATCTCTAAGTAGGAGAGTACCACAGGATTGCTCGCCTGTCACCGAAAAAATGACGAACAGGTCAGGAACGGAAAAGGACTGACTCGCGCTGGAAGGTCTTGAAGGCCAGAAACAGCGCCGCGGCGGCATAGACGCAGGTGGAAGCGAAAATGAGCGCAATCGAGTTCCAGTGGTAGGTGCCGCTAATAATTTCCTTGCAGACCAGGCTCGTGTTTAGAACCGGGATCAGCGCAAGTTTCGGTGTCAGTTCGACGCCCGGCATTATTGATGCGACAGCCGGAATCACAATCACGAATGTCATCGGTGTCAGGTAGCTTTGTGCTTCTTTGTAGCTCTTGGCGAAGAGCGCGATGGTCATCAGCACCGCGGAGAAAAGAAACGCCAGCGGCAACGCCATGACGAAAACGGAAACCACCGAGAGCAGCCCGAGGTTCAACGCCAAAGTCTGCCCGCCCGAAGAGTTCATCAAGTTGGTGTGACCCAAAATTGCAAACGACGTCCCCATGGAGATGACCGAGAGAATTGCGGTTGCAAGCGAAGCAGAGAAGACCAGCAGGAATTTACCGAGCACCAAGTCCATGCGCGAAATGGGGCTCGACAGAATCGTCTCCATCGTTCCGCGCTCTTTTTCTCCGGCGGTAAGATCAATCGCCGGATACATCGCGCCGGTCATGCACAAAATGATTACCGTGTAACCGATGAAGCTGCCGAACGTTGCGCCGCTCACCTTTTCCGGCGGCGCCACGTTTTCCTGTTTGATCGCGAACGGCGACAACACCGACGCCGGCAGATTCTTCGCCGCCAGGCGGTCCTTCACCACCGTATCGCGATAATCTTTCAGAAACTTTTCCAGGCGATTGGCGCCGAACGACGACTTCATCTCCCCGTCATAGAAATAGATCTTCACCGTCTCGGATTGACCGGTTTCCAGAGACTTCTCGAATCCCTTGGGAATTTCCACCGCCGCCCGAATATCCTTGTTGGAAATTTCGTCCTTCCAATTTGCGGCATAGGGCACGATTTCCAGGGAGTCGAGCTTCTTGATGCTGGCGATCAGTTGCGGCGAGTCCTCGCCGCCCAGGATCATGATCTTGGGCGTTTCCTTTTCCGCTTTGCCCACCATCACGACCGCCAGCGCGCTGAATCCCACCATCATCAGTGGAAACAGAAAAAGCGGGACAAGCACCGTGGAAATCAGCGTGCGGCGGTCGCGCACCCATTCCGTGAATTCCTTGCGGTACACAATCCCCACGGCGTTCAGATTCATAGCGTTCTACGCCTCCGCCTTCGATTGCAGTGTGCCCACAACCTTCACGAAAATTTCCTCCAGG
>Ga0137360_10001006_pt1 | contig 16472 bp, 6 predicted proteins | sample Mad1_60_16metaG_FD_104924 | JGI IMG/M metagenome (GOLD analysis project Ga0137360, IMG submission 104924) | Vadose zone soil microbial communities from Angelo Coast Range Reserve, California, USA - Mad1_60_16 metaG | ecosystem: Environmental > Terrestrial > Soil > Vadose zone | place: USA... | reverse complement strand
TCCGACTGGACGGCGCGCGCCCGCAAATACAACATCATCAAAACGTAGATCAGGGCCCCGACATTACTCTACGGCGCCTAACTTGCGCAGCAGTTCCACTGTACTCGGGTGAAGGGCCTCCGCGCGATTCGCGGAGGCCGCACCGGTCTGCGGGCGCCCTGTCAACGCTGCCAGGGGCGTGAGCCCACGATTATTCTTCACGTTGAGCTGCGCTCCCTTGTCCGCGAGCAGCTTCACGACACGATCGTACCCCATCAACGCTGCGGCATGGAGAGCCGTATCGCCGTTCCGGTTTACTGCATTGATGTCGCCGTTTTGCAAAAGCGCCACCGTCATGGCTTCGACGACATGGCTGTCATCCGGCAGCTTGCCGCCATCGAGCAAACTCACTCCCCTGCGATCGGAGCCATTTCCTTCTTTCAGGCCGGCTGCTGCCATCAGCGGTGTGGTCCCATCCTTTATGGACATTTGCGGATCAGCACCGCGGGCCAGGAGAGCGCGCATGAGATCGGCCTCAACAAATTTGGCGGCCAGCCAATATGGCGTCGCGCCGATCAGCGTTGCCGGCAAATTATAATCCTGCGAGTTACGTCTTATCGGGGTGCCTTTGGTGATCTGTGCATTCGGATTCGCGCCGTGAACCAGGAGCTCATTCACCAGGCCCAGATCATTTCTGAGTACTGCGGCGTGGAGTGCCGTATAGCCTGCTGTGCCGGCGTTCGGATCCGCGCCTCCGTCCAGCAGCACCTTGGCCGCCGAGCCGTGACCGCTGTAGGCGGCCAGAACCAGGGCAGTCATTCCATTTGGCAAGGTGCTGTTGACATCGGCCCCCGCAGCAAGCAGGAGCCGAACGGACTCGGCATCCCCGGAACTCGCCCCAAACAGCAGCGGCGTGCTGCCACCTCGCAACAGGGTGTAGTTCAGTTCTTCGCGGCCGGCCCGTTGCGTCGATTCGCTCGTCACGGTCTGGGCGTATGTGCGGGAGCGGGCACGGATATCGGCGCCGGCCTGGAGCAGCACCTGAACCACCTCGGGATGCTTTTGAGCGGCGGCCCACATTAGCGCCGTCTGATCGTGTTCCGATTCCTTCGCATTTATGTCCGCTTCGGCGGCGACCAATGCCTTTACCGAGGCGGCGTTCCCTGTGCGCGCGCAGTTCATCAGCACGGTTTCGCCATTCAGGAGCCTGGCATTCGCATTGGCGCCCGCACCCAGTAGTTTCTCGACCATGGAGGCATTTCGATTCGTGCAGGCAAGGTACAGCGGCGTGACGCCGAGGTCATTGGCGACGTTCACGCGAGCACCGGCGCGAAGCAGCAAATCGGTGGTGGCAAGATCGTCATAGTGAACGGCCCAGTGGAGCGCCGTCGCGCCGTCACCCTGAGTCGCGTTGACGTCGGCACGCGCCTTGAGCAACGCCCGGACGGCTGTGACGTCCTTGCTCTTGACAGACTGAATGAGACGGAGATCGCTGGTCGCCCCAAAACCGAGTGACACCATGGCAGCCAGATACCCGCCCGCAATCCATGTTTTCACATTGAGATTCATGTTTGCCCCCGCCGCACGCTGTAGGGGCGGTCTATGACCGCCCACGATGTGCCAATTCCGAGAATGCCGGCGGTCATAGCCCGCCGCTACAGTTTCAAACGCCCAGGCGGCCCGTGCTATCGCCAATGCGATCCCGCTTGACTCCGAAGTTTTCGAGCAGCGTCAGATGCAAGTTTGCCAGGGGTGTTTCTTTTGGATAACGAATATGTCGTCCGCCTTTAAGCGTGCCGGCGCCGCCTCCCGCCAACACGAGCGGGATGCTCCGCGGATCGTGGGCGTTGCACTCACCGATGCCGGTTCCGTACATCAATGTGGCATGGTCCAGAAGAGTACCGTCGCCGTCGGGAGTCGAGCGCATCCGGTTCAGCAGGTAGGCAAACTGTGTGACGTGATATGCGTTGATCTTTTCAACTTTTGCGATTTTTTCGGCCTCCCCGGCGTGGTGCGTAACCGGATGATGCGCGTCCGGTACACCCACCTGGGGATACGTCACGCCGCTGAACTCACGGCCAAGCATCAAAGTGATGACGCGGGTCAGGTCGCACTGGTATGCAAGCACCTGCAAGTCACACATCAGCTTCACGTGCTCGTCGTAGGTGGCAGGGATGCCGGCGGGATGATCGATTACAGGCAGATCCTGATCGTTCTGCTCCTCAGCCAGCTGGATGCGACGCTCCACATCGCGGATGGATTCGAGATATTCGACGAGCTTGAGCCGATCGCCCGGGCCCAGCGAACCCTGCAGACGCGCGACCTCTTTGGTCACCGAATCAAGCACGCTGCGCTGCTGCCGGATGCGGGTCAGCCGCATTTTCGGATCGGTGTTCCCTGTATCGCCGAACAGCCGCTCGAACACCGCGCGCGGATTGTTCTGAGTGGCGAGCGGAGTGTTGGCGCTTTTCCAGGAAATGGTATTGGTATAAGCACACGCAAAGCCGACGTCGCAGGCGCCGGCGGTCTCGCCGTTTTCAATCGCCAGCTCGAGCGACGCGAGCTGCGTGTGCTTGCCTGTTTCCTGGGCGAGAATCTGGTCCATCGAAATACCGGCGTCGAGCCAGGTTTCGCTGGTCGGCGGCGATATGTCGGTGAGGAACCTTGTGCTCGCTTTGGCATGGGCGCCCCCCGGCCGTCCCGGAGTGGGAACACACGCCAGATTGCTTAACACAAGAAGCTGATCACGATAAGGCGCGAGCGAGCTGAGCGTGGGTGTCAATTCGAACGCAGCGCCGTCGAGGAGAGGTGTCCATTTGTTCATGATCATGCCGTTTGGTATATACATCACGCCCAGACGGTTGATCGGCTTCGCTGGAGTCTTGCCCAGAGCAGATAATGCGGGCACCATCGCATCCAATACCGGCAACGCCAGCATTGCACCAAGGCCGCGCAACACCGTGCGACGGGAAACGACCCTATTCGTGATAATCATTGTCTGGTCTCCTCTGTCTGTAGCGGCGGTCTATGACCGCCGGCGGTCATAGACCGCCGCTACAGTTACCTTACTATACCCATGCTAAACGGCGTGCTCCGAACGATGCCCAGTACCAGCGAAGACCACCGGTGATCACTCGGCGCGCTCTCGCGTACGATCCTGCGGATCGCAGGCAAATCGTAATATTCGATACCACGACCTATGCTATAGGCCAGAAGCTTTTCCGTCAGCGTCCGGACATAATCGTCCTTGTGATTCACCAGAAGTTTCCGAAGGCCTGCGACACCTTCGAATGTGGTCCCGTCGGGCAGCGACGCAGACGCATCGACCTTTTCACCGTCGGCAGCCGTTCGCCAGTTCCCTAGCGCATCGAAATTTTCGAGTGAGAACCCCAGCGGATCCATCCGCTGATGACAGCCCGCGCAAGCCGGATTGTTGCGGTGCTGCTCCATTCGATCGCGGAGCGAACGAGGCTGACCGTCCTGGCCGGGATCTTTCAGAGAGGGTACGTCGGCCGGTGGTGGCGGCGGTGGCGCCCCCAATATATTTGCGAGTAGCCATTTGCCGCGCAGCACCACCGACGTGCGGTTCGGATAGGACGTAACCGTGAGAACGCTCGCCTGGCCGAGCAGGCCACCGCGAACCCCGTCCGTAAAACTCACCTTCCGGAAATGGTTGCCGTAGATATTCGGAATCCCGTAATGGCGGGCCAGGCGTTCGTTCAGGTACGAATAGTTCGCCGTCAGCAGCTCCAGCACGCTGCGATCTTCGCGCAACTGATTGGCCACAAACTCTCCGGTCTCTTGATGCATGGCCTCGCGCAAATTCTCATCGAAATCAGGAAACGCATCGACGTCCGGCACCAGGCCTGTCAGTTTGCTCATCTGCAACCACTGATCGAAGAAATTGTCGACCAGCGCTCTCGATCGCGGATCGGCGAGCATGCGCCGCACCTGCTGCTCGAGCACGGCGGGAACTTTGAGTTTTCCGGCGATGGCTGCATTCAGAAGCTCGTCGTCAGGTATGCTGCTCCACAGAAAAAAAGACAGCCGTGATGCCAGATCGAGGTCGTTCAGACGATAGATCGAGCCGGCCTTCGCATCGGCCGGCTCGCGCTCGATGCGAAAGAGGAAGCTTGGCGCCGCCAAAACCCGCTCGAGACCGCGCTGAATGCCGGCGTCGAAATTCGCCGCGGTTCGGCCTTCCTTGTAGAAATCAAGCAGTGCCTGGACATCCTGCTCGGTCACGGGCCGTCGATAGGCTCGCTTCGCCAGGGTCGAAAGAATCTTCCTTGCGCAAGGCTCTTCCGATGCGGCGTCCTTCGGCCGGCACACAAAGATCTTGCGGCGGCTCGGTGAATCGTCACTCACTCCGACCGTTTGGTACGGCCCGGCGATCGCCACGGTGTCCACTGCCGGATTGCCGTGATACACCTCGTTTGTCGTCCTCGCGAAGCCTCTCTGTCGCGGCTGGACGATGCCTTCAGGTTCCCAGAATCTCCTCACGAACGAAACTCCAACGTCGTGGGTGCCCGCCTTCACAGGTAAGCGTGCCTCGAGGCGCGCATCGGCGGTATGCATGTACTCTTCGAATTCGGGATCTCCCTGCGTATTTCCTGCAAAGCTCTCGGGATTCGTCATGCCCCTGGCTTTTCCGCCGACCTCGAACCGCTTGACCAGAGTCCCGTCGAGCCGAATGTCAATCTGGTGCGGCTCGCCCATACCCATGATGTAGAGGTACAGCTGCCGCTTCAGCAGAACTTTGATTTCGTACTCGCCGTCGAGTGGAAAGTGATAACGGATCGAGGTCCCGCCATGCGACCCGAATGGGAGGTCCTCACTGGTCCGCTCGTCCTGCACCAGTGCCGTCGGAATCTTGAAGACGTCGGCAACTGGATTGATCGTGGGATCCCCAACAGCAAGCCGGCTGATGGTGCGCGCCGTGGAGAGGTAACCCTCCAGCAGCGCAGGCGAGACCGAAAGGATGCTGGCGACGTTGTCAAAGCCTTCCTGATCGGCTTCGTCGGCGGAGAGCAGCGATTTGCCATCGATCTGCAGCGCCAGCAAGTCTCGTATGGCATTTGTGTATTCCTTCCGGTTCAAGCGATGGACGGCGACGCGACCCGGGTTGGGATTGGCTGTTGCCGTATCGTCGAGCATCTTCTCGAGAGCCGCGCTCATCGCCGTGTATGTTGCCGAATCCGGACGCGGCCTACCAGGCGGCGGCATCTCACGCGTGTGCAGTTTTCGCAGAACTTTTTCCCAGATTTCCGCTCTGCTTCCCGCGTGGTCGATATCCGTTTTGTCGAGCATGAGGCCCGCAATCTTCAGCCGTTCGTTGTGGCAACCGACGCAGTACTGATCGATGACCGCGCGCGGCACGACGGCGAGCTGGGTCTGGGTAATGACGGCTTGGGGGCTGCGGGGCGGGGGCGCGGCCAGGTAAGTGGCACCCAGCACCAGGATGCACACATACAATAAGGACGCTCGTCGATACATTTATGTCCACTTCCGGCCGGAAAACAATTGAAATTACTGGTGGTTAGATTCTGCACCAAATACGTCCGAAGTCAATCGGTTTATCGGTCAGTTTGAAGCCCGCAGGCTGCGGAAAAACTCGGATGGAGCAACTGTAGCGGCGCTCTATGAGCGCCGGTTTTTCCTGGAATCAACGAAATACCGGCGGTCATAGACCGCCGCTACAGCTCGGATTGCTTCCTTGAGGCTCGTGCTGCTTTATCTTGACTTCTCGTGATTCGAGGAACAACGTATGCGCATCTTCTCCCAGAGTATCCATGTCTAGTTGAACCCGGCAGTCGTCGGGTATGGAGCCATTTATGAACGAAAGAGCAGTTCTTTCTATTGTGGCGGCTTTGACTATCGCCGCGTGGATGGCCCCGTTGGGCTTTGCTCAAACAAGCTCGACAGGCGCGCTGACGGGCATAACCACGGATCCATCGCGCGCGGTTATACCGGGCGTGGAAGAAACTATGACCAATGAAGCCACACGCGAAGTGCGTACGGCGGTTTCAAACGAAAACGGCAACTATTCCTTTGGATTGCTCACTCCAGGCTCCTATCGCCTGGAAGCCGCATTACCAGGATTCAAAACGGCCGTCCGTTCCGGCATACGGATCAGCGTGACCGAAACCACGCGACTGGACGTTCAGCTTGAAGTCGGCGGGTTGTCGGAAAGCGTGAACGTCGAGGCCGCGCCGGTGATGGTGCAACAGGAATCCAGCGCGCTCGGGCGCGTGGTTAGCGACACGGTCGTTTCAAACCTTCCGCTGGTCAATCGGAATTTCACGCAGATTCTCGGCCTCTCGGCCGGAATCACGGTTGACGTGACGCATGCCGGCGAGCTGGGCCGAGGCAGCGGCGGGCAGGTGACGTCGCGGACCAGCGTCAATGGAGCACGTTCATTTGATAACAGCTTCCAACTCGACGGTATTGATTCCAACGATTTTGAAGCCAGTGACGGCGGCAACACCGGAGGCACCGCGGTGCCCAACCCGGACGCCATCGCAGAATTCAAGGTGCAGACCGGCCAGGCCGACGCTTCGTTCGGGCGGAATGCCGGGGCGCACGTAAACATCATTACGAAATCCGGGCAGAATGACCTCCACGGTTCTGCCTTCGAGTTCTTCAGGAACGAAGCTCTGAATGCGAACGACTTTTTCTTCAATAAGACCGGACAGAAGAAGCCGGTCGTCAGACAGAACCAGTATGGAGGAACCATCGGAGGGGCTATCACGCAGGATAAGCTTTTCTTCTTCGGCGCCTATCAAGGTACGAAGCAATTGAACGGATTGGCTGCGGGAAAAGCCAGAGGTATATGCAACTCGAATATCTCGTCTCCGCCATTGACCGATGATCGTTCAGCAGCGGGATTGGGCGCCCTGTTCGCCGGGAGGGCCGGTCAAAATGGAGGTGTGGCGATCAAGGCGGACGGTTCCAACATCAATCCCATCGCGCTGCGTTTGTTAAATACGAAGAATCCCGACGGCACCTATTTGTATCCCACCCCGCAGCTGATCGATCCCAGCCAGCCCTTCGCCCGTCAGGGATTTTCAACGTTCAGCGTTCCGTGCACATTTGAAGAAAACCAGTACATGGCCAATGTGGATTATCTGCAGACGGACAAAAGCAAAATTGCCGTCCGTTACTTCCGCGCGATGACGGAGTCAAAAGTATCTTTCCAGAACTCCGCAAGTCCTCCCGGCGCTCCTTACCTGCTGCCCGTCAATCACCACGTGGTATCGGTGTCCCACAGCTATGTTTTCAGTCCACGGGTCTTCAATGAAATCCGGCTGGGCGCCTTCGTCGCACCGTGGAGGCAAAGGACCCAGACACCTGTATTCACACTCTCGAGCCTCGGGATCAAGCCTCCTTATCCTCAGTACGATATTCGGTACAACATCACGATCACGGGTTCTTACGTGATGAGTTACGGTAACGACAAGCAGCAGCCTCAGAAGAACTTTGTGCTCGAGGACCATCTCTCGTGGGTGCGTGGCAGGCACAATATTCGAGTGGGCGGCGGCGGCACGCGTCTTCACAGCGACGTGATCGACGCCTGGCCGATGGCGAGTCTGACCTTCCAAAGTTTCCCGGATTTCCTGTTGGGGCTGGACTCTGCAGGCAACGGCTCCCCCTTTAGCAACGTCTTCTCCTCGTCCTTCGCCACGGGTCCGAAGGACGACGCCCAAATGCGTTCATGGGATGGGTTTGGCTATATCCAGGATGACGTGAAAGTCAACCCGCGGCTCACGGTGAATCTGGGCCTTCGATACGAACGCATCGGGCATGCTTCGGACCGTCAAGGCGACGATACGAATTTCGACTTGAATCGCGCGAATCTCAATCCGCCGGCTGAAGGCACGTTTCAAGGTTATGTCGTCGGATCGAACTACAATTATCTCAGTCCGACGAAACAGCAACCCCCTGCCGGCGTCACGCGCCTGGATAGCAATCTGGTTATCAAAGGAAAAGGACAAAACACCCTTGCGCCACGAATCGGCCTGGCCTGGCAGCTCCTGCCCAATTCCAGCAGGTTGTTGCTGCGCGCCGGCTATGGAACCTACTACACGCACCCCATCGGGCTTTTCTATTTCCCCCTGGGCGCTTCAGGCCGTACCAGCCTTTCACAGAGCGGCCAGTTCAACGCGGCGGCAAGTTTCCAGAACCCATTTGGGCCTACGCCCGCGGTCTCAACCACGGATCGGCACACCTGGATGTGGACAGATCCGCCTTATTCTCCCACCACGAGCAATACGGTCGGCGGCGTCCTTTCGCAGGATTTTCGGCACGGCATGACACAACAGTACAGCCTGAATCTCCAGAGCGAATTCGCAAAGAACTTCCTGCTGGAATTCGGGTACGTCGGATCGAGAATGACACATCTGTCCTCCGGTATTTCAGCGAACCAGGCGCCGCTCGCGAGTTCGTCTAATCCTATCCGGGGCGTCACTACGAACACTGTCGCCAACATCCGGCAGCGTGTTCGAGTCCAGGGTTTTCAGCCGACCGGAATCAGCTACATCGATTCCATCGGAAGTGGCTGGTATAACAGCATGCAGGCGAGCGTGACCAAACGGATGAGCCATGGCATTCAGTTCCTGGCCTCTTATACATGGGCGAAGAATTTGAATACCGAAGCGGCAAAAGATTTCCGGTCTGGCCGCGGCGGAACCATTCCTGGCGACCAGGACATGCCGAAGCAGCGTTATGGCCGGTCGGAACTGAGCCGGGACCAGCGGTTTGTCTTCAGCTATGCTTACGAATTTCCGCGGCCCGCCAACCAGAATAGTTTGTTCGGAAGACTGGTTGGCGGCTGGTCGGTATCGGGCGTCGCGACCTTCCAGACCGGTGTTCCTCTGACCATCCTGCAAACCAACGCCAACAATGTGTACGGGATTACTGCGGAACGTGCCCAGGTGTCTCCGGGGTGCACGCGCGCCGACATGGTCACTCCAGGACGGATGCAGGACCGGCTGAATGCCTTCTTCAATGCCAAATGCTTCACGACCCCGCCGGTGATCGGCGATGACGGCCGAGCGACTGCTTTCGGAAACACCGGCGTCGGCATTCTCAATGGTCCTGCTCAGCAGAACATCGATTTGTCGATTGTGAAAAAGATTCCCTTTGGTTCAAACGAGAGCAGACACGTCGAATTCCGAGCGGAATTCTTCAACCTGTTCAACACACCTCAGTTCGCGAATCCGGATACGAATTTCAGCGCGGGTACGTTCGGGCAGATTACGTCCACTTCTGTGAATCCCCGCTTTGTGCAACTCGCATTGAAGTTGAGCTTCTAGACCAGCGGCCTGTATATGGCGAATTTGCTGCAATGAGGAGATTCATGAAAACGAAAATAAGAACGATCTCTGCCATAACGGCGGTGATTATTGTCTTTGGTTTGGCTTCGTTGGGTCTTTCCCAAACAGCCTCAACCGGAGCTCTGACAGGAACAACGACCGATGCCACGCGTGCGGTAATACCGGGCGTGGGAGTGACCCTTACCAATGAAGCAACTCGAGAGGTGCGAACTGCGGTCTCAGGAGAAAACGGCAACTATTCGTTTCCGCAACTCTCCCCAAACACCTATCGCCTGGAAGCAGCGTTGCCGGGATTCAAAACGGCCGTTCGCTCCGGCGTTCGGATCACGGTCACAGAAACCACGCGCCTGGACATCCAGCTTGAAGTCGGCGCTGTGGCGGAAACTGTTACGGTGGAAGCGGCTCCCGAGATGGTACAACGCGAGAGCAGCGCATTGGGGCGCGTCCTCGGCCAACAGGCCGTGGTGAGCCTTCCGTTGGTTAGCCGGAACTTCACTCAGATTCTTGCGCTCTCGCCGGGTATTACGACCGACGTGACGAATGCCGGCGAAATTGGTCGTGGCAGCGGAGGGATCTCGATCGGAAAGACCACCGTCAATGGAAGCCGGACGTCCGACCACAACTACCAGATCGACGGTCTGGATGCGAACGATTTTCAGCAGAGTGGCGGCGGGTTGACTCCGGGCGCGCCCGTGCCCAATCCGGACACCATTCAGGAGTTCAAGGCGCAGACCGGTCTGGCGGATGCTTCATTCGGAAGGAATGCCGGCGCCAGTGTGAACATCATCACGAAATCCGGAACGAATGACTTTCACGGCACGCTCTTCGAGTTTTTCCGCAATGAAGCGCTGAACGCGAATGATTTCTTCTTTCACCTTGCCGGACACAGCAAGCCGGTCGTTCGGCAGAACCAATACGGGGGAACCTTCGGAGGCGCGATCAAAAAGGACAAGTTATTTTTCTTCACGTCTTATCAGGGGACAAAGCAGTACAACGCACTCGTGGCTGGAAAACTGAAGGTATCCTGCAGCGCGAGCATCACCGGCCCGCCGCTGACCGATGATCGATCGGCCGCCGCGTTAGGCGGGTTGTTCGCAGGACAGAGCGGCCAGAATGGAGGCGTGGCGATCAAGGCGGACGGCTCTAATATCAATCCGGTCGCGCTTCGCATACTGAACCTCAAGAGCCCTGACGGCCCTGGCTATCTATTTCCCACCCCGCAGGTGATCGATCGCAGTCAGCCTTTCGCCCGCCAGGGTTTTTCGGTAACCAGGAAGCCGTGCTCGTTTGGGGAAGACCAGGGCATGATGAATTTGGATTTCCTGCAGACAGAGAAAAGCAAGTTTGTGGCACGCGGATTCTACGCGACGAGTAAACAGACGGCGACGTTTGGCGACGCCACCGCGAATGTTCCAGGATTTCCGCAGTATTCAAACACGAGGTTTCTGGTCGCTTCGCTGGCCCACAACTACGTTTTCGGCCCAAACGTGTTCAACGAAGTGCGCGGCGGCGTGACGCGCACGTTTAACGGCCCGTACTTTTCTGCGCCTTTCAAATGGTCCGACGTTGGCGTTTTTGCCCCGGTACAGGATACCGACCCCGGGATACTGATCACCGGTTCTTACCGCGCGACTGTCGGTACGATGATCAATTATCCGCAGTGGGTGTACCAGGTCTCGGACAACCTTTCGTACATTGTCGGGAAACATACTCTTCGATTCGGCGGCGGCGTTATGCGGCTTGGACTGGACCTGAATGGCCAGGGCGGCGCTTCCGCTCTCACTTTCCTCAGTTTCCCGGATTTCCTGTTGGGCCTGAGCGGAGCGCAGAACGGCACCCAGTTCAGCAATATCAATGGCTCCACCTACGGCTATGCCAATGAGCGTTTCAACACAATGCGTCTGTGGGATGGCAACGCCTACATCCAGGACGATGTAAAGGTCAGCTCACGGCTGACGCTGAATGTCGGGCTGCGGTATGAACGCCTGGGTGATGTATCGGATCCTCTGGGCAACGCTGCAACATTCGATCCGTATCGAGCCAATCCCGACCCGCCGGCATCGGGCACCTTTCAGGGCTTTATTATTACAGGTGGCCACTTCTGCTGCGAGGCTCAGTTCCCCAATTCCAATGGCATTCCTCCCGGTTCCATCAGAAGCAAAACCAAAGTCACAATCGATGGTCAAGGACAGAACAACCTCGCCCCCCGCTTCGGTTTGTCGTGGCAGATCCTTCCCGACTCGAATCGACTGGTTTTACGCGGCGGCTATGGCATGTATTACAGCCATATCAGCGGCGACGCCGGTCCTTTGAACCTCGATAATGCCATTCGTGGCAGCGGCAGCCAGGGACTCAGCGGAGTTAACGCGGTAAATTTCACGCTGGAGAACCCGTTCGTTCCGCTTCCTCCCAACAGGACGGTCTGCGGTGGCGGAACCTGGAAATCGTGCCAAAACAAGATCGTCTGGTCCAGAGACCCCTATTCACCAACCACTAACCAGAGCATGGGCGGAATGGAGATGAGTTACCGGCCGCCGGTCACGCACCAATACGGCCTGAACATCCAAAGTGAACTGGCACAAAACCTGTTGATGGAAGTGGGTTATGTCGGTAGCCGAGGATTACACATGATCTCGTCCACTCCGACGAACAGCGCTATGCTGGCAAGTCCTTCCAATCCCATCCGGGGTGTCACGACCAATACGGTGGCGAACGCGCGACTCCGTGTTCCGATCCTCGGTTTTACACCAATGGGAATCGACCTGGTCGGAAATTCCGGGGCGTTCTGGTACAACGGCCTTCAGGCAAGCCTGACCAAAAGGATGAGCCGCGGTCTCCAGATGATGGCTTCCTACACGTTCGCGAGGACTATGGATCTGGATGGGAACCGGGCTTTCCTCACATATGCCGGGGCGAAGGGCATACACCTCGGAGACCCAGCGGCGGGAAAGAAGCAGGCCTACGGGAGGTCTGAGACCGGCCGCGATCATCGATTCGTCCTGAGCTATGTCTACCAGTTGCCGGGACTCGGGGCCAGCGATAGCTTCATTCGAAAAGTGGCTGGCGGATGGGTCCTGTCGGGCGTGACCGTACTTCAGAGCGGTACGCCGATGACGATCTCTTACACCAATACCAACAACGTCCGGGGCAAAACGACCGACCGCGCCTCACTCAAGGCGGGTTGCACTTACGCCGATCTGGGAACCTCCGGCCGGACGCAGGACAGGCTGAAGCAATATTTCAACACCAGCTGTATTACAACACCGGTCGTAGTGGGGGATGACGGAAGGGCCACTGGTTTTGGAAATATGGGCGTCAGCATTATTGATGGTCCGGGCCAGAGGAACACAGACATATCCATCGTGAAAACGATTCCGTTAGGTTTCGAGAACAAGAGTCTGGAATTCCGTTCGGAATTCTTCAACCTGTTCAACACGGCCAATTTCAGTAACCCTGCCACGGATTTCAACAGCAGCGACTTCGGACGAATTTCAACGACCGCTGTCAATCCACGGTTCGTCCAACTTGCTCTGAAGTTCATCTTCTAACGTGTAGGCGCCGGCTTTAGCCGGCGCCTACACGCTGGAAGCTCAACTTCAGAGTTTTCACCGATTGAGATGCCTTCGCGACACGCCGCTCAACGGCTCGCGTAATCCGCGGCTGGTTCCCTTTTTCATCAGAACGCCAGTCGCAACTGAAGCTGAATCACACGAGCAGGTTTGGTCGCAATCGCCTGGCCGAACTCAATATTGGCCAGGTTGGTTGAAATGTCCGTGTACTGCGTGTGATTGAGCGCATTCAGCAGGTCCGCCTTGAATTCGAGATTCCTGCTTTCTCCCAGCGAGAATTGCTTTCCCAGAGAGAGGTCCATGTTGCTGCTCCCGGGGCCTCGCAGCGGGGCGGGTCCGGCCTGCCCGCGCCGGATCGTCCGGTTGGAGGCGCGGCTGATTTCCACCGCTTGGAAGGCCGCCGGATTCAGATACTGCAGGTTTCCGTAGCTGCAACAGTTCTGATTTACAGCGTTGTGGATGTCCAGAATATCCGGGCGCCCGCCTGTCTGAGTAATGGGGATGGGGACTCCACTTGAAGATCTCCAGATCCCGGAAATCTGCCAGCCTCCCAGCGCGTTTCTGGCCAGCACCGAGTTGGCGAAAGGTGTGGGAGCCTGATAGACCCAGTCAAGGACGACGCTATGCGCAACATCGCCGGTGGAGAGGCTGCGCTCGATCTTCACATTACCGAAGTCTTCGATGCCGCCGCGCGTATCGCCATAGGACCCATGGCCGGTGTCACCGCCTGTGTAGGACAGAGCTTTCCCCCAGGTGTAATGCACGTTGTACAACAATCCATGGGTCGGCCGTTGTCTCAGCGATGTCTGCCAGGAATTGAAATTCGTCTGCTGGGAATTGTCGATATAACTGACCTGGATATCGTTCGGGTTGGGACGCAGTCCCGTAATGCGGTCAATTTGATTCCCCGTCCTGGTCATGTTGAACTTCACTCCGCGCGTCCCGACGAATGCGCTCTCCAGCACGAGCGACGATGTCAGCGCGCGCTGAAATCCCAGAGTGTAATTCATCGCATAGGGAGGCTTCGTCTGCGGATTATCGCGCGTAGCAGATGCCAGTTGAGGCCTGGCCCTGGCTTCGGTTGCAACCCGGTCCGCAATATCACCGCCGTAGAAAGGCCACTTCAGGCCGAGGGCGGCGGACTCCGCCCTGGTAAACGTGCGGGTGCGAGGAATAAAGGGTCTTGTTACCTGCGTTTCGTACGATTGCAGATCGAAGCCCTGGAAATTGACACCGAAACCGCCTCGCACGACGAAGTCACCCCGGCTGTCGGCGGTGTAAGCGAAACCGAATCTGGGCCCGATGCTGAGGTTGTCGTTCTCAAACGGCTTCAGCGGATCGCGCGGTGGGCCCCAAGCGAAGTTCACCGCATCGATCAATCCATCCATGTTGAACAGGCCAGCGGGTTGACTGTCGTAGCGGGTATAACCGACGTAATGACCATAGCGGTCGTAGCGGGCTCCCAGGTTGAGGACCAGTTTTCGGTTCACTCGCCAGTCGTCCTGCAGGAAGAACCCGAAGTTGACCATCCGTGACCAGAACGCCGGCTGACCGCCGTTAAACAGGACCGAGGCCGGCTCATTCTGCATGAGATCCTGCAGGTTCTGGTAGGTGACCAGCCCGGACTCCGAATCCGGCGTTCCGCCCTGTATGAGATTGAGGGAGCCTCCAAACTTCCAGGAGTGCGTTCCGCTGAGGAGGGCGACCTGTTGATCGAGAGACCAGCTCGGTATGGCGCCCCAATTACGCTTCTCCCTGTTGAGACCAGTCATACCCGGATACGAAATTGTCGGAACCGACTGCCAACCCGGAATCGTTTCGGGTTTGGCGGGATTTTTTTCCAGCCACAACTTCTCGTATTTGTTCTGAAAGTTCTGGTTGTATCCGGCGCGGGTCGACGAGGTCCAGCGTCCCCTGCCGATCACGTAGTTCGCGCTTGCGCGGCGCGCTTTGACGCTGACAATCAGCGGATCCAGCGGCTGGAGATTCGCGTTGACCTGGTAAGGGTGTCCTCCGGAGAACGTTAAATAGAAGTTGCCGCCACCGACCAGATAATCGGTTTTGAAATCGACGTGATCGTCATCATTCTGCCGGACTCCTGAACCGATCCACCGGGCCAGGAGATCTGTAGGAGCGTAAGGCTGGTTGGGAAGCGGGTAGTAATCCAACATAATCTTCGTCTCCGGGAACGGCAGCGACCTCATCATGATGTCGCGAAAATATGGTGTCGGGACAATTGGAGTGGTGGCTACTGTCGTCCGCTGGCGATAGCCTTCGTATGCAAAAAAGAAAAAGGCCCGGTCTCTCTTGATGGGCCCTCCCAGGGAACCTCCGAACTGGTTCCACACTGAGTTGGGTTCACGAGCGAGGATCGGATTACGGGCCGAGAGCACGGAGCCTTCATACCGATGAAACAGGCTGCCGTGCCATTGGTTCGTGCCCGACCTCATGATCAGGCTGACGCTGCCCGCCATTGCCGAACCATACTCTGCCGGGATGACGCCCTTGACGACCTGTGCCTCGGAAACCGATTCCGCGCTCATCACGTCGATTTTGTTATAACTGCCGTACAGGCTCAGCGAGCCCTCGCCCGGGTGGCCGCTGGCGTCTGTTCCATCGGCCGTGACGCTCATCGAGGTGCCGCCGAGCCCGTTCAGCCTGAAACGGTTTCCGCCAAAGCCGTTGGCGGTTGCCTCTCCCTTGGTCAGCCCGGACCCGACAGTAAGAACGTTCGTGATATTGCGGTTGATCATCGGCAGATTCCTGACCTCGAGCGTTTCAAGATTGAACCGCTGCTCGGGAGACAGTGTGTTGACCATCGGCGCTTCGCCCGTGACGGTCACATTGTCCGTAATGTTGCCGACCTCGAGAACGTATGTCCGTCGCACGTTTTGTGACGCGCCCAGCGGGATGCCCCGCCCTTCGTAAGTCTTGAACCCCGGCATTCCGATCTTCAGTGTGTAACTGCCGACCGGCACAAAATTAAATAGGAATTCTCCGGTCTCGCCGGTCAGTTGCTGCGTCACAGCAGAGGTGCCCTCATTGACCATTTGCACTTCTGCTCCAGGCAAGACTGCCCCGGATGGATCCGTAACGATCCCCGCGAAAGTCGCCGTAGTGCGTTGAGCCAAACTTAGATCCGCCATCGTGACCAATAAAAGGCCCGCAAGGACCATCCGCGCCTTCGACACCATACCGTCCTCCTTTGTCGCCATTTCAAACAAATTCGAGTGGCTTCGTGCCAGGATCGAGCGCTTCAACGGGAACGCTCGACCAAAACCAGGACGCAAAATCGAAGTCCTGGAACCTGCGCGGTCTCCGAAACTCCGACCTTACGCTGCCGTGCGATGTAAGTGGGGTTTGTTCCGGGCGATAAGGTACTGGATTGGTCTTTTCAAGTCAACGAAACATAGGGGGCGGTCCGCTCGGGAAACGATTTCAGGCGGCTCAACAGGCTTGAGCAAATCACGCGTTATGCCGACATGCTTGCGGCGATGGGGACAGAACCTCGCCTGCGGATCATGCAACTTTTGTTATCCGCCCATCCCGAAGGGCTTGCACTGGCGCGCGAAAATCAAAAAAAGGCCGG
>Ga0137360_10000996_pt1 | contig 16549 bp, 16 predicted proteins | sample Mad1_60_16metaG_FD_104924 | JGI IMG/M metagenome (GOLD analysis project Ga0137360, IMG submission 104924) | Vadose zone soil microbial communities from Angelo Coast Range Reserve, California, USA - Mad1_60_16 metaG | ecosystem: Environmental > Terrestrial > Soil > Vadose zone | place: USA... | reverse complement strand
GGAGCGCCTGATCAAGATCGGCGCGCGTGTGATCGAGTATATCGCGCGCATTCGCGTCCAATTGCCGACGAGTTGCCCGGAGGGGGCGCTGTTCCGAGCCGTCGCGCTCGGCCTGATGCCGTCCGGCCCGTGAGCCGCGGGGCCGTGCCCCCGCCGAGCCGCCACAAAGGCAGATCAATCCCAAACGTGTTGCACAGCGAGTGGCCTCACACCGATCCAAACGGACGGATCGCCGGCGCGCGACCGTCGGCCAGACCTCCAAAAACGCTCCGCGTGGTGCATGATCCGGGCTAGATGACTTATCCAGATACGAAACTCTCTTGGGCGCGCTTATGTTTGCAGCTAGCTTGGCATTGATCGGAGCCGTTCTCACGAGTTGGAATCAGAGGATTATTTCCAATAGGCAGATTGCCACCAAACGGCGGGAACAGGAGCTAACGCTCGGTCCTAAGAAACAGCAAATTGCGTCAGCGTTCATTGACGAGATAGACGCAATTCTGAGTGAACTGCACCATGAGTTCTTGAAACCAATCGAGAATGCGCTTCGCGCCATGGAATCACGCGCAGGAAAAATCGACGTCGGAAGCCGACCGAGGACACACCGATGACCGGAAAAAAGACTGCGAAGGAGACCAAGCCATCGACGGTGGTTGCCAACGATCCAGATGATCTGAAGGGAACGCTGAAGAATATCGGCGGCTCGCGTTCCGACCATTGGAACAATATCCTCGCCAACCAGACCCTCCAGGCACTTTGGCTGAAGAACTCCGATCCGGAGACACGCGATAAGCAATACAGCGCCACCCTCGCCGCGCTGGTCGGAATCGGCCCGAAGGATGAGCTGGAGGGCATGGTGGCGGCGCAACTGATCGCCGCCCACAACGCGGCGATGGAATGCTACCGGCGCGCCATGCTCGGCGAGCAGACCTTCGAGGGCCGGCGCGAGAACCTCGCTCAGGCGAACAAGCTTTCGCGCACCTATGCCACGCTCCTCGAAGCGCTCAACCGCCACCGCGGCAAGGGTCAGCAGAAAGTCACGGTGGAGCACGTCCACGTCCATTCGGGCGGCCAGGCGGTGGTCGGCGTGGTCGGGACGCCGGGGGGTGGGGATCGTGCGAAACAGGAGGATCAACCCCATGCAAAGCAAATTGCCCATGCACCTCAGCCGGCGATGCGGCGCGCGGACGAGGAGCGGGAGCCGGTGCCTGTCGCCGGCGATGCCGAACGGCCGCTGCCGGTTGCACGGCGGGCTGTCGCCGGGCGCTCCGAAGGGTAACAGGAACGCAGTCAAGCATGGTCGCTACACCGCCGAAGCTGTCGCGAGCCGGCGTGAGGTCGCTGCGCTGCTTCGCGCCATGCGAGCCCTGGCGGGCGCCACGGAGGAGGGGGAGTGAATGCCGGTGATCAGCGCTTCGACGGTGATGTCGTTGAGCCCGAGATTGAGCACGGTGTCCATCATGCCGCGCATCGAGGCGCGCGCGCCCGAGCGCACCGAGACGAGCAGGGGATTGCTGCCATCCCCGAAAGTTTTGCCGCCCGCGATCCGACCGACCGCCGCGAGTGCGGTCTCGACCTCGCCCGAGCCGCGTCCGGCGAGGTGATAAAGGAGCTGTCGTTGGCCGGACCAGTTCCCTGAGCATATGTCGTTCCCATCGATCTATCTCCTTGATAAGGGAAGCGCCCTTGAGCGGTTGAGCACTTCCCGTCGTTCGAACGCCGGCCGGTCCCTAACCGGCCGCGGTGCTGCGGTTGGCAGAAAACAGGTATTTGATGAGTGCGGCGCTAGCCAAGAGCAGAACGCCATATGTCGCGACGCCTCCGGCGATCATGAGCCATCCGTCGGTGCCGTAATTCAACAGGGTGTCCATCGTCACTTGCTCCAATTGTTTTGACCGTAAGGGCGCTGACCGAGATAGCCGATTCAATGATCCTGGCGGTCCATTCCGCCCCTACAGATGAATACGCAAGCGCGCGCCGATCGGTTACACCGCGTCCCTGGCGTTTGGCGTAAGACTTGACCGGCTGCTGTTGGGCGGTGATTTCGGGCAGCCACAGACCCAGGCAAAAAAAACGAGATGTTTGATCGTCATCGTCGTCGGGCGCCGAGCCTCGAACGAGGCCGCGCTCAGACGCTCCCGAACCCTCCGCTATGACGGGCGCATTCCTAACGTCTCGTCGATCTGAGGCGAAGCCTCACTGGAATTAGTATAATTCAAATCAAATACTTGACCGCACCAACCACTTTACAAACACACGCGCATCCTCCATTCCTTGACCGCGCGTTTCAGCGAAGCAGCACCTTTGGTGCCCCTTCGACGTTGAGGCAAGCACACACGAGCACGCCGGTCCAAAGCGCGAGCGACATTGCCCCGGCGAGCCGTGCACGCGGCGCAGGCGGTGACGAATCGGTTGCGCCGGCTGCGAGTTTTACAAGGTAGCCGCTACGGCGGAACAACGCGGCATTGACGAGACCAAGTATCGTCAGGAGCAACTTGAGAGTGAAATAGGCGTGGCTACCGACATGAACCGGATCATAAAAAAAGAGCGCGAAACCGCTCAAGATCGCGACGCTGAAAGGGACGTAGAGCCAGGGGAGCACTTGGTCGGCTAAGGGCCGCAGCGGCAGCGCAGCCCGCCAACCCATGAGTCGCAGATCGAGAGCGGCGATGCCGCCGAAGAATGCCGCCATCGATACCACATGGGTGAGCCGGATCAGGTAATGATAGGGCTGCACCGCGAAATGATACGGACGCCAGTCGAGCGCGACCAGCGCATCGGAGGGAATACGGAGGAATGCGGTCGGATCGGCCATCGGCTATCGGTCGGCGATGCGGTGAGGAGCGGGTCAGGCGCACCGGCGCTGCCTGCGCGCAAGTCGGTTGCGAACATACGTCCTTGTTCATGCGTTTATCGAACGTGCCGATTGTCAACGTCAAGGCTGAATTGATGCCACGTTCCTGTGCGCGAAAGGCCCTATGGACGCTGACGCCGCTTGTCGCTCTCGTGCTCACCTCGATGACCGCACTGACCGCCGAGGCGATAAAGTTGACCATCAAAGACCAACGGTTTGTGCCCACCGACGTGAGTGTGCCGGCCGGCGAGCGATTCCGCATTGAGGTTGAGAACCAGGACGCGACGCCCGCCGAATTCGAGAGTGCCGACCTGCGCGTGGAGAAGATCGTCGTCCCGGGGGGAAAGATCACGGTAATGGCGGGGCCGCTGAAGCCCGGGACCTACAAATTCTTCGACGACTATCATCCGGATACGGCGAACGGCACGATTACCGCCGTCGCGCGCAAGGCCTTGGAGTAGGTCGATGCTTGCCAGTCTGATCATTGTGTTCCGCGAGGTTTTCGAGGCAGGTCTGATCGTCGGCATCGTGCTTGCCGCCCCGCGCGGAATCGCGCATCGCGGCCGCTTCATTGCTTATGGGGTGGGCACCGGAATTGTCGGTGCGAGCGTGCTTGCATACTTCGCAGGCGCGCTTTCCGATGCACTGGCGGGCCGCGGCCAGGAAGTGTTCAACGCCTCGATCCTTGCGCTCGCCGCGGTGATGCTGGGCTGGCACAATCTGTGGATGGCAAGCCATGGGCGTGAGCTGACCCGCGAGTGGAAGGCAATGGGCCAGGCGGTCGCGGCCGGCGACAAGTCCCTGGTCGCCATGATGATCGTCGTCGCCATTGCGGTACTGCGCGAAGGCGCAGAGGTCGTGCTGTTCATGTACGGCATCGCATCGTCGAGCACAGGATGGCCCGCCCTGCTCTTCGGCCGCTTGCTTGGCATGGCGCTTGGTACAGTGGTCGCATTCCTCCTCTACGTTGGCCTGGTTGCCATCCCGGGGCACCGACTGTTCTTCGTGACCAGTTGGCTGATCGCTTTGGTCGCGGCCGGGATGGCGGGACAGACGGCCGCCACGCTTGCCAGCATCGATCTGATCCCGAGTTGGGGCTACGAGCTGTGGGATACCTCCTGGATGTTGCCGCAGGACAGCATTCCCGGCCGTGCGACCGGCTTGCGCTTCTCACATTGTCCCTCGCAGGCGCGCTGCGCAGGCGCGCGCCTCGACAATCGCGTCCACTTGCAGCAACAAATTGCTCGCCAGGGCGATCAGCTGGGCCGCCGCTACGCGCGTAATTTGCACCTGCCGGTGACTTGGAGGATTCTTGCAATGGCCAATCGCGCCAGCGAATAGCTCCATCGTGGCGACCTGCTCGCCGTCTATCGTCTGGTATCCGTTAGCGGCCCGCTTTTAGGGCGGAACGCCTCGCGCATCAGCTTCACGCCGACAAGATCATCGGGTAGGCCGGCGGCGTTTCGGACCACCACCTCGACTTCCTTGAAGGCTTGGAAGACCGCTACGTCGTAGTCGCCGCGAAGAAACATCGGTCGAACCTTTTCGGCCAATCGTAAATGCAATAATCCAACGGGCAGCACATTGCCCTGCCGATACGCGTCAACGTCGGCCGCACTCTTCAGCTTCGCTCCCTTCCGAATCAGGCAAAACCAATCGTTCGATTGGTCCGGCGCCACCATGAGGAGCCCTTCGTTTTGAAGCCATTGCCAGGCCTCGGCAATTGCCCGAGCTACCGGCATCCTCTTGTGATACGGATAGGCTGGGGTGTTCGCGTTCCATAGCGGTATCTCAAGATTTGACTTTGTGAAATTTCCACCGCCGGGCTGCTTCTGCAACAGCTCTAACAATATCATTCCAAGGTCGTCAGGCCCCAACGCGAGCAGCGAATCTGCGTCCGGCAAGTAATCGATAAGCCCCGCCATAGTTACTCCCCTCGACCCTACGGCCGCGGCGTCTTTGCTGCTACAGGCGCCAGCTGGCACCACGACCCCGATCCTGCGGATCAAACCACTCCCGCCGCCTTTTCGCCCTGCTGATGAAAGCCGCGCGGTTTCGTCTCAAGTGCTTTCATCCAGCCCTTTGTTCGACGCGCCGCAGGCCGTCGAAATCTATCGGGGCGCCCTTCGTCCCGACACATACAGTGAGCCACGGAAAGCGGCGCGGTCATGTGCGCGCTCCTTCATGCACTCAGTCCTACACTTGAATATCCGATTCGGATGCAGCCCAGCAGCTGCTGACCGCCATCTGCTCCTAGTTCTCACCCTAGCTTCGATAGCGCCTCTCGAAATGCTTCAATTGCCTTTCGGTCGGGCACCTTCATTGTTTTCGGTGCGTGAACGGTCGCTCGGCTCTTGTCCCGCCGGCACGTAATGCTCATTATTCCCGGCTCGTATATCCGCTTCTTCGGGTTATCCTGCTCCGTTGCAACTCGACAAATGCTAGTCAGTGTGCCGGGCTGAAAGAACTCCTCCACCTCATTTAAGTCATCAAGCGCGCCTTCGATGCGCCTCACCATTACCCTCAGATGGCTCCGAATCTTCTCAATGCTCCTTTCCTGCCCCTCATTTACAAGCCGAAGTGCAACAGAGTTGAATTCGCCTACCAGCCTCACGAAATCACGTTCGGGATCGCTACTTTCCTTGAACAGTTTTCGTGGTACATGAATTCCACTGCACCCAAAAACGCTGCGATCAATTCATAATTTTCAACGATCCACGGTATTCGCTCAGCCATCTGATCTCGCGCACTCCGATAATGCGCATGTCCGACGCGGCGAGCGCCAATCTTTGAGCTAAAACGGCGTGTCCCTGCTGCTCGTTCAGACCGATGCTGGCCTCGCCCACCAGAAAGCAAGCGGTGGAACGACTGTCCATTGGAGGAAGGGTGACACCCCGGTTCCGATAACAGGGATAACGGGCATCCAGATCGTATAGGCCCAGGTGCCGCGAATCTCCGTGTTCAGCCACTCGCTAAAAGCCGTGTAGCCGAGCCCACCGACAACGGCGACCAGCGCTACGCGGCAATAACTCGCATGCGGCCAACGATCGTTTCCTACGAAGACCAATGCGATCACCAGGACCGATCCGGCAATCAGTAGGTCGCCTCCGGTGCAGTGCACCGCCGCGAACGCAATCTTACTCCACGGCGCTTCGTACCACAGCGTGTAGAGCGGCAACTGGGCGAACTCCCAGATAAGGTTCCCTGCGAGCACAACGCCGAAATAGCGTTTGAGCGTCGCGAGCCATGTCTCTGCCCGGCGATTCATTTACGTTTGAGCGGCCCGCACGCAGCCGACGAGTTGCCAGCGAGATAACACGTCAGCCGCGCAGTGCAGGTTCAGCGGTTGGGAGCGGGCTCTGCTGGTGCCGGCGGTTGGTTGTGCCTGCCCGCCATCATCTTGTTGCAGGTGTCCATCATTTGGCGCATTTGAGTCATCATACTCTTCATGTCGTCGCCCATCATGCTGGAACCTGCGCGCGATCCGTCCCGGTCCGTGGGTTCATTGTTCGGGACTTGTGTACTTTGGGCGTAGAGCCCAGATCCCGCCGCGAGGCTCAGGCCCACAGTGAGAACCACAAGGGTCGCCTTTGTCGTCTTTCTCATCTCTGTCTCCTCGATTGCACATCTTACGCTGGAGTGACCTGTTCGTGCTCAGGTCCGTCGGTCAGGATCGATTTGCTTCGCCCCATGTTCAATGACCGGCCTCGGCTTGCTTGCAGTCGCCGCCCCGCCCCGGGCTCATGTAGATCACGGTTCGGATCTTTGGATGATTGGCCGTTACTGCCCCTCATCATCATCCATATCATGCCGACGCACATTGCCAGGCAGGGGAGCAGGAACAGAAGACTTATTCCTCCTAAGCTCGCAGTCAGCCACCCGCTCCATCCAAATGAGAGGCCGGCAACAACGATCATAGCCACCGCAATGACCGCCATCGTCATGAAGCCGCCCGAACGCCTCATCCCCACGTCATCCCGCGTTCATTGTGCGCGGATGTGAAGTTTCGACGTCAGCCGCACGAGTTGGTGGATCGTGTAAAGCCGGTCGCGGATTGACGCTGTCCATTGGAATATCTCCTTTTTGTTACAATAGTTTATCGCGAGACTTCCCTCACCAAAACTGAGGCAATGCCCGGGGGCATGATCGAACTCCCTCTCATGCGGCAGACTGAAACGACGGCCCGATGGCAAGCGCTTCTAATGGAGAGTTCGGAAAGACAGATGCGTCGGTTACATGATCACGGCAACGTCAACGGACCCTGCGACAGTTTGCGCAGGTCGCACTCTGTGCGCGCGGTCCTTGGTGATGCTCTTCAATAAAATGTAAGCGGCAGCCGAGGCGCTAACTCAATTGCCGATGTTGGGGTCCAGCAGCTTTGCTTGTGCGATATCGGCACGACCACCCATTTGATCGCCTTTCCTGAGTTTCGCAATGCCGCGATTCAACAAGGCTTGGGCGGAGTTAGGAATGAGTGCAAGTGCCTTGTTAAAATCCTCGATCGCCCGGTCGTAGTTGCCCTTAGTCGCGTATATGAAGCCGCGATTCACAAAGGCTTGGGCAAAATTGGGGGCGAGTCTGATTGTTTGGTCGTAATCCTGAATGGCGCGGTCGAAATTGCGCTGTTCTGCATAGGCACTGCCGCGGTTGTAAAAAGCATTGGCGTAACTGGAATCGAGCCGAATCGCCTGAGCATAGTCCCGGATGGCGCCGTCAAAATCGCCTTTGCTTGCGTAGGCAAAGCCGCGGTCGTTGAAGGCCTTGGCATTGCTGGTGTCGAGTTGGATCGTCTGGTCATAGTCGGAAATTGCGCGGCCGAGGTCGCGTTTATTAGCGAAAGCCTCACCGCGCCTGTAATAAGCCCAAGAATAATTTGGATTGAGCTGGATTGCCTGATTGTAGTCCTGAATAGCGCGATCGAAATCGCCTTTGCGGCCATAGGCGACACCGCGATTGTAAAAGGCCGTCGCAACGTCGGGATCGAGGCGGATCGCCTGGTCATAGTCTGCAATCGCCCGATCAAAATCCCCTCTTGCGGCATGCGCGAAGCCGCGGTTCAGAAAAGCTTGGGTGAAGTTGGGATTGAGTCCAATTGCGCGATCGTAGTCTTCAACGGCGTGGTCGAAATCACCTTTGGCCGCGCGCGCGAAACCGCGGTTGTAGAACGCCAATGCTGCGTTCGGATTGAGAAAGATGGCCTGATCGTAGTCTTGGATGGCGCGATCAAAGTTGCCCTTGCCCGCATATGCGAAGCCACGATTGTTAAAAGCCAAGAAATTTTTGGGATCAAGCGAGACTGCCCGGTCATAATCCTGGATGGCGCGGTCGTAGTCGCCTTTGGTCATATACGCGGAGCCGCGGCCAACCAAGGCCAACGCGAGCTTCTCCGGTGTCTCGCGGCCGGACTGGATCACGACAGTGCAGCCATGGATCAGTTGATCGATGGCGGCGCCATCCTTGCCAGCGCACCGATTCCATTCCTCTGAAGATTGCGCGAGGGCCGGTATCGCCGTCAGGCAACCGGCCCCCATGACACTCACTCCAAGGAAAACGCAGACGACGTTCCGACGCATGCGTGAACCCCAAAGTCACGTTTATTTGATTTTGAACGGAATGATGACGTCGCCGCCAAACGTGAACTGCGAACTCTTCGTGCCCGCACCGAAAGGCGTGGTGCCGTTCAAAGAGGTGTCGTAGCGAATCTCCGGCCGGATAACCAATCCATCAAACGTCGGCGGGACCCCCGGGGGCTTGATGTTGAGGCCCAATGTGAGTGCGCCATAAGTGGTCGCTCCGCCACCGAACGCAATCGCGGTCGGGTCCCCGTGCTCGAATTTGACGAAATCGAGATTGCCGGGGAAAGACGCAACGAAGAAGCCATTGTTGTCGCGCCAAATCTCGCCGCGTCCAACGATCTTGAGCCAGTCGTTGATCGCGTAGCCGAAGTATTGCGCAACGCCATAGCCGCTGGCGTTGAAGCCATCATCGCGCGCGTAGTTCAGGTCCGTGATGAGCGTGAGCTTGTCGTTGACCTTCCACGTTGCCGTGATGTCATTGAGATAGCGGAGATCGCTGTTGGGATTGACGCCCGCAAGTACGACCGCCGACACGTTGGGATTTTCCGGACCGATATGGGTAGTTCCCAGGATGGTCAGCGCGCCATCTAACAGGTTCAGCCCGATGCCGCCATGGAACGCAATGGCCGTGTTGTTGTCCCCGCAAGTGAAGCAATTGAACGAATTACCGAACGTCGTATTCACGCCGGTGTCGAGCCCGGCATAGATATCAAGCACCGGGTTCACGTGAGTAGTCGTCATAAAGCCGGTGTGCTTGAAGGGAATGCCGAAATTGAAGATGTAGGAATGCGAGTAAAGCAGATTGTCCGGCGCATAGATCACCTCCGCACCTTCCAAGGTCACGTATTGGCCGACCTTCAGATCGACGCCGCCCGGGGTAAGCCACGGCAGATGGAACAGGGCGTGGGCCTCGACGATGTCGAACTGAGTCCTACCATTGATCGATTCGTCGAACTCGCCGAGGAAATGGGTGTAGCGCGCGTCCGAGCCGAACATTGTCTGGAACTTAAACCCGAAATCATAACCAGTCGCCTTCGGGTCGAGCGGACGCTGGATCGTCAGCATAGCCTGGTTCAACAAGGGCTCATTGGCCTTGTCCGTAAAGAGGTGGCCGAAGTTTATGCCGTCAGCGGGATTGGCCCCATTGGCCGTGATGCCCGCTTCCACATGGCCAGTTATCGTCAAGGTATCCCACCACGACGGCACCTTGGGCGGCGCCTTCTTGTATACCTTGTTGAGATCGGCTGCGAACACCTGTGCTCCGCCCGGAATTCCGAGGCTGCACGCCATCAAGCCAACCGCCGCTATCCCAAGTTGTACCGAACATCGCATGATCCTAACCCCCTCTGTCCCCTGTCAGGCCCGAGCTAAGCCGACGAGAATCCTGATAAATCCCCGACTTTCGACATCATCTCAAGAAAACGCTGTTCGGCAAGGTCAGAGTTGCCGCAATGCGCCCACGAAATGTGCAACGAGGGCGCTTTCCTAAAGAATCCTGTCCATCTGTGTCAGAAATGCAACAGAGTGGCACGAGCGCGCGCCAAAATTTGCGCGGCTAGTCCGCGATCCTCGCATTGCGCTCGGCCAAAGAATGAGAGGAGCTAATTTGATCGATTCTCGTCCGATTTAACGGCGGCGGTGGGAGCCCGAAGGCGAGCGTGCCGCGCATCACCTTTTCCATTTTTCCGTGTACTCCCGCGTCAGACACTCACGCAGAAGCTCCGGGCCGGTCCAAATGATTTCGCCATCTGATCCCATGATCACCATGGCAAGCGGGTCGAGGAGGTTTGGCGCTTGCCGTAACCGGCTGATTTGTTGAATTGCTGCATCGTTGGTGGGATATGGCTCGCGCTGCAGCACACCGATGCAATCAGGGCCATAAGACTGTTGCACCAACCAGTCACCAACGTAGACGAGGATCACCGGCCCAAACTCAGGCTGATGTTTCCAGCGCCGCGTAAGCTCAATGCAGGCCAGCTCGGCAGCCTTGGGTACGGGCCTGACACCTCTTTCCCAATTTTGAATAGTTATGCTGCTGACCCCCAGCTTTCCGCCTGCCTCGGCCCGGGTATACCGAAGCGTTTTCCTCCACTTGCGAAAGTCCCCCCCGTCCATCGCATTTTTCTCCCCTTTTTAGCGGCGAGACGTCAGCGATGCACAACTGTTCGGGCCGAATAGGTTGCGCTCCCGCGAAATAGGTCCCATCAGTGGCAAGCGGCGCAAGCGTCAGTAACGCGCTGACCTTACCGGGGTCGTCGTCAAACCGCCTGCGCCGCCCGGATTGACGGTGGTGAGGTTGTTGATGCCGCCGACCGCCCCGGCATTCGTGAAAGCGTTGCCTCTCCGCTCTCCTCACTGTTCGGGGCTTATTGACTGCACCGTATAGGAGCTTCCAGAGCCACTGAGAGTGAAATGGACCTTGTCTCCTATTTTCACCTTTGAAAGCTCCACTGAAGGCGCCGTCGTGAATTCCATCTTCATCGCGGGCCATTTGATTTCGGCTATAGGACCGTGATCGAGGGTCACCTTTCGGCGTGTCGCATTCACCGCAGTGACGGTCCCAGTACCGGAGGCGGTCGTCTCCTGCTTCGTCTTACTCATCCCCGGCATGTTCTTCATGTTGGGCGCCTGCGCGCGAACCTCGCCGGAGGTAAGGAGCGCCGACCCCATACTAAAGAGCAGGGCTAAACCGAGAAGGGCCACCCGGTGCTGGAATCTATTGTCGAAGCAAAACATGGAAGTCCTCCGGTACCTGTAGGTCTAGATCACGGGCGTTGCATGGAGCCCTAATTGGCCGACATCGCCCGCCTTCGGGTCGGCCAGGGTTTGGATCGAGCCTGTCGCAGCGCATCTTGGACGCGACCTGCCGGAACGTGGTCCGCGCCGTGTCGCTCCGCTTTCGGCGCGTGTTCATTTCGTCCCCTTATTCAATTCGAGCGCGCCTGGCGGAGCCGGATGCGCCAACCCGCCGGCACGATTGGCATGCCACGTGGCGGCGGGCAATCCGATTCCCTTGACCACCGCGTAGATCGCCGGAATAACGACCAAGGTGAGCACGGTCGCCGACACCATGCCGCCGATCATGGGAACCGCGATACGCTGCATCACCTCGGCGCCGGTGCCATGGTTCCACATGATCGGAAGGAGACCCGCCATGATGGCGGCGACCGTCATCATCAGGGGGCGTACGCGCTCGGCGCCGCCGGTCATAATGGCGGTATAGAGGTCCTCGTGTGTGAACGATCGACCTTCCGCAGCACGTTGGGACTCCAACTCCGTGAACGCCTGGTCGAGATAGATCAACATCACGACGCCGGTCTCGGCGGCGACGCCTGTTAGCGCGATGAAGCCCACCGCGACCGCGACCGACAGATTGAACCCGAGCCACCACATCAGCCACAGGCCGCCCACAAGCGCGAAGGGCACCGAGAGCATCACGATCAGAGTCTCCGTTACCCTTCGGAAGTTGAGATAAAGCAACAGGAAGATGATCAGAACTGTAAACGGCACGACAGTCTGGAGTCGTACCTTCGCACGCTCCAGGTATTCGAACTGCCCACTCCAGGTGACATAATAGCCTGGCGGGAACTTGACCTGGGTCGCCACCGCTTTCTGGGCGTCGCCAACGTACCCGCCGAGGTCCCGGTCCCGGAAGTCGACATAGATGTAGCCGGTGAGTTGGGCGTTTTCGGTGCGAATGCTCGATGGCCCCAGCCCAAGGCTCACCTTGGCCACCTCTCCCAACGGAACGGTGCCGCCATCGGGCAATGACACGAGCACCTGGCTGGCGATCGCCTGCGGATCGCTCCGGAAGTCACGCGGATATCGGATGCTGACCGTATATCGTTCCCGGCCCTCCACGGTCGTCGTCACCGGCTCCGCCCCCAACGCCGCGGCGATGAGGTTCTGAACGTCGTCCACCATCAGACCGTACCGCGCAAGCTGAGTCCGGTCGGGATCGACGTTGAGGTAGTATCCGCCGATGACCCGCTCGGCAAAGGCGCTGGTCGTGCCGGGCACCTTTCTGATGACGGCCTCGATCTGACGTGACAGGCCTTCAATCTCGGCCAGATCCTTACCGAACACCTTGACGCCGACCGGCGTACGTATGCCGGTCGAAAGCATATCGATGCGCGCCTTGATCGGCATGGTCCAGGCGTTGGAAACGCCAGGGAATTGAAGGGACTTGTCCATCTCGGCGATCAGCTTGTCGATGGTCATGCCGGGCCGCCATTCGTTGTCCGGCTTCAGGTTGATCACGGTCTCGAACATCTCGGTCGGAGCGGGGTCGGTGGCGGTGGACGCACGCCCGGCCTTACCCCAGACAGAATTGACCTCTGGGAATGACTTGATGATCTTGTCTTGAGTCTGGAGTAGTTCCGCCGCCTTCGTGATCGAAAGACCCGGCAGCGTCGTCGGCATGTAAAAGAGCGTACCCTCATTGAGCGTCGGCATGAACTCCGTGCCGAGCTTCGACGCCGGCCACAGGCTGGCAACGAGGACCGCGACGGCGACGAGGATCGTCGCCCACCTGAACCGCAATGCGAGGCCGATCACCGGTCGATATGCCCATATCAGAGCGCGGTTCACTGGGTTCTTGTGCTCCGGCACGATGCGGCCGCGGATGAGCAGGATCATGAGCGCAGGAACAAGCGTCACGGAAAGGAATGCCGCCGCTGCCATGGCGAAAGTCTTCGTAAAGGCGAGCGGCTTGAACAACCGGCCCTCCTGGGCTTCGAGCGTGAAGATCGGCAGGAAAGACACCGTGATGATGAGCAGGCTGAAGAACAACGCTGGTCCGACCTGAATCGCGGCCTCGATAATCACTTCGCTTCGTGTTTTGTCGGGTGCAGCTCGCTCCAGCCGCTTATGCGCATTCTCGATCATGACAATGGCGGCGTCGACCATCGCGCCAATGGCGATGGCGATGCCGCCGAGGCTCATGATGTTAGAGCTGAGCCCAAGGATGTACATACAGAGATATGCGATCAATATACCGAGCGGCAGGGTAATGATCGCAACGAGCGCACTCCGAAGATGAAGCAGGAACACGAAGCAGACGAGGGCGACGATGACGCTTTCTTCGATCAGCGTTCTTTTGAGGGTCTCGACGGCGCGATTGATCAGATCTGACCGGTCATAAACCGCTTCAATCGTTACGCCTTGAGGCAAGCCCGATGCGATTTCCGCAAGGCGATCCTTCACATTTGCGATGACCGAAAGTGCGTTTTGCCCAAATCGTTGAATCGCAACCCCAGAAACAACCTCGCCTTCCCCGTTGAGTTCGGTGATGCCACGCCGTTCATCGGGCGTGAGTTCGACGCGGGCCACGTCTTTCAGCAACACGGGCACGCCGCGGTCGGTCTTGACGACAATTTGTTCCAAGTCGGATATGTTCTTCACATAACCGCGACCGCGAACGGCGAACTCTGTTTCGGCGAGTTCGATTGTCCGACCGCCGACATCACGATTGCTTCCGCGCAGCGCAGCTTTGATCTTATCTAGCGATATGCCTAACGCTTGGAGTCGCCGTGGATCGACCACCACACTGTATTGTTTGACAAATCCACCTACGCTTGCGACTTCCGCCACGCCCTCGGCTTTGGCGATACCGTAGCGGACCTGCCAATCCTGCACGGTACGAAGCTCGGCAAGGCTTTTTTGCTCGCCGCGAACGATGTACTGGTAAACCCAGCCCACTCCCGTTGCATCAGGTCCGAGTGTCGGCGTAATTCCTGATGGCAATCGCTGTGCCGCGGTATTGAGATATTCAAGAACGCGCGAGCGAGCCCAGTATAAGTCGGTGCCGTCCTCAAAAATAATATAGACGAACGAAACACCGAAAAAAGAAAACCCGCGCACGACCCGCGACCGCGGAACGCTGAGCATGGAAGTGGTCAGAGGATATGTGACTTGATCTTCGACGACTTGCGGCGCCTGGCCGGGATATTCCGTGTAGATGATGACCTGAACATCGGAAAGATCGGGAATTGCATCGAGCGGCACGTGCTTGAGCGCGTAGAAGCCGGCCGATCCGATGAAGACCGACGCCAGTCCGATAAGAAAAACGTTTCGCGCAGACCAGCGAATGACAGCGGCGATCATTTCGGCGGTTCCTGTGGAGTAAAGCCTTTCAGAGCCGCCCTCAGGTTGCTTTCCGCATCGATTAGGAACGTCGCGGTCGTCACAACCTCCTCGCCCTCCTTGATACCTTCGAGCGCCTCCACATAGCCGTCGCCATGTCTGCCTGTCTTGATCACCCGTGGCTCGAAACGTCCTTCCCCCTTCGAGATGAGAACAAGCTGGCGCGTACCACTGTCGATGACGGCGCTGTCCGGCACGGCGACCACAGGCTTGTCGGCCGAGTCCTCATGAAAGACCACGTCCGCATACATGTCAGGCTTCAATCGGCCATCCGGATTCGGGAGCTCGATCCGCACCCGCGCAGTCCGCGTCTCCGCCTTCAGTTCGGGATAGACGAGCGTCACCCGCCCTTCCATCGGCTGACTGGAGAAGGCTCGGAATGTAACGGTCGCCCGGTCTCCGGGGGCAATGGAACCGATATCCCGCTCCGGTACCTCGGCAATCACCCACACCGTCGAGAGGTCGGCAATCCGATAAAGCTCATCCCCGGCCATGATTCGCTGGCCACTGATCACTTTCTTTTCGAGAACTGTGCCGCTTGCAGGCGCCGGCCACTCGATGGTGCGCGATACCGTCCCGCTCTCCTGAATTTCGCGGATGCGCGCCTCGGGCATGCCGAGACTGCGCAGCTTCTGGGCGGCGCCATCGACCATCGCCATCTGGCTCGCGTCATGCAAATTGCGAGATGCCTTGATAGCGAGCGCGTACTCTAGTTGGGCCTGTACGAGCGGCGCGCTGTACAGACGGAAAAGCGGCGCCCCCGCTTTCACCGTCTCGCCGGTTGCGTTGACATGCAGTTCCTCGATGTAGCCTTCGGCTCGCAACGTGACGACCGTCTGCTTTCTTTCGTCGATACGGACGGTTCCGGGGGCACGGACCGGCCGTACCAAGGTTCTCAACTGCACCTTTTCTGTGCGGACACCGCTGCGCTGCACGCGGTCCACGCTCACCTTGATGGTGTTGTCGTCGCCCTGATCGTCGTCCTCATACACGGGGATGTAGTCCATCCCCATGGAGTCCTTCTTGGGAACCGGGGACGTGTCGGGCAGTCCCATCGGGTTTCGGTAAAGGCGAATCTTGCGTTCGCTGCCCGCGACCAGCGGCTTTTTCGGCTGCGGAGCTGACGATTGCTCCTCGTCGCTGTAGACCGGAAGGTAGTCGCGGCCTTGCGCATCCTTCTTCGGCTCCGCCGACCAGAATGGTGCTTCGCTTGGATCACGGTAATAGAGGATCGTGCGGTCATCCGCGGCCGCGGCAGACGCGGCGCTGACCGACGGTGTCGACATGGTGGACTGCCGCGGGGCATACCAATATCCACCTGCGGCGCCGACGGCAGCCGCAGCGATGACCAGCAGCACCAATCCGAGGCGCGTCACAGATCACCTCCGATGGCTTTTTCGATTTCGGCGAGCGAAGCCTGCTGCTGGATCTGGATCTTGAGAATTTCGAGCTGGACGTTTCGCAGCCGCCGAATTGCATCGAGCACCCTCAATGCGTCGCCCTGGCCGCTCTCGAGTCCTGTGAGGGCGGACCGAACCACCACTTCGGATTTTGGCAGGTGATGCTGCTGCATAATTTCGAGCGCCTTCGCGGTCGCCCGGTACTCCGCAAGCAGGCCGGCAATTTCACCACCAAGCGTAGCCTTGAGCGTATTCAACCGCTGCTCAGCGGCGGCGCGCTCGGCCGATGCAGCAGCAATGTCGGCTTGTTTGGCGCCCCATTGCAGCGGAATGCGGAGTTCTCCCATCACGCCGGTGCCGGCGTATCCATCGCGATCTCGCGTGGTCATGACGCCTAACGACACGTCGGGGTAGCGGTTCCGCTCCGCCAAGCTTTGCGCAGCGGTCGCCGATCCCGCCTTGGCTTCGCCCTCAGCGATCATGGGATTGAGCCTGACTGCACGGTCGACCAGGACCGCAACGCTCATCTTTCCCTCATTCGGTAGCCGCCGCAGTGCGACCGGAATGGCGAGTGGCGC
>Ga0137360_10000989_pt1 | contig 16625 bp, 9 predicted proteins | sample Mad1_60_16metaG_FD_104924 | JGI IMG/M metagenome (GOLD analysis project Ga0137360, IMG submission 104924) | Vadose zone soil microbial communities from Angelo Coast Range Reserve, California, USA - Mad1_60_16 metaG | ecosystem: Environmental > Terrestrial > Soil > Vadose zone | place: USA... | reverse complement strand
TCCTTGTCTGTCTCCTCTTCATCTCCCTCGAAGAATCCTGCTCCCACTGGCAAGACCCCACGCGATGCCATCGGCGCAAAAGTCTTCCTCACCGCGGGCGGCGTCCGCGAGCGCGCGGACGTCTTCAGCGGCGCCAGCTACGCTTCCTCGTCCGATCCGCGCGTCCACTTCGGTCTCGGCTCTGCTTCCAAAGTCGACAAGCTCGAAATCCTCTGGCCCAGTGGCCTCCGCGAAGAAGTCACCCTCCCCTGCATCGACTGCATCGTCCAACTCGTTGAAGGTAAAGGCCCCGTGCCCAGCATCATTCGCTAAGTCTTCTTTCGGTCCGCCCCTTGTAACACTCCTGTAGCTGTTACTTGGAGAAGGGAACACTCCCGGCCATCCCCCCTCTTTTCAGCGAATTAGGTGGGAAGGTGAAGATGACACACCGGTGTGTTGACTCCCGCCGTGACCTGTCCAAAACTCCCGCCAACGTTTGGATACTGCGCGGGGTGTCCGCTCAGTCGTTCGTATTGGATTCGGGTGCTTGTGTCGGCTTGGGTCTGTAGCATCGAGTTATTGAACTCATTGAGGGGGCGAGTGATGAAGAGTTTCTCGAAGTTCCGCAATCTTATTTGCAATTCGACTTCCCGCGATTGTCTCGCACTAGCGCTAGGTGTTGCTCTTCTACTCCTTCTACTCCCTGCGAATATCCATGCCCAGGCAGTCAGCAGAATCAACGGCACAGTGACGGACCAAGCCGGCGCGGCGATTCCCGATGCGAAGGTTACAGTGACGAACGTTGACACTAACGTGTCGAAGACGACCGATACGACGTCGGCTGGCACGTACCTGGTCACCGACCTCATCCCCGGGGCATATACGGTGAAGGTCGAAAAGACTGGTTTCAATACGTACGTTACCCGGGGTGTTGTCGTTGGGGGCGGGGAAACATCGGCGGCCAACGCCACGTTGGCGCCGCGGACTGTCGCGGAAACAATTGAAGTTACAGCTCCATCGGTTGCGCTGCAGACGGAGCAGCCTGAGATTGGTACGACGATCAGTCAGAAACTTACGGAAGAGTTGCCGAACCTCATCAGCGGGGACTTTCGCCAGATTGACAGTTTTATCTTTTTGACGCCGGGCGTTACGGGCAATGGATTCAGCCACCGGATTAATGGAGGCGTGGACCAGCAGACCGAAGTCATGTTTAATGGAGTTCCCGAAGCGTTTTCAGAGACCGCGGGCTTTACGACTTGGAACCAGCCGCCTTACGACTCGATCAAAGACGTGGACATACTGACGGGTTCGTTTTCCGCGCAATACGGTCTGGGGCAAGGCGTCGAGCAATATCACACCAAATCGGGGACCAACGCGATTCACGGCAATGCTTTTTTCTTTTACAGAGATGCCTATTTCGATGCTCCAGGCGCTTTCAATGATATAAATCCGAACAATAAGGGGGTTCTGGACGCACCCAACACGGACCACGAAACCGACTGGGGATTTTCTCTCGGCGGACCGGTAGTGTTGCCCAAAATCTATAACGGGCGAAATAAAACTTTCTGGTTCTTCAGCATAGATAAGTATCGCTTTGCTCAAGGACAAAGTCCCGTCACCATTCCTACACCGGCCGAAATTGGAGGCGATTTCAGTGGCTTGGTTAATCCCACCACGGGCGCCCCGGTACCCATTTTCGTTCCTGTTGCCTGGGCGTCCAACCCGTCGCTTATACCTTCGGGATGCACTGTCGCAGCAAGCGGCCTTGGCAGCCCAGGGACGCAATGGCCCGGGAACAAGATTCCGCAAAGCTGTTTCAGTGCTAACTCGAAGGCGCTGCTGAGCTTTATTCCGAAACCGAGCGTTCCTTTTACCACGCCAGGATCTGAAAACAAAAACTACAGCCCGTCGTATATTCCCGTGCAGACGGACAGGGACTGGATGTTCAACGTCGACCATAACTTGACTTCAAAGCAGGCCCTGCACTTTCTCTACTGGCGACAATATCACTACCTCCCGGCTGGTTGGACGAACAATGCGCTGAACAACTCTACATGGAACTTCGAGCCGGCATATGGATTAGAGCCCACGTATTCCTACGCGATTTCGCCGAGACTGGTGATGACCGCCGGCGTGCTCTGGGTCCACCAGAACAACGACTTTTACCAGACGGCCCCTCCTCCACCCAGCGGTACCTTTAACGCTGCCCAACCTGGTCCCTATGGCGGATCTTTCTTGCCGGGCATTAATTTTGGTGGTGGTCCTTGGGAACCACTCAGTTGGGGTACCGGCGGCTGGCAGTACTCGATCAATCATAAGTATGGGCTCTCCATCTTGAATAACTGGCTGTGGCAACATGGCCGCCACACCATAAACTTTGGTGTCGACATACGGAAAAGCTGGCAGCGGGATTATGAATGCCAGCAGTGCGCGGGGAACTTCAGCTTTAATTCGGAAACGACAGCAGACCCCAATGAAGCTACAGGTCCCTTTGGGACTGCGCCCGGCACGAACACCGGGAATGGATTTGCTGCCTTTCTGTTGGGTAATGCGGACTCCGCCAACCGGCAGTTTGCCGGCGACACGAGGCTGAGCAACAGCTATGTGGCTCCCTATTTCCAGGACGATACCAAGATTACCCCGCGGCTCACCGTGAATTGGGGAGTGCGCTGGGACCTGGCATTTCCCTTCAAGAACGACAACAAATTCAACCAGCTTTCCTTTTTCGATGCCAACGTCCCCAATACTTCCGCAATCAACCCCAAATCCGGCCAGCCACTTTTGGGCGGCATGACAGAGATTGGCACGGCTGGCGCAGAATGCCCTCTTTGCGTGGGGTGGAACCGCATGGATATGATCTGGACTCATTTCAGCCCGCGCGCCGGATTCACTTATCAGTTGACCAAGAAGACGGTCGTGTTGGGCGGCGCTTCTTGGTATTGGCTGGACACCGGCGCCTTCGAATATGGGGTCAATAAGACAGCTGTGAACTTCGGAAACAATTTGCTGGGCACAGTTGGGTTTGATGCTCTCCCAAACCAGGTTCCCGGCTATGGCCAATGGGATGGAAACCCCCTCGCTGCGCCGGCGAAGCCTCCCCTTACGCCAGGCTTTCTGAACACACAGTTTCCTCACCAGTTGGTCCAGCACGTGAAACAGGGCTACGACGAGCTATTCGTGGTGGGCGTCCAGAGGGAACTGCCCTGGAACATGTTCCTTTCCGTTTCCGGCGTGCACACGCACGACCTGCACCTCCCCTCTGCTATAGGCCCGACCAACGCGCTCAATTACAGCTTCGTGCAAAAAACCTGCACGCAGGGCCCCAGCGAGGTTTTCTTTCAACAATGTGTCCTCGGGCAATCGTGGACCAGCACAGCGGCTCAGGCGCTTTATCAGGCGGCCGGCTTTGGCCAGGCTACGGTGGCGCCGGGCGGATGTCCTGCGAATTCCTCCCGGCCCGGGTTCTCCGGCAAGTTCTTCGCCCCGTACACAAATTTCGGATGTGACTACGGCGCAAGTGGTTTGGCACTCCGTGGCTTTTTGCCCTTTCCCATGTTCCGTGGCATAACGAACAACTTCGAGACCAATGGCGCCGACAAGTACAACGCCCTGCAGATGAGTTTCCAGAAACGCACGGGCAACGGACTTACATTTTTGGTTTCTTACACGCTGTCGCGGTATTTATCGAATACGGATAGCGGCTTTTCGACCTTTAATTTCAAGGGCCTTAACCCGGCTAACCAGGGGGCAGAATGGTCCGTGGGCAATAATGACCAGACGCACGTGCTCACCATGGCCGGTGTTTATGAACTGCCCATTGGCCCTGGTAGGAAATTCTTGAACCACGGTGGTACGGTGATGAGGAATCTGGTCGGCGGCTGGAAGCTTTCCATGGTCAACTGGTATGAAAGTGGTCCGCCAATCAACATCACATCTAAAAATGGCACGTTCAACGGCACCCCGCTGGCCTATACCCCGCAGTCCAACACCCCGAACTTCGTAGCCGCGGGTGGTTTCAATGTGAACTGGTCCGGCGCTGATTACCACCCGTCGACCACGCCGGCGTTTAACCCCAATAAATTCCAATTCCCCGGGGCGTGGACGATCGGGAATGCCGCTCCGCTGTATAACGGCCTTCGATTCCCGGGGTACTACGATGAAGACCTCTCGCTCACTAAGAGGTTTTTCTTTGGCGAGCGGTTCAGCGGCGAACTGACCATGCAGTTCTTCAACGTGCTCAACCGCATGCTTGCCGGCGCTTGTACGAATTTTAACGTCGGCGATACGAATTTCGGGCGGAACACCCAGCCAGGAATTCCGTGCCAGGGCAACTCCGCAAGGAGAGGGCAGGCAGAGTTCAAATTCATCTTTTGATGGGGCGGTCTGGGGCCGAAGACTCTGAACTTCGGATTTTCCTTCTCGGCGCTGCTTGCCACAGCGCGGACATTCCAAAGCCGGGTCCTTCGGGTCCCGGCTTGCCTTTTGGAGCGGGAGGAAGATTCGTTCCAGGACGCCCCATTTTGGTTTTGAGGACTAAATAGCGATCGTCCTATAATTGTAAGTGGAGAATTCTCAGTGTCTTCCACGCTCCCAGTCGTAAATCGCAAGGGACTTCCTAGGATTGCTCTTTCCTCTGTGGCCTCCCGTCCCCTGCCGGATACGGTCTCACGGATTGGCGCTTCTCTTTGCCTCCCCTGCCTCCTGTGCTTTCTCTGGCTCGCGCAGCGTGCAGCCGCAAGAACGCAAGATTCCCCGGTCAAAGCGCAACAAAGCCCATCCTTTACAACGCCGGTCAGCGCGGTTCAAGCCAACGCCAGTTCAGCTTCTGCCAAAGATGCAGCCGAGCCTGGCGAACCTCTCGCCCCAGATCCCGCGCTCGCTCCGGCGAGATTGCTCTTGCAGCAAGGCAAGCTGAGCGAAGCTGAAGCAGCCACAAGAAACTTTTTGCTGGCCCACGCCGATTCCGCCGAAGCACATTTTTTGTTGGGTTTCATCCTGTTCCGGGAAATCGGGGAGAAATGGCGCGAGGCGGGAAAAGCGCAAGAAGCGACTTTGCCCTACAGCGACGGCAGCGGTATCGGCTCTCTGGCCGAGTTCCGCGATGCGAAAGCTAGAGAATCGCTTGCGGAATTCACCGCTGGCGCGCGCTACCATGCCGCCAGTGCCTTTGACTTGAAGATCGTGGCACTCGATTACCTTCTGCTCAAGCACAACATGGACGCAGATCGGTGGCTCACGCAGTCCGTGCAACTGAATTCCCGCGACGCGCAAGCCTGGTACTACCTGGGGCGGACGAAATATAGTACTGGCCAGTTTCGCGAGGCGATTGAGGCCTTTGAGCAGTGCCTAAAACTCGAGCCCCGGAATGTGGAAGCGGAAAATAACGTGGGATTGTCCTATGAGGCCCTCCAGCGGCCCGATGAAGCCATCCAGGCCTTCGAGAACGCCATTGCCTGGCAAACGGAAAGCTCGGCCAAAGATCCCGAGCCGTTCATTGAGATCGCGCACCTTTACCTGAACGAGAATCAGCCGGAAAAAGCCGTGCCCTACCTCTCGCAGTCCATTGCTATTTCTCCGAACGTATCTAAAGCGCACGAAGAGCTCGGAAAAGCTTACTCTCTGCTGCATCGGCTATCCGAGGCGCAGGCGGAACTGGAAAAAGCGATTGTGCTTACGCCGCAAGCTCCCAATCTCCATTGCTTGCTTGCTGCTGTCTACAGCAAACAGGGACTCGAGGAAAAAGCAAAAGCCGAATCCGACCGTTGCGCCGCCCTCTCCGGCACCCACTCTACGTCGTAGTCCCTTCGTCTCGGCTTTGCTTTTGGGAATCTGGTATCCAGCCGGGGAGCTGCGCGCTGCAGCCTAACTCGTTCTAGCGCAACATGCTGCTGAAGGATTCATTCCACCGTGAAATTTGCCGCTCGCCAGGCCGTGCTTCTTCCCATTGAACCCGTCGCCTGCATTTCGAGGCGGTAACTCCCTTTGGGGAGTTGGTCGATCGGGATCCTCCGTCCAATACGAAGCACGGAACTTCCCGCTTGCTTGTAGGACGCGGCGTCGAAAGGCGCGAAATCCTCTTTGGTGTTGCCTGTGTTCGAATCGAGAATTCTCATATGCACTGACACGGGCGCGGCTGGGTTTTCCGCGAGCTGCGGCTCGTACACTTCAAAGTAGGCGAACAGTGGTTCGCCTTTTGCGAAGCTTGTGTCGCCGGAGGGGCTAAACAAAATGTCCTTGCTCACCAACGGAACATACTGTGGAGCAAAATTTGCTTGCGCATTCTCTTTGGCGGCGACGGCTGCGCTCCGAAGGCTCTTGCACAAAGCCGCCGAACTCAGCGCCAGTTGCTTGCCATTATAGGGTTCAACAGTGAGTGGAATCTTAGCTCGGCCGAAATTCCACCCGTCGTTGAGAACGATTTCAAGATGGTAATCGCCCGCGGGAAGGTCAACCTGCGTCTCATAGCGAGTTGGGAGCCAGAACGGGTCTGAACTGTCTAAAGCCGTTTTGATGGCCGCTTCATCCGGAGCAATTTCATTTGCTACATTCGGGAAGGATAGGGCTAGAGTGCTATTTCCCGTGCCGCTATCGCTGACTGCCACCTTCCCGGCGGTACCTGGCGTGAGCAATCGTGGGACAGCGGTCGAAAGATTCGTCGTACGCTTTGCCCACTCGATATACTTGGCTCCGCCTTGATCCAAGGTAGGCCAGTAAGAGGGATAGAGGAGATCGCTGAAGCGCGCTGCTACAGTTCCGTCTTCCCTGCGAATGACACCCATCACCCCAATCCTGGCGTAGAGCGTCCAGTTGGACGCGTCCCACTTACGGTATAGATCGTTCGACGAGAAACGAAGACTAAGGTCCACGAGGGAATGGTCTCCGCCAGTGTAGAAGGTCGCTCCCTGAAGCGAGAGCGGAATCTTCCCGCGCTTTTCCGAAGCCAAAATCCGCTCCAATTCCTTTCCTTGACCGGTTCCCACCAAAGGATCGGAGGGAGACCGCCCTCCGCAATATTCATCGCGGGCGAAAACAAGCAAATTCGGACGATTCACCTCCACTCGAATGCGGTGACACCCTTCCTTGGCGTCGCGCGGCACATATCCCAGGACGTGGAAACCCGTGGTCACGAACGGAACTTTTTTGAGAGTGCTCAGTTCACTCAAACTCCATATCCCCCTCGGCGTAACCGAGGCTTGCAGGTGCCACCCCAGATTATCGCGAACCACAGTTCGCCAGGCAGCCGCCTCGAAACTCTCAATGTGCTGCTCAACACCATCCTCAAAGAGGCGAAAATCCTTGCCTGAGAGGTCTTGAACTTCCGTCACATCGCAGTCCTTCGGCAAATAGGGTTCTGTGCGAGCCAGCTTGAAGAAAGTAACCACCGCGGCGCGAGCGCACGGCATTTCTTCCTTGGGAGCTTGCGCCATCCGCCCTGGGTCGTAAACGAACACGGGAACCAGAACCAGATTGGTCTGGACCGTGAGGCGTCTCTGGGGCGCAGTGGCCTGGGTGGATGCAGCAGGCGAGTCTTGGGTCTGTGCCACCGTGGCAGGAGCCACTACATAGAGCAACACGGCGACTGCCAAGAGTATCGCGCGCGCAGGATTCCCTATACCCGTTTTGCTGACCTTCATTGCCCGCAACGCATGGATCACATCAGTTCTTCTCTTTTGCTTCCGTCGGCGCCTTCGTCAACCTGGTAAGCCCTTCCACAGCCGCCTGCACCTGCCCCGCGTACGGCCCATTCGGCTCTAAGCGCAAGTATCTTTGGTAGGCCTCGATGGTCCCCGGATGGATAACGTAGACCCTCTTGCCGTCCTCCGATTTGGAGGTGATGGAGTTGGTCAGCGCATCGCCCAAGAGCTTCCAGGGCAGCGCATCCTGGGGGTTAAGTTGTGTGGCTTTCTGAAGGGGGGTGATGGCGTCAGCCAAGTCCCCTTTGTTTGTGAGCACAATGGCGACGTTCTTGTAGCAGCCCGACTGCATGTTCTTGGCCGCAGGATCCACGGTCAGAACCTTGTCGCACGCCGCGGTCGCTTCTGGCACCTTGCCGACCTGCGCCAGGTCCGTTCCAAGCTCCATATATGTCCCCGCCGCCGGCTTCAAGATGGCGGCTTGCTTGAGCATCGTTATCGCCTCTTGGTATTCCCCCACTCCGCCGTAGGCTAGGCCGAGGTTGCTCAAAATCACCGGCAGATCCTTGTCTTGCACGAGCATGTCCACGGCTTTCTGCTGGCTCACTAAGCCATTGCGGATCACTCCAATTAGCCCGATCACGTGGACGCCGTTTTCATCCTTCACTTCGGTTTCTTGAAGCGCCTGCTCATATTCCGTAATCGCCGTTTGATAATCCGCCTTCATCTTGGTAAGCAGCGCAGTCTTTTGATCGTTCGTGCCCGCCTGGAGTTGTTGCCGGATCGCTTGAGCATCCTGCATCGCCCGATTGCCGTTCGCGAAATGCGGTTTCGTCAAATTGGAGCCCTTGATCGCTTCTTCCTGTGTCTTCTTCGCTGTTTTGATGTCGGTCTCTTGCCCCGTGAGCTCCAGCACCTGGCCGGAGAACGGCGGCGACAGGATTAGCAGCAGCGCGAGCTCACCGGCCCTCAAAAGCAATCGGCCCATGAGAATTCCCCTTCCCTGTGCGATGGGGTCCCCGCGCGCATTATGTCGCAAACTCGCTTGGGCGGCCAGCGGGATTCGCAGTCCATTTTTGCGCGCTGAGGCAGGGAATTGGCCAAGACGATGCTTTGGCGGACCCTGCGAAAACCCTTCCGTGGATGTTATAGTTCTTGCTCCTATGCGTTTTCTGCCTGTGAGGCAATGACGAAATCAACCAGACCTGCACCTCCACTCACGCGACAGGCGGAATTGCCCAAGCGAAAACCAGCAGGATTGGCCCGGCTGATCACCTGTCTCAGTGTTCTGTTTCTTTCCTATCTTGGGCTTCGCTCTTTGCCGGCGCAAGAAACGGCTCCCCGTACAGTAGTGAACCTCGAAGTCATCGTGGTGGACACCGAATCGAAGGCCCTGGAGGCTCTCGAACGCCTAAAGAAAGGAGAAAAGTTCTCTACTGTTGCGGCACAAATGTCCATCGATCCAAACGCGGGCAACGGCGGCTACGTCGGCGAAGCGGAAGTTGCGTCGTTGCGCCCGGAATTGCGCGCCGCGGTCGAATCGCTCCAGCCGGAACAAGTCAGCGGCATCGTAAGGGTGCCGACGGGGTTTGTCATCTTGAAGTTGCTGAGCAGGAAACAGGAACCGAAGGCGCAAAGCAAAACCCTTGCGCCCGCTTCTGCGGACCAGGGCGCGACAGGGCAGGGCATGGGTCCGAACCGCGATCTTCATCTGGCCGGGAAAGGCGCGATTCAATACCCCGTGGATGTGGCGGGGCAAGTCTTGGCCGACATGCTTTTCCAGAAGTCTCCCAAGGCGTCTGGGTGGGAACAGGATCTGCAAGAAGTGTGCACGGTTAGAAAACAGTCGCTTGCTGACGGGATTGAAGCGCTCGAGAAAACGCTGGCCGATACGGCGAAGATGGCGGCTACGACGCCTTTCGGAGCAATTCAAACGCACTACGGATTAGCGCAACTCGAGGCCTATCGAGGCAACATGGATGCAGCCATCAGGGAGTGGCAAGCCGCTTACAAACTCGCAGTCACGGATGTGCCGGGAGGGGTTCCGCAATTGACGGAAGCACTCGGCGTCGCTTACTTGCACAAATCGGAAATGGCAAACGACGTTTATCGCAACCCGGTCGACCGATGCACTCTTCCGCCGCGCGCGAACCTCTGTTACCAGCAGACCGGAGATTCGGAAAAGGCTATCGACTACTTCACCAAATATCTCGAACTGGTACCCGAACGGCCGGATGCCGTCCAGGTGAAGTGGCTGCTGAATCTGGCTTATATGACCCTGGGAAAGTATCCCGACGGCGTGCCGCAAAAATACTTGATTTCGCCGTCTGTCTTTGCCTCAAAGGAGAATTTCGGAAGATTCATGGATGCGGCGCCCGCAGCAGGCTTGAATTTCATTTCCATGGCCGGCGGCGTGGTTGCGGATGATTTCGAAAACAACGGTCTTCTGGATGTCGCCGTTTCCAGCTACGACGTCTGCCAGCCGCTGCGATTTTTTCACAATAATGGCGACGGCACATTTACCGACCGCGCGGCGCAAGCCGGTCTCTCCCGCCAGCTCGGCGGCCTGAACATGGTTCAGGCCGATTACAACAACGACGGCTGTATGGACATCCTCGTCCTGCGCGGCGCCTGGGAATTCCCCGTGCGCAAATCGCTTTTGCGGAACAATTGCGACGGAACCTTTACGGACGTCACGCGCGAAGCGGGCTTGGCCGCGCCCGCCACTCGCACACAAGCCGCTGTTTGGGCGGACATCAACAACGACGGTTTCCTCGATCTTTTTGTCGGCAACGAGAACGGGCCGAGCCAGCTCTTCCTCAATAACGGAGACGGGACCTTTCAGGAGATTTCCGCGGCTTCCGGCGTCAACAAAATCGCCTTCACCAAAGGCGTCGCCGCTGCTGATTACGACAACGACGGTTACGTCGATTTCTACGTTTCCAACCTCTACGGCGGCAACTTCCTTTACCACAACAATCATAACAACACTTTTACGGAGGTTTCCGAGCAGGCCGGCGTGCATCAGCCGCAGTCCCAGAGTTTTGCGACCTGGTTCTTCGATTACGACAACGACGGCTGGCCCGATATTTTCGTGACCACTTACTTTTTTTCCGCAGACGAAACCCTCCGAAATTACCTGGGGCTTCCTACGAACGCCGAGACCCTCAAGCTATACCGCAATCTGGGCAATGGTACTTTCAAAGATGTGACTGCAGAAGTCGGCCTGAACAAAATCAATATGCCAATGGGTGCCAATTTTGGTGATATTGACAATGATGGCTATCCGGACATTTATTTGGCCACCGGAGGGCCTGAGTATGGCGCGCTGGCGCCCAAAATGCTCCTTCACAACGACGAAGGGAAATACTTCACGGACATAACGGCATCTTCGGGCACTGGGGATCTGCACAAGGGGCATGCCGTTGCTTTTGCCGATCTGGGCAACAACGGACTAGAAGACCTGTTGGTATCGATCGGCGGACCCACGCCGGGGGACGCGCATCAGTTCCGCGTGTTTGCGAATCCCGGAACCGCCAACGACTGGATCACGGTCAAATTGGCCGGCGTGAAGTCGAATCGCGCGGGAATCGGAGCGCGCATCCACGTGACCGTAGAAAATGAAGGAGACGGCACCCGCTCGATTTACCGCACCGTCGGCAGTGGAGGTTCCTTTGGCGCCAGTCCTATCCAACAGCACATCGGTTTGGGAAAATCGGCGAAGATTGTGCGATTGGAAGTCTGGTGGCCCGCCTCCAATTCGCGCGAGAACTTCACCAATGTGGACAAGAACCAGTTCATCGAGATCAAAGAGTTTGCGAAGGATTACACGAAACTTTCGCGGAAACAGTTTCGCCTCGGGTCTGTGAATCCCGCTAAAAGGGGAGATGCGCAATCACCCAGCCCGAATCCGCGTTAAAATGACAGGGATCAGCGAGAAGAAACGGGAATACAACGATGAAGTGCCGCTCCTGCCTCCTGCTTTCGCTGCTCTGGGCAGCTCCTCTTCTTGCGGGAGAAACTTACTCGGCATCGGGCTTGGTGCTCCGCGCTGACCGCGAGCATCTTTCTCTTGAGGTTTCCTGCCAGGCGATCCCCGGCTACATGGATGCGGTGGTGATGACCTTCCCGGTGCACAATGCCGGGGCTCTCGATGGCCTGAAACCCGGCATGATGATCGATTTCAAGCTGGACGTGCGGAAAGACGCGGCATACGCCGAACAGATTCGTGTTCATGCTTACGAAAACACCGCACAGGAGCCCATGGCCGCCCGCCAGTTGGAGATTCTGGATGCCGCCACGGCTCCGTCTTCGCGTACGGGCCCAGTTTTGCTCGTCGGGCAGGCCGTGCCGGATTTCACTCTAACCGACCAACGGCGAAAGAGCGTCCCGGTTTCCGCCTTCAAGGGCAAAGTCGTGGCGATCACATTTATCTACACCAGGTGTCCCCTTCCGAATTTTTGTTTTCGCATGTCAAACAATTTCGGAGTTCTCCATCAGCGTTTTGCCGATCGGATGGACAAAGACCTCGTCTTGCTCAGCATCACCTTCGATCCCGAGCATGATCAACCCGAGACTTTGGCCGACTACGCCCGCACTTGGGCGAAGGACGACAAGGGTTGGCACTTCCTGACCGGGCCCGCCGCTGACGTGAAGAATATCTGCCTGGAATTTGGTGTGAATTCCTGGCAGGATGAGGGCTTCTTGACTCATTCCCTGCATACCGTGATCGTAGACAGGCAGGGACGAATCGCCGCGAACCTAGAGGGAAACGAATACACGGCGAAGCAGTTGGGCGACATGGTTGAAGCGGTGATGAATCGTCCTTAGGAGCGTGCCTCGGCCCTCAGCCTGGAAGAAATTGCGCTCTTGGGGCTGGCTGGGCCCTGGCGGCGCTTTGTTGGTGCTTGTCATCCTGAGCCTATCCGGCGAGGATAGGCGAAGGATCTCAGCGCGTGGGTCGCAAGGCAATTGTAGGGGCGAAGTCTGCCTGCGGCGGGCAGGCATGCTGCGACTCAGTTGGCGCGGGGATAATAGATTTGGCTCAGTCCATTAAACTGAGAATGTTCGGCAAAGGAGTCTTCTTATGAAAAATGCCTTCCCGAAAGCCATCGCATCATTCTTTACCTTCTTGATGGTTGCATCGGCCGTCTTGGGTAGTGACCCACCTTGGAAGGGCAAACCCTATCAGCAATGGGACGACAAGGACATCCAGCGCGTCTTCTCCGACTCCCCCTGGGCGCGCAAAACCACCATCACTCGCACTTGGAGCGCGGTTTCGCAAAAGGATGCCCAGAATCCACAGCTCCCCGGTGGCGGCAGAGGCATGCCTGGCGCCCAGGGACGTGGGGGCGCTCAGGGGCCGAACGATGCAAGCGGCGAATCGACATATGATGTTTATTGGGCATCTTCTCGAGTGATGCGGGCTGCCACGGCGCGCAGGGCGGTCCTCCACGGACGAAAGGCAGACATGGATGTCGATAAGTACGCAAGCCAGCCGCAGGAGGAGTACCAGGTCATCATACAGTCCGAGGACATGGCTCCCTTCGTTCGCCACGACGAAAAGTTCTTCGAGGCCAACTCTTTCCTGGAACCCAAAAAATCCAAGCAGAAAATCGCGCCGAGCCACGTCGTTTACGAGCGCGATGAAAAAAGCCAGATCGCGGCCGCCGTCTTCTTTTTCCCCAGGAAAACTGCCTCTGGCGAACCGACAGTTGGCAGCGAAGAAAAGAGTGTCGAGTTCAACTGCAAGCTTGAAGGTACCAACTTGCGCATCAGTTTCGAGCCTCAAAAAATGGTAGATAACCAGGGCCGCGCCCTGTGATTCCGTTCCTAAAACATTCCTCGACGACCCGACCAACCGCGCAGCGCCGAAGATTCTGGAACAGCTAGGCAAAATGATTTTGCTACCGGGCCTTTCTTGTTCCGGAATCTCGGTGACGGCCATTTTGAAGACGTCAGCGTGCAAGCGGGCATGCGCGCAGGCAGCTGCGCATACTCCTGCATTCTTTGACTACGACAACAACGGCAAGCTGGACCAGCGGACTTCGGCAATCGTTTCAGAATATTCCTGCAGGCCAGAGAATTGAGATTGTTGAGGGCAGAAGCAGTCTGCGTTCGCTGGTCAAATTCCAGTCCCTAGCCTGTTCGGCCTCAAGCCGCTCTTTCTTGGTGGGATTGTGAGCCCCTGGCGGAGACTCTATAATGTTCGTTGATGAAGCAAAGGTGACCGGCCATGCTAAACATGGTGAAATGCAAGGTCAAGTCCTTTCTCCGAGTCATTGTCTGCTCGCTGCTGATTCTACTCAACACTGTGGCGTTTGTGCAGACACTGTCGCCTTGCTCCGAATCGCTGTCATCGTTCCTGGCCAAGACGCCCGCCTCCTCCGAACAGTCGTTGGGGAGCTCATCTACGGCCACTTCAGGGTCGGCCGACGCTCTTCTCGCCGAAGCTCATGCAGTTCTGGAGAAGGGAAACATTAACGAGGCCGATCGTCTCGTTCGGCAGTATCTCCAAACCCATCCCGATTCTGCAGATGGCCACTTCTTGCTTGGGCACATCCTCTTCCGTGAAATTCAAAGCGAAGCAAGGCTCGAAAGGCATTTGGAGGGTGTGCAAGTTCTCGGCGCAGGCGCTTCCCCCGTGCAGCGTGGTGAAGAAACCGCTAAAGCTTCTCTCGCGGAATTCACCGCGGGTGCGAAATTACACGACCCCAGTGCCGCCGATCTGAAAGTCGTTGCGTTCGACTACGTTTTGCTGGGCGACTACGTGGATGCCGACAAGTGGCTCACAAGAATGCTCGGGTGGACACCCAGCGATGCCGAAGGTTGGTATTACTTAGGCCGAACAAAATATAACGAAAACAGATTCGAGGAGGCCGTCGCGGCCTTCCAACGTTGCTTGAAGCTGGACCCCAGGAACCTCAAGGCCGAGGACAATCTGGGATTGTCCTATGCGGGGCTTGGTCGTAAGGAAGCAGCAGCAGCAGCGTATCAGCAAGCCATCGATTGGCAGTCGGGAGCCGTCCTAAAAAACCCCGGACCGTATATTGATTTCGGAGATCTTCTCCTGGACGAGAATCGTAATGAGGAAGCCGTTTCCTATCTTCTCCAGGCCATTGGGGTGGCCCCGCGCGAGTCGCGAGCACACGAACTGTTGGGGAAAGCTTACAGTCGCCTGGAGCAACTTCCGAAGGCACAATCGGAACTGGAAGAAGCCATCGGGCTCTCACCCCCAAACGCCAGTCTCCATTGCATGTTGGCCCCCGTTTATCGCAAGCAGGGCCTCGCCGATAAAGCAAAAATCGAATTCGACCGCTGCGCGGCTCTGGCCGGAAGCCACTCCGTCCCGCCGACGCCCCGGCCATGAAGGATTCAAGCGTGCCGGAGATCTCGCTGCACAGAGTTCCTGTCTGGAGAGTGTTCTGGTTTCCGCCCGCACGGCTTGACTCAACAGGCGTTTATGGTTGTTCCTTATTCTTTTCCTGGAGAAACTGTTTTGCTCGTTCGGCTGTCGCCGCCCTTGCGCTCTCCTCTAATTTGCTGAAAAGTTTCATTTCGGCCTGGGCTTCCTGTGTTCTCCCGAGAGCGCGATACGTTTGGGCCAGCAGAAAATGCGTGGATGGTTCGGCAGGTTCGGATTTCTCGGCTGCCTCAAGATCTTTCACCGCTTCCGCATGGCGATCCAATTTCATCAGCGCGCGACCGCGGTCCACCCGGGCCGCCATCAGATTCGGACAAATGTTTAAAGCTTTCTCGACGTCCGCGAGCGCTTCTTCGGGACTTTCGCGCTGCTCGAGGATGATGTTGCCCATCTTCCACTGCGCAAGGCAATTCGCCGGATCGTTTACAAGTTCCGCTCGAAATTGTTCGCTCGCGGCGTTCCACATGCTGAGCGACCAGTACGCGTTGCCAAGCAGGTAGTGCGTGCCGGACTTTTGCGGAGCCATCTCCACTGCTTTTTTATATTCAATGAGCGCCCCATCGTAATTCTTCATGCTCTCCATGACTTCGCCGGAAATCTCGTGCGCCCAGACGGAGTTGGGATCGATTTCGTTGAGTCTGGAAAGCGCCTGCTCGGACAATTTCATGTGCACCTTGCCGAGGAGATACCAGATTTCCTGGTTGGCGGGCTGGCGCTGCGCGAGTTTTCGCAGGTGTTCCACCGCTAGATTTAGTTCGTCGAGCTTCATCAAATCATTGGCGAGAAATAATTCCGCGTTGTCATCATTCGAATTGCCGCGCAGGGCGGTTTCGAGAGGGGCACGCGCGCCAGCGTAGTCCCGCATCTCGTAGCGCGCGATTCCCAGCAGCGCAGAAGCGGAAACCATTTTCGGATCGATCTGCAATCCCTTTTCCAAAACGTCGGCAGCTTTTTTGTATTCGCGCTGCCTCAGATACAAAGATCCAAGATTGTTGTAGGCAGGGGCGAGGCGCGGAGAAAACTGCAAAAGCGATTCATAGATTTGAGCTGCGGCCGCAAGGTCGCCGCGCGCTTCGGCCGTTTTCGCTTGCAGGTATAGTTCCTGCACGCGTTGATCGACAGTGGCAGAACTTGATTGGGCGTGAATTGCCGAAGATAAAACGACAGTGCCGAAGAGCAGCTGAAAAACTACCAGAGTTTTTCCGGGGAGACCATGGGGACATGCGAAAAGGGAAAAATGGAGCCGCGACATGAACGGATTTTACACCGACCGAAAGCGTTCTCCAAGAATTCCAGCCTTCAACGGCCCAGCGAAGGAAGACAATCGGCTTTACCGTTCGAACGAGCCGTTGCCGCCATTTCTCCGTAGCGCGCCCGGTGTTTTGGGAGGAAAGCCAAAGGGGGTATTGAACCCGCGAAATGTGCGTGCTACCCTGCTGCCTAAATTAGGGGTGGTCGGCGATGCAAACCACAGAGAGTCGCGCGCAAACTCGCGGCTTCGGTGTTTTCGAGCTGGACCTTCGGGCGGCCGAGCTTCGCAAGCGCGGCGTTCGGATCAAGCTGCAAGAACAACCTTTCCAGATTCTTTG
>Ga0137360_10000974_pt1 | contig 16729 bp, 10 predicted proteins | sample Mad1_60_16metaG_FD_104924 | JGI IMG/M metagenome (GOLD analysis project Ga0137360, IMG submission 104924) | Vadose zone soil microbial communities from Angelo Coast Range Reserve, California, USA - Mad1_60_16 metaG | ecosystem: Environmental > Terrestrial > Soil > Vadose zone | place: USA... | reverse complement strand
GGCCCGTCACATGGTGCAGCGGCCGGTCAGGTGCCAGGGAAAATAGAAAAGAGAGGCAATGATGAGGATTCCGAGAGGGAACTTGTGTGAGTTTGCTGCGGCGGAGGGGCATTGGTTGCCGAGAATGTGGTTGCCTGCCATTGCGGGTTTTCTATTCATTAGCTTCACGGCTGCAGTTGCCAGCGCGCAGAGCGCTGCCACGAACGATGAAGAGTATGGAAAGAGAATTCGCGAGTTTACGACCGAGCCATTCTTCCTAACCGACCTTGTCGATCATTTGCCGGCTTCCTCGACTGTGCCCTCGCCGGACAAAATTCTCGGCCACATCGCTGGCGCGCCGGACTTTCTGACCTATTCGAAGGATATTTATCGTTACTACGACGAGCTCGCGAAGGCCAGCCCGCGCGTGAAAGTCTACCGCGTCGGTAAATCGGAGGAGGGGCGCGACTTTCTCCTTGTGGCCGTGAGCGACGAAGCCAACATCGCACAACTCGACCACCTGCGCGATATCACCGCCAAGCTCGCCGATCCCCGCAAGATCACGGATGCCGAAGCGAAGCAGCTCATCGATGGCGGAAAACCGTTTTATTGGGCGTCCGGCTCGATCCACTCGCCCGAGACGGGATCGCCAGAGATGCTAATGGAGCTGGCCTACCGGGTGGCCGTGGAAGACACTGCGCTGATCCAAAACGTTCGCAAAAATGTTGTATTTCTGATCACACCGATCGTCGAAGTCGACGGACACGACCGCATCGTGGACTCCTGGAACTACAAGAAAGCGAACCCGGACAAGTTGCAGCCGGGCCTTCTCTACTGGGGACACTATGTGCAGCACGACAACAACCGCGACGGCATCGGCATGGGACTCAAACTTTCACAGGTGATGATGCAGAACTTTCTGACCTGGCACCCGCAAGTTTTGCACGACCTGCACGAAGCCGTTCCGTATCTCTACATTTCAACGGGCACGGGGCCTTATAACGCCTGGCTCGATCCCATCGTTGTCAGCGAGTGGCAAAAGATGGCATACAACGAGATCGAGAAACTCACGGAACGCGGCGTGGTGGGCGTGTGGACGCACGGCTTTTACGACGGCTGGGCGGCAAACTACATGTTCTACGTAGCCAATGGACACAACTCGATCGGGCGATTTTATGAAACGTTTGGCAATTTGACGCCCGAGACGATGGAGCGCACGCTGCCATCCTCAGCAACGTCGCGGACGTGGTTTCGGCCGAATCCCCCGCTGGCAAAGGTCAAATGGTCGTTCCGCAACGACATTAATCTGCAGCAAAGCGGACTGATCTTGGCGCTGGACTACATGGCACAGCACGGACCGGAATTTCTCAACAATTTTTACCTAAAGAGCAAACGGTCGGTCGCCAAGGCCACCACGGAAGGTCCTGCCGCGTGGGCCATCGTGAATGATGGTCGCCGTCCAGCCCTTGCTGCGCAGCTCGCCAACCTCCTGCAACGACAAGGCGCAGAGGTGCAAAAACTCGAGCAAGATTTTGAAGTAAAAGCGGCTTCCGTCGCTGCGGCAAAACCGACGGAGGCTAAGCTCGACGTGAGGATTGCCGAGGAGGTCAAGAACGAGAAGGCGGACAAGTCAAAAAGCGAAGCGCCAAAAAAGGGGGACGAAGCAACGACAGCGAAGATCCCGCTCGGCAGCTACATCATTCGAATGGATCAGCCGTACAGCCGCATTGCCGACATGCTGCTCGACACGCAGTATTACTCGACGAATGACCCGCGTCCCTACGATGACACAGGTTGGACGCTCGGGCCTTTGCGCAACGTGAAGACGCTGCGCATCACGGACACCGCCATACTGAAGGCTCCCATGACATTGGTGGACAAGGCCGCCCATGCGGAAGGGGGCGTCTTGCCGCCTCACGCAGTAAAGGGGAAATCGCCAGTAACGAAATGCTACGTGATAGACGCCACTGCCGAACCGAACCTAGCGGCTCTGCGTTTCCGTTTGAAGGACGCAAAGTTTTTCGCGGCCGAAAGAGCATTTGATGCTGCCGAGCAAAAGTTTGCGGCCGGCTCTTTTCTCCTCCCGGTCGAGGCGAATCCTCCGGACCTAGATCTGCGACTGAACACCGCTGCGCGCGAACTGGGCATCCGCGTGACAAGCGCGGAAGCGGTGCCAGAAGTTGAGCGTCACGAAGTCGGCGTCCCGCGCATTGCCATTCTGCACACTTGGGCACGCACGCAGAACGAAGGATGGTTCCGCCTGGGATTGGAAGAATCGGGAGTCCCTTACACTTACCTATCGGAGACTGCGATTCATGCCATGCCGAATTTGCGGGAAAAATTCGATGTCATCATTTACCCGCCCGGCGCCCCGGACGTCGCCCAAATGTTGACTGGCCTTCCGAAGCGCGTGCTGCCTGATGGCAGCGATTTCGGAGGGGCCATGCCGTGGCAAAATTCCGCGCTCACCCCGAATTGGGGCGGGATCGACGAGGCTGCGGATGTCCGCGGCGGTCTGGGCTTTGCAGGTGTCGCAAATTTGAAAAAATTTGTCGAGGACGGTGGTGTGTTCTTGCCGATAGCTTCAAGCGCGCGTCTTCCCATAGAACTCGGCCTGACCGACACCGTGAGTATCGCTGAGGCGCGGCAACTCCAGGCGCGTGGATCGATCCTCCGTGCGAACGTGGAAGACAAATCCAGCCCGATCGCCTATGGTTACGATGAAACGCTTGGCGTCTATTTTAATCAGGCGCCTGTGCTGCGAATTTCTTTGCCGGGCACATCATTTGAAGACGCGGCGAACGCGCCACGCCCGAGCGGACGAGGTTCTGCGACCGATCCGGATATTCCGCAGGGGCGTCCTTGGACCACGCCGGAGCCTCCTCCACACCGCAGCCGGGCCGAACAGGAGTTATATATCGATCCGCAGGTCAGGCGATTTGTGGATGCATTTATTCCGCCGGAATCGCTCTTCCCCCGCGTGATATTGCGTTTTGCCGACGAGAAAGATTTGTGGATCAGCGGCATGCTGGCCGGAGGCTCTGAGCTTGCCGGCTCGCCGGCGGTGGTTGATGTGCCTGTGGGACGCGGCCATATCGTGCTCTTCGCAACGAATCCCATGTGGCGCCAGGAAACGCAAGGCAACTTTATGCTGGTACTTAACGCCGCGCTTAATTTCGACCACCTGAACGCAGGGCGGAAAACGGCAGCCCCGGCCAAAGCTAAGACTGCGGCCACAAAACCATAACATCGCACACCTTACAAACGAACGTCTCGTTTTCGGCACAGCTGGCGGCGGTCGCGCACCTGCGTGCAAGAAGGGCTGCTAAGATCGTTCTATCTTTAGTAGCTTCCACTTGAACGCATGGGTGCGCCTCGATGGCCGACGACGGAAGTCCTTTGATACGAGACAGTAATGGAAAGTGGCGGCTCGGCTTTGGGAGCCTGATCGTCACGCAATTCCAGGGCGCATTCAATGATAACGGCCTGAAGTTCTTTGTAATTTTTCTCATCCTCGGGACCAATCCCACCGACTCAGAAAAGGACCTCCTGGTCTTTTATGTCGGAAACCTGTTTGCCGTCCCCTTCCTTCTGTTTTCAATGGCAGGCGGCTACCTAGCGGACCGCTTCAGCAAACGAACCGTCGCGATCGGTACCAAAATATTCGAAATCTTCGCGATGCTTTTCGCGATCTACGCCTTTGCGAACGGCAGCACGAGGATGGCGTTTGCGGTGATTTTTCTGGCGAGCACGCAAGCCGCCTTCTTCGGCCCCGCGAAATACGGCTTGCTTCCAGAGGTGCTTCCGGACGAACTACTGTCCTGGGGCAACGGGATTCTCGAACTCACGACCTTCATCGCGATTATCGCGGGGGCGGTGGCCGGCCCGTTGCTGGCTCAGAGGTTTCATGGACAAGAGCTTTATGCAGGTCTCATCTTTGGCGCTTGCACTCTGTTTGGTCTGATAACGAGCTTCACAATCTCGCGCGTTCCGGCTGCCGACCCTTCCCGGAAGTTCCGCTTCAACATTTTTGGAGATCTGATCAAGCAAGTTCAAATCGTCAGGCCTGATCGCACTTTGCATCTCGCCGTCGTAGGCAATACCTACTTCTGGTTTCTCGGCGCGCTGCTCCAGTTCGTGATTGTCTTTTACGGCCGCGAGATTTTGCATATCGACGAAACGCACGGCGGGTACCTGCAAGCGGCACTGGCTATAGGCATCGGGCTTGGGAGCTACGCTGCTGGGCTCCTTTCAGCGGGTAAGATCGAGTACGGCCTGATTCCGTTGGGGGCTATCGGCATGTCGTTGTTTGCTTTCGCAATTTCCCTTCATGGCTTGACGTTTCTTCAGGTTATCTTGCTGTTGGCCGCACTCGGATTTTCCGGTGGATTCTTCATTGTCCCCATCAATGCCTTAATCCAACATCGGCCCGCCGAAGATAAAAAAGGCAGCGTCATTGCGTTTGCAAATTTCTTGTCCTTCGTCGGAGTGATCGGCGCCTCGGCAATCTATTCCGGATTTACTCACTATTGGCACGTCGGGTTGCAGTCTTTCTTCATTTGGACGGCAATTATGTCGCTGGCGGCAACGGCTTACGTCCTGTGGCTGCTGCCGGATTCGTTGCTACGCCTTTTGCTGTGGATGCTCACGCACACACTATACCGGCTCGATGTTGCGGCACGTGAACGCGTGCCGGCACGAGGCGGTGCGCTGCTCGTTCCCAATCACGTTTCCATGGCTGATGCGGTGTTGCTGCTCGCTGCGCTCGACCGTCCGGTGCGCTTCTTGATGTTCAAAGGCTCGTACGACCATCCGCTGGTAAAACCCTTCGCAAAAATTCTCGGTGTGATACCGATTTCTTCCGATCAAGGCCCGCGCGAAATGATTCATTCTTTGCGGCGCGCTACGCAAGCGTTGCAGGCAGGCGAATTGGTCTGCATTTTCCCCGAAGGCCAGATGACGCGCATCGGACAGATGATGCCGTTCCGCCGAGGCATGGAACGCATTATTAAAGGCCTTGACGTTCCAATCATTCCGGTAAACCTCGACGGCGTATGGGGCTCCATCTTCAGTTTTTCCGGCGGGCGGTTCCTTTGGAAATTCCCTCGCCATTTGCCGTATCCGGTGCGCGTGACGTTTGGCGCGCCGCTGCCTTCAACGGCGTCTGCGCAGGAGGCGCGACAGGCCGTGCAGGACCTCGGAGCGGAAGCGTTCGAGCGACGCAAACGCCACATGCGGCCACTGCCACGGACGTTTCTCTACACGGCGCGCCGGCATCCTTTTCGCTTCGCCATGGCCGATGGACAAACGCCGAAGCTGACGTTTTTCGCGGTGCTGGCGAGAACGCTCTTCTTGGCGCGGCGCTTAAGAAAAACGTGGCAAGGCCAGGAAATGGTGGGCGTCCTGCTGCCACCTTCGATTCCCGGCGCACTGGTCAATTTTGCGGCGATGCTCATGGGCAAAGTGCCCGTGAATCTGAATTACACGGCTTCGAACGAAACGCTGGAGTCTTGCGCAAAGCAGTGCAACCTGAAAACGGTGATCACGGCTCGTGCTTTTCTCGAGCGCGTGCGCGTGCAGCCGCCCGCGGAAACAATTTTTCTCGAAGACCTTGCGCAAAAGCCCCGTTTCACCGAACGTCTCGGTGCTGCTTTGGCTCTTTTCCTTCCTCCGCAGCTCGTCGAAAAGTACGCCGGGGCTGAGCGCAAGACGCAACTCGAAGACATCGCCACGATTATTTTTTCGAGCGGCTCGACGGGTGAGCCCAAAGGCGTGGTCCTTACGCATTACAACGTCGCCTCGAATGTCGAGCAGCTGAACCAGGTCTTTCTGTTGCACTCCAATGATCGCATCATGGGCATTCTTCCTTTCTTCCATTCGTTCGGCTTCACCGGCACGCTTTGTCTTCCTGCCGCGACCGGGATCGGCGTTGTGTTTCACCCGAATCCGCTCGACTCCCGCGTCATCGGCGCGCTCGTCAACAAATACGCGGTCACGATGCTTCTTGCCACACCGACTTTTCTGAATGCGTACACGCGCCGCTGCGAGCCGGAGCAGTTCGGAAGCCTTCGCTTTGTCATGGCCGGCGCAGAGAAGTTGCCGGACCGCATTTCCCAGGCGTTCGAGGACCGCTTTGGCCTCCGGCCTCTGGAGGGCTACGGCTGCACAGAGTGCTCGCCCGCTGTGACCGTGAATACCATCGACTTTCGCGCGGCATCCTTTCGCCAAGTGGGCGCAAAGCGCGGCAGTATCGGGCACCCGCTGCCGGGAATGTCGGTGAAAATCATCGATCCCGAAACGCTACAACCTCTGCCCGTCAATCAGCCCGGATTGTTGCTGGTGCGCGGACCGAACGTGATGCAGGGTTATTTGAACCAGCCGGAAAAAACGGCGGCAGTTTTGCGCGATGGCTGGTACAACACCGGCGATATCGCCATGCTCGACGAAGATGGCTTTCTGCGCGTCACCGATCGTTTGAGTCGTTTTAGCAAAATCGGCGGCGAAATGGTCCCGCATATCAAGGCTGAGGACAAGCTCCATGAGCTCGCGCACGCGACGGAGCAAGTCTTCGTAGTGACGGCCGTTCCCGATGAACGAAAAGGCGAACGCCTGATGGTGCTGCACACGCTTCCGGAAGATAAATTGGAGGAAACTCTGGAGCTGCTTGCAAAATGTGACCTGCCGGCCCTCTGGCGCCCCCGCCCGGACCAATTTCTGCGCGTGGAAAAATTGCCCTATCTAGGCACCGGCAAGCTCGATTTGCGAAAGGCGCGCGAGCTCGCGCAGGAAGTCGCGAAACAGGCATGAGCGCCCCCGTGCAAGTTGCGCCTGCCAAGACCTTGGATTCCCCGGAAAGAACCAATGCTGAAAGTGCGCGAAAATGGCGCCGCCTAGTCCGCAGGATGGTGTTGACTGTCCTGGCGCTGGGGATCTGGTTCTGGACGCAATCGCTGATCGCGCAGCGAGCCGTGCCCGCTGCAGGGGTCGGCGACGCGCTTCACACAATGACTGCCGGCCTTAATTCCTACTTTTTCCATTCACCGGCCGCCGCAAACGTGCTGTTGATCTTGAGTTCTGCCTTGATCGACGGGCTGGGCATGTTTTTGCTTGGGCGCTGGCTCTTCGGGCCAAGCGTGCGGCCGTTCCTCGGACTCGTGCTGCTCCTCGGCCTGCGCCAAATCCTGGAAGCCATCTGCGCGCTCCCAGCGCCTCCAAACATGATCTGGCACTATCCCGGATTCCCTTCCGCGCTCGTCACCTACAACGTGGGCAACGACTTTTTCTTCTCAGGACACACGGCCATCGCCGTTTTTGGCGGAATCGAATTGGCGCGCCTCGGCAAGCGCTGGCTCACGATCGTGGCCGTAGGAATCGTTTTATTTGAGATCGCTACTGTGCTGGTCCTACGCGCGCACTACACCATGGATGTTTTTACAGGTATCCTTGCGGCACTCTGTGCTGCACAGTTCTCGACCACGGTTTCGTCGCGCATCGACACCTGGCTGACTCTCGCCAAATAAACTCGCCTGTAGCGGCTACCTCCTACTCATAGCGCAGCGCGACCATCGGGTCGACACGCATGGCGCGCCGCGCAGGTACGTAGCACGCCGCGAGCGCCACGATAACCAGCACGATGGGCACCACAGTAAACGTAAGCGGGTCGGTCGCGCTTACCCCGAAGAGCAGGCTGGCCATCAATCGGGTCAATCCAAGTGCAGCCAAGGAGCCGATGATCACGCCTGCGAGCGTCAACTTCATTCCATCCTGCAACACCATGCGCAGCACATCTTTTTGTTTTGCGCCGAGCGCGATACGGATGCCGATCTCCTGCGTGCGCTGGCCGACGAGATAGGAAACGACGCCATAAATTCCCACGGAGGCAAGCAACAAAGCGAGCAAAGCGAAAATTCCGAGTACGGACATAGAAAACCGCTGCGAGGCAAGTGAATCGGAAATAATTTGCTCCATCGTTTGCGTCTTGGACATCACGTACTCACCACCGATCCCCTTGATAGCCGACATGAGGGAGTCTCCGATATTTGCCGCGCTTTGATCGTATCGCACCATCACGCCTGTCCCGTTCCAAGATAGAAGCATCGCCGCGTCCGGCAATTGCATGTATGGAAAGTAGAGTTCAGCGCGTAGCGATTCACTATCGTCGGAAACGAGCCCCCATTGTTTGACGTGCCCGACGACTCCCACGATCTCCGCGCGCCCGCCTTTGTTTTGCAAAAAGACATGCTGCCCGATGGGGTCTTGGTCGGGAAAATATTTTCGCACGAAGACCTCGTCCACCACGATGACATGCGAAGAATTCTCATTGTCTTGCGCCGTGAAAAACCTTCCGCGTTCGAGTGAAATGCCCATCATCTTCAAATAGTCTTCCTCCACGACGTAACTGAGCGCCCAGCTCATGTCATTGTCAGTCGCGGGTTTGGGCTTTCCCTCAATCCAGAAGAGGTCCTCGTCATCGCTGCTCAGCGGCACGGCAGCCCATGAAAGAGACAAGGCCTTCACTCCGGGAACCGCCTTCAATTGCTGATCCACATTTCGAAGAGTTGCACGAATAGCTCCAGCGCTTGCGTTTCGCATGGAAGGAGGTGGAGCCACGCCGAAAGTCAAAACATTGCGCGAATCAAATCCCGGGTTGATGTGCCAAAGCGCCGTCAGGCTTCGCACCATCAGCCCCGCCGAAATCAACAAGACCAAAGCCATCGCCGTTTCCACGACAACCAAAATCCCCTGCGTGCGGTTGCGAACTCCAGTACCGCTCCGCCCACCTTCCTTCAGCCTGTCGTGCAGATTTCGCGCACCCGTATTCACCGCAGGCGCCAAACCAAAAAAAATCCCACAGCCCACGGAAATAGCCGCGGTAAAAAGGAGCACACGCGCGTCCAGTCTGACTTCGCTTGCGCGTGGCAGTCCTTCTGCCAGCAGGCGAAGTGCAGCCCGCGTTCCCCAACCCGCGAGCAGCGCGCCGAGTGCCCCTCCGACCACAGCTAGCAGCAGGCTTTCCGTGAGAAGCTGGCGCACCAGTCTCCCCCGGCCTGCTCCTATCGCCGCCCGGATCGCGAATTCACGCGACCGCGCTGAAGCGCGCGCAAGCATTAAGTTGGCCACATTTACGCACGCAATCAAGAGCACAAATCCAACCGCCGCGAGCAACACAAGCAGTAGCGTACTGACTTCGCCGACCATCGTCTGCTTCAGCGGCCGTAGCGTGGCTCCGATTCCTGTGTTCGTATCGGGATAAGCCGCGGTAAGGCTGCTCGAGACCTGCGACATGTCCGCCCGCGCCTGCTCGATAGTCACGCCCGGCTTCAGCCGTCCAATTCCGTGAAAACCCAGGCCGGCCCCACGCTTCGGCAGGATCGGATTGCTCCACTGGCCCACAGGCACATAGATATCGATGTTGCGGAAGCTCCCCAGTGAAAGGTCGAAGCTGGCCGGTATTACGCCGACGAGGGTGTAGCCCGTGCCGTCGAGGCTGAGGGTTTTCCCCAAAGCGTCGGGAGAAGAGTTGCATTTCCGTCTCCACAACTCCTCGCTGACCATCGCGATGGGTGCCGCGCCGATATCATCCTCATGCGGCGCAAAGGTGCGGCCGATCAGCGGATTCACTCCGAGCACTGTGAAAAAGTCGGATGTGATGAACCGAGCCCGTAACTGCTCCGCTTCGCCAAGGCCCGTAAGATTGAAGTTGTAGCCGCGAGAAATAGCCATTCCGGAGAAAGTGCGGTTGTCTTTTTGCCAATCGCGAAAATTCGGAAACGAAATCGACCCAGTTTCAAAATTCGGCTTGCTCTCGCTCAGCGCGACGAGTTGCTCGGGATGCGGATACGGCAGCGGTTTTAGAAGCACGCCATTCACCACGGAGAATAACGCGGTGTTCGCTCCAATCCCTAGCGCTAGCGTCAGAATCGCGACCGCTGTGAATCCGGGCGACTTGGCCAGCATGCGCAATCCATATCGAAGATCTTGCATAAGCCGCTCGAGGGAAGCCCAGCCCCACATTTCCCGCGTGACCTCCTTGATCAAACCCAGGTTGCCCAACTGCCGGCGCGCGGCGCGGCGCGCCTGCTCTGGCGTTTCGCCGCGGTCCGCGCGATCCTGGGCTGCCATTTGCAAATGGCTTTGGAGTTCTTCATCCAGTTCGCTTTCACGTTTTTGGCGATGCCCAAAGGGAAATGTCACGCTTCACTCTCCCTCTTACCAGGATTGAGCACGCCCGCGATGGCATCCGAAACCTGCGCCCAGTGCGAGCGCTCCGATTCCAATTGCTTTTTGCCCTTGGCCGTTAGTCGGTAAACCCTGACCTGCTGCTTATTCTCAGAAACTTTCCAGACCTCCGAGATCCACTTCTGCCGCTCGAGCCGGTGCAGCGCCGGATAAAGCGAACCGGTGTCCACCTGCAAAATGTCTCCCGAATTTGTGCGAATCGCCTGGCTCATGCCGTAGCCGTGCTGCGGCCCCCAGCGCAGGGTTTGCAGGATCAGCAGATCGAGCGTCCCTTGCAGCAGCTCGATTCGGTTCTGATAGCGCGGACTCATGTTCACCTCGGGCTGTAGATGTTCTACATCCATGGCATGTAGGATGTCTACACCCATTGAACCAGCAAAAGAGGGGCCACGCGTCGAAGTCCGCCAACTGCTTGCCGCTAAAGCTCTTAGCTAGACTCTTAAGGCTTGTGGTACGCCAGGCCCATGACCGCTCTTGGGATCTATTGTCGCGAAACCGGTCACCCACTCTCTTTCCCCTTTACTCTTGGTCCGCTCACGGAAGTTATCCGATTGTGGCGCTCGCTGGCCGGTGCTACGGTTTTAAGTACTTGGTGGCGAAAAGAAAATATGCAGCCTTTGCGGTATCGATTCCTGCTCTCCCTATTGATCATTGCGGTCTCTCTCATCTACCTCGCAAAAGGACCAAGTGCTTCCGCCCAAGACGCGCCTCTAAAAATCGGCTACTTGATGGACTCCCTGAAAATCGAGCGCTGGCAAACCGATCTCGACACCTTCCAAAAGCGCGCGAAAGAGCTCGGGGCCGAAGTGCTCGTGGAAACCGCCGAGGGCGACGACGATTTGCAATTGCAGCAATCCCACAAGCTGATGGATTCCGGCGCGAAAGTTCTCGTCCTCGTGCCGCACGACACGGACAAAGCCGCACGAATTGTGAGCGCGGCAAGAGCTCGCCGTGTCCCAGTGCTGTGCTACGAACGCCTGGTGCGCAATAGCGACGTCGACTTCTTTGTGGGCACGAACGCGGAGGTAATTGGCGAGTTGCAATCCTCGACGCTCGCGCGGCTTGCCCCTAAAGGGAATTACGTTCTGATTGGCGGCTCCCCGGCGGACAACAACGCCAAAGTCTTGCGCGATGGACAGATGCGGGTGCTGAAGCCTTTGATCGATCATGGCAAGATCAAAATCGTAAGTGACGGCTGGGCAAAGGATTGGGATCCCGCCGAAGCTTATGCCCTCATGTCCAAGGCCATTGAGGAGACAAAGGGCGATATCACCGCGGTAGTCGCTTCGAATGATGGAACCGCAGGAGGAGCGATTCAAGCGCTGCAGGAGCACAAACTCGCAGGTAGAGTTCTAGTGTCCGGTCAGGATGCGGATCTGGCGGCCATCATCCGCATACTAGATGGCACGCAGACGATGACGGTCTATAAACCAATTGGACTGCAAGCCAGATCGGCCGCCGAGGCTGCGGTGAATTTGGCGGCCGGCACTCCCGTCAAAAATGCTGCCTCGATTGGCAACGGAACGAAGACGGTCCAAGCGATCTTTCTAAGCCCGGTGGTGGTCACCAGGGACAACGTCAAACAAACGGTTATCAAAGACGGCTTCCAAAACCTGGAAACCATTCAGAAGAGCTTGCCGATGGAGAAATGGCCCCATTGAGGCGAAGCACTCGAGGCTCACCAAGCTTGGCGTCTAGAATCCTCTCAGTTTGCACGGCAAGCGGGGAGGTCGGTTCGCTCACTCGGCCGCCGGAAAGGAACCTGGTCGTGCAGCAACTAAAACTTCACGCCCCAGAAGGATGAGTCCGGCTTGACGAGTTCCAGACCGACGTCCCAGGCCTCGTGATCTCGCCAAACAACATGCGCTTCGGCGGTTCTTCCGCTCATAGGATTGATCAGGCGGACTCGCTTGCGCAAAGGAAGTCCCGCGCCGACAACCGCAAGACATCCGGATTTGCTTACATCAACGGTTACGCCATTAGCGTGCTGCCGTTCGGAGCCTTCTTCCCATTCAACCTGGAATTTCACTCGAGAGACTATGCGGCGATGAGTGCGTAGACTCTCCCATCGCTCTTCAATAGACTTGCCTAAAGTGTTGCTGGCGGTGTTTGTAGCAGTTTCGGTGGCCATGCCTGCCTCGCAGCGTGTGGGGTTTCGAATCTGGCCGGGTACAGCAAAAAACAAGATATTTCTCCGCCGATCCCTAGTCAATAGTACTTTTTTACACTCTTCTCCGGTCGAACCTCTGATTGTGCATAAGTTGAACCCTGTAGAAGCCAAACTCCGACTCGTGAAAAACTCGCCTAATCTCTTGAACACACAGACTTTAGCTTGTCATGGTAAGCGAGATGTAAACGCGATCGACTCCCGCTTTCCCTTTTTCTTCTCTATAGATTCGCTCGGATCGCAAAAAAGCGTGCGGCCTTTTTTGATGCTCGCTAGCGAGAAAATGCATGCAAATAGCAGGCTCGCGAACCGCAGATCGTGATAGTTTGTGTGCGGCTAGCCCGCGAAATGCGAACTGCTTGTTGGAGGTATGACCATGCCAGTGGAAGAAATTCCCGCCTGTCGTTCTCGTCGCTCGTTTTTGCAAGTTTCCGCTACGGCTGCGGCCGCGGCTATTGGATATCGCATCGTCACCGAGCCGATGCTGGCCCATGCCGCCTCGCTTCCTTATCCCCGCCCGTATCCCAAAGATGCGGTGCTCATCAATGCAAACGAAAATCCTCTGGGCCCCTGCGGTATAGCGTGCGATGCCGTCAATGCCGTCGCTTCGCAAGGCGGTCGCTACTCCGATTGGATGACCACTGATCTCATAAAAACATTTGCGGCCGCGGAAGGCGTAAAGCCCGAGTATGTCCGCGCCTTCCCGGGCTCCAGCGGGCCGTTGCACTACTCCGTGCTGGCCTTCACGTCTCCCACAAAAAGCTATGTCACCGCCGATCCGGGTTATGAAGCCGGTGCCCATGCCGCGAAGATCTCTGGCGCGCGTGTCGCAAGAGTGCCGCTGACCAATACCTACACGCACGACACGAAAGCCATGTTGGCGGCGGCTCCGGACGCAGGCATGTTTTATATTTGCTCGCCCAATAATCCCACTGGCACCCTCACGAGCCATTCGGACATCGAGTTCCTCCTCGCCAACAAACCGAAAGACTCCATCCTTCTGGTCGACGAGGCGTACATCCATTTCTCCGACGCTTCGAGCGCCCTCGATCTCGTGAAAGCCGATAAAGACCTGATCGTTCTCCGCACGTTCTCAAAAATCTACGGCATGGCTGGATTGCGCTGCGGATTTGCCATCGCCCGTCCGGATCTCCTCGAGAAAATGACCGCTTTCTCCGGCTGGAGCGCCATGCCCATCACCGCCGTGGCCGCCGCAACGGCTAGCTTGAAGGATCCGCGGCTCGTCCCCGATCGCAAGCGCATCAACACAACAATCCGCGAAGCCACGTTTCAATGGCTCTCCAAGAACGGCTATTCCTTCGTTCCGTCGCAATCCAATTGCTTCATGCTGGACGCCAAGCGCCCCGCTAAAGAAGTCATCGCCGCGATGTCCGCGCAAAATGTTTTTATTGGGCGCCCCTGGCCCGTGTGGCCCACCCACGTCCGCATCACCGTCGGCACACAATCCGAGATGGAGCGCTTCCAGGAAGCCTTCCAGCACGTCATGTCTGTGGCGGCCGTAAGCACTCTGCATCCGGCACCCGAATCTTCCGTCACCCATCTGGACGGCCTATCAATTCCACAACCCTCTGGAACACACGCCGGCTGATAGGTGTCGTGTGAGAGACCTCGACTATTCAGAGAATCGAGACAAGTTGTTCGACCGTGATTCGCGCGTCTCGCAGGATTCTTCGTAATGTCCCGAACGCAATTTCATTGTGCAGGGAATTGTGACAGCCTGACGCTGCACATCGGAGGGCTGTTGTAGACGCACGTGGCTGCCCTTTTGGCGGACTGCCACATATCCAAATTTCGAAAGAGCACGAATCAACTGCTCTCCCGGTACAACAGCCAGAACAAAAAGGCCGTCTCGGTTTCTCAAGACGGAATGGACTGCTCCGCCAAGGGCCACTTTGAGTCGCGCATCGGCAATTTCCTGCTGCATGCAATTACAGACGCCAAAATCAGGCGAATACCCGATTGAGGACATGTCTTTTGTAATTAACTATGCGCCAGCCAGGGGACACTTCCGCGCCCCGGAAGCTGCGCTTAGTCTGCGCCCTCGGTTGGATGGCATCCCATATTGCTCTTTGAAAGGAGAACTCACAGGCATGTTCCGCCCGTCTACAAGAGGCCTACTCTCTCTTTTCTCCATGCTTGCCGCGGCCTTCCCTGCGTTTTCAGCTACTCCGGCAAGCGGCAGCCTTTCAAGTACTGCAACTCCCGTAAATTGGTCAGGCGGGCCTTACACAGCCGTCGCCACGGACACTAGCTCCTGCACGACCCTCAACTGCGACACCTTCTATCTGACCATCAACACGCCCGCTGGCTTTTTCACTATCAATCCCAAGGACGAGGTCCAGGTCCGCATTACCTGGCAAGGAGCCACCAACGAATTTGACCTCTACGTCTTCGACCCTTCAGGAAATCTTCTTGCTTCGTCCGTGCAAGCCTTCGAAACCTATGAGGAAATTGACGCCGGACCTCTCCCAAATGGCACCTACAAACTTGTCATCGTGGCCTCGCAAACTGTAAATGTTTCGTATTCTGGAACCGCACAGATCGCTGCGGATCCGACCGTCGCCAATGGCAAAGCTCGCTACCAGCCTGGCAAGATGATTTTTGGCAGTGCATTCGAGCTCGCGCGTCCTAACGATCCCGCCAATTCCGGCGCGACTCTCGTCGCCGATCAGGACGTCGAGCCTCGCGTTGTTCATGACGCTCTCGGCAATTTATACGTCGCCTCAATTCAGGGCATCCCGGGCGGCGTGGACGTCTGGAAGTCTTATGACAACGGCAAGACATTCACATATCTTGGCCAGCCCGATGGCACGCAGGTTGTGGCCACAACTGGTGCGACAACGGGCGCCGGCCTTGGTGGCGGCGATGAAGATCTCGCTGTCGGCACCTCGGGCAATGTGTACATGAATTCGCTCTGGCTGGGATCGACGACGCAGGCCAGTACCTTTAATGGCGGCAACTCTTGGGCCGTCAATCCACTATCCTCAAACATCCCTGGTGATGACCGGCAATGGATCGCCGGCTACGGCAATAAGACTCTCTATTTGACTTACAAGCAGCTTGGCGCTGATCTTCAGGGCACCGTCAGTATTGTCGCGGTCAAATCTACGGATGGAGGACTTACTTTTCCGCAGATCGCTCAGGTTACCACCCCTGTCGCGGGCGTGCAGCCGGGAGACCAGGGCAATATTGTGGTCGATCCATCTAACGGCTACGTTTATACAGTCTTTTTCGACCAGACCAGCACACAGGTCTACATTGCGCGCTCGATCGATGGTGGCGTGACCTTTGTTCTCAAACTGGTCTACCAGGGTCCTGCGGACACTTCTCTAGCGCACGTTTTCCCCGCTGTCGCCGTGGACAGCGGCAGCAACCTGCACGTCGTCTTTTCCGATGGCGTCAACACTTATCTGACCGCTTCGCAAGATTTCGGCGCAACCTGGTCTCACGTTGTCCGCGTGAACAATGGGGCCTCGACGCGCACGGCCATTCAGCCTTGGGTAGTAGCGGGTGATCCGGGCAAAGTGAACATCACGTGGCTGGGTTCCTCTGCCACCAATTTCATGGACAGTTCTGCTCAGTGGCAAGTCTTCCTTGCGCAATCGCAGAATGATTTCGCGAGCGTTCCGGCCTTTGCGCAGACTAGCGTTACCGGCGTCGTCCACGTCGGCCCTGTCTGCGTGAACGGTCTCGGTTGCGCCTCAGGCACGCGCACTCTCGCCGAGTATTGGGCGCCCGACGCCTTTCTCGACGGGAATGCCTTGATTGTCTACCCTGACGACAAGAATTCCGGGCTGCCCTCGGGAGCTGCCCGCACTTGGTTCGTCCGTCAAACCGCTGGACCTACGATCATCCAGACGGTGCAATAGTTTCCGGCGATTAGGGAGAGCAGCCGGACATGAAGGAGGGGAACAGGATTTGCCTCCGGTGTTCCCCTCCCCTTTCCCTTCAATTGCTTCTGATTTCTCTGCTGCCCACTCCGCTTCCACTCAAAATCTGCGTCCTTGATAGAAATGGGCTTCGCGATCATTGGTCCGCTCGCCCGACACTCACGCCTCAGATCCGGTTCTTGTACATTGGCTCGCGCTTTTGCTCCACGCTTCCTTCAGACCCCGCCTCACGGCGGCGCCCTTGCGCCTCGCTATCACTTCACCTCTATCAGGTTGTGAAGACGACTTTCACCTCCAAGCTGTCGACCCAGCTCGGCGTACCAAATAAAAAGGCCGCCTTGATTGCTCAAGACGGCCATCTCTAATTTAATCCCGGCGACGACCTACGTTCCCACACAGTTGCCCGTGCAGTATCATCGGCCCGGCGAGGCTT
>Ga0137360_10000965_pt1 | contig 16775 bp, 10 predicted proteins | sample Mad1_60_16metaG_FD_104924 | JGI IMG/M metagenome (GOLD analysis project Ga0137360, IMG submission 104924) | Vadose zone soil microbial communities from Angelo Coast Range Reserve, California, USA - Mad1_60_16 metaG | ecosystem: Environmental > Terrestrial > Soil > Vadose zone | place: USA... | reverse complement strand
CTGACCAGGCAGCGGAGATCGAATGCAGCTGAGGAGTTGTTGGCTCTCATGATGGCTCGAAGTTGCATGGCCCGTTCTGTGAAATCTGTGACCTGAAAAGCGGCTGTGCGACCGTTCCAAAGCTTTGTGTCCTTCAGGATGCGGTGAAACTCCTCGCGGACGGGCGCGACGGGCAGCGAATAGTCCACGTACAGAAAAACGGTGCCGATGATTTCGGAGGTAGTGCGCGTCCAGTTCTGGAATGGGCGCTCAATGAAATAGGTGAGCGGAACGATAAGACGGCGCAGATCCCAAAGCCGGACGACGACGTAAGTGGTCTCGATTTCCTCGATCCAACCCCACTCACCTTCGACGACGACCGAATCATCGATGCGAATAGGCTGCGTGAGCGCGACCTGAAGGCCTGCGATGAAGCCGGCGAAGGTGGAACGTGCGGCCATGCCGACAACGAGTCCGGCGACACCGGCGGAAGCGAAGATGCTGGTGCCGATCTGGCGGGCGTTGGGGAACGTCATGAGCATGGCGCCGGCCGTGATGACGATGATCATGACGACGGCGATCCGCTGGATGACCTGCGTTTGCGTGCGAATACGGCGGGCCTGAAGATTGTCTTCCACATCGATGGAGTAACGGAAAGTGAGAAGTCCGCCGATGACTTGAATGGCGACGACGAAGGCCCAGCCGACGGCGGCGATGAGGCAGAGGTTCAGCGCTCTGGCGATGTAGGGGATGGAGCGCTCCGGCAAGGGCGTGAACGGAAGGGCGAGGGAGAGCGCGATGAGAGGGAATATGTAACGCGCGGGAGACTTTGTGTTTTCGAGCAGAAGGCGCCGGAGACTGCCTGGCTTGCCCAGGGCAAAGCGCTGCAAAACGGCGTAGAGCAGGAACTGTATGATCAGACCGGCCGCAACGGCGCCGGTGAGAATCGCAGCGCTAATACCGGCGACGCGAACGGCCTGCCAAGCGAATAAGAAAAATAAAGAGGCAACGAGCATAGAAAGAATGGTCGCAGGGGAAACTGCGAGAGGTGGGCGCTCACAGGATACATGAAAGAGGCAGGCGCTTATACGCCGGCGAGTTATTGGGTAGTGGGTCAGTTTGAATTTTGACCTGTTCAGTTCGGGGTTTGTAAGTACAAACCCTGAGCCCCGTTGTGTCACGATCCAAGAAAATTCAAACTGACCCACTACCAGTTATTGAATCGCGTAAAGAGTGCCGTCGGCCGAGCCAAAGAGAATGGTGTCGCCGGCGATCGCGGGAGAGGAAAGTACAGCGCCGGTGGACATCATTTTCGAGACGCCGGAGACCATGTCGTCATAAAAGAAATCGGAGAAGGCGGCTTCGTATTTCGGGACGCCGTCTTCTTTGGTATAGATAGCGGCGTTTTGTTTGCGGCCGTCGGTGTCGAAGGACCAGGCAAGATTTTTGGATTTTAGATTAATGGCGAGCAAACGGCCGTCGTGCGAGCCGATGTAAGCGAAATCGCCGGCGACGGCAGGAGACGAGAACATCGGCCATTGTTTGAAGTCGAGGAAAAAAATGGGAACGCCGGTTTTTGCGTCGAGCGCGTGAAAGAGGCCGGTGTCAGAAGTCGCGAAATAGACTTTGCCGTCGCTCACGGCGGGAGAAGCGATGACCCAGGAGCCCTTGTTAGAAAAGGTCCACATTTTTTTGCCACTGGCGGCGTTGATTGCGTAGAAATTAGAATCGCGACATCCGAAGTAAACGATGCCGTCAGCGACCGCTGCGGAGGATTGAATGCCTTGCTGGTTGTGAGTGTCCGGGTCTTCACCCGTTTTGAAGCGCCACTTTTCATTGCCGGTGGCGGCGTCGAGGGCATAGAAGTAGCTGTCCCAGCTGCCAACGAAGAGAGTGCCGTTCACAAGGGCTGGAGATGAGTGAACGACGTCGCCCGTTTTGAATTTCCACTTCAGTGAGCCCGTGCCCGAGTCGAGCGCGTAGATGTTGTTGTCGCCGGAGCCGAAATAGACGATGCCGTCGGCGACGACCGGTGAAGAGAGAAAAAAGTCGAAGGGATCGGGCATCGTTTCTGCGGCGGGTTCTGCGCCATGAAGATGCTTTGCGGCGAAGCGGCGTTCACCTTCAGTTTTGAATTTCCATTTTAGTTTGCCGGACGCGGCGTCGAGGCAATAGAAATTGCTGTCGTAGCTTTCGAAAAAGACGGAGTCGTTCGAAACCGCGGCGGAGCCTTGAACGCGACTCTCGGTTTTAAATCTCCAATTCACGCTGCCCGTGGAGAGATCAAGGGCATAGAAATTGTGGTCGGCGCTGCCGATGTAGACGATACCGCCGCTGACGACGGGCGAGGAGAGTATGACGCCCTTTGTGCGGAACTTCCATTTTAGTTTATGAAATTCGGGTGCGCCTGACGCCGAGAAGACGCCGGTGTGGGCGGCGTTCGAACGGAACATAAGTTCCTGGCCGTGCGCTACATTTGAGAAACAACAAGACGCGAGAATTGTTGCAAGAGCACACAAACGGCTAAACGCGGACATTGAGGGATCCTCCGTTGCGGGGATAGACGCGCGCGAATTCGGTTGGTCTTGCAAACCGGGATATAAATCTCAAAAGTATAAGGCGCGAGATGCGCGTTATCGGGCTTCGACGCGCCAGGTGTCGCCGGCGCGGAGTAGTTTGGCGAGATCGCCGGGGCCGCGCTTGGCGAGGACGTCTTTGAGCTGATCGTGGACGACATCTTCGTAACGCGGGACCTCGTCCCAAGCACGGAGCACGCCGATGGGAGTAGGGAAGCCTTCGCGATGTTCCATGTGCGAGAGGAGAAAAGCGTAGGACGGGCGCGGATGATGCGCGTCGTGGACGAGCAAATCGGACTCGGCGATGCCGTTGCCGAGTTGAACGACTTCGATGTCACCGTCGGATTTGCGACGGATGCCTTTGTCGCGATTCTTGCCGAAGATGAGCGGCTTGCCGTGTTCGAGCTGGACGATGTGTTCGCTGCGCGCATCTTTTTCCGTGAGAGAGAACCAGGCGCCATCGTTGAAGATATTGCAGTTCTGCAAGATTTCGATAAAGGCTGAGCCTTTATGCGCGGCGGCTTGCTTTAATGTGTCCTTAAGGTGGCCCTGAAAGACGTCGACGCTACGTGCGACGAAAGTGGCTTCCGCGCCGATGGCGAGCGAAATCGGATTGAACGGCCGATCGAGGGAGCCGTACGGAGTGGATTTGGTTTTTTTGTTCAGCTCGGAAGTCGGCGAATACTGGCCCTTGGTCAAGCCATAGATGCGATTGTTGAAGAGAAGAACTTTGAGGCCCACGTTGCGGCGAAGCATGTGAATTGTGTGATTGCCACCGATGGAAAGGGCGTCACCGTCACCGGTTGCGACCCAAACTTCGAGATCGGGGCGAATCACTTTCAAGCCGGTGGCGACCGCAGGCGCGCGGCCGTGAATCGTGTGGAAACCAAATGTGTTCATGTAATACGGAAAACGCGAAGAGCAGCCGATTCCCGAGATGACGACGAAATTTTCGCGCTTAATGCCGAGTTCCGGAAAGACAGATTGCACCGCGGAAAGAATGGCGTAGTCGCCGCAGCCGGGGCACCAGCGGACTTCCTGGTCAGTTTGAAAATCTTTTTTTGTGAGGACTGGCAAAGTTGCCGTGGTCATTTAATTCTCCAAAATTGCCCTTACGCACCAGATAATGCTTAGGTTGAGATCCTTCGCGCATCTTCGTGGATGCGCTCAGGATGACAACTTTTGCTACACGTCCAGGAGCTCTTCGATTTTTTGTTCGAGCTCGGACTGTTTGAACGGGCGGCCTTGAATCTTGTTGAGGCCGATGGCGTTCACGAGAAATTTGGCGCGCAGAACCCAGCTGAGCTGGCCCATGTTGAGTTCGGGCACGAGAACTTTTTTGTAGCGCTTCAGAATTTCGCCGACGTTGGACGGCAGCGGATTCAGGTGGCGCAGATGGAGATGGCCGATGCGTTTGCGGCCGTCGAGCCCTTCACGCTGGGCTTTGACTGCTGCGGTGATGGCGCCGTGGGTGGAACCCCACGCGACGATCAGCAGGTCGCCATCCGGATCGCCTTCGGGTTCGGCCAGAGGGATATCCTGCGCGACGGCTTCGACTTTTGCGGCGCGGATACGGACCATCTTTTCGTGATTGAGCGGTTCGTAGTTGATGTTGCCGGTGACGTCCTGCTTTTCGAGGCCGCCGATGCGGTGCTCGAGCCCGGGAGTTCCGGGGATCGCCCAGGGCCGTGCGAGCGTTTCCGGATTGCGGCGATAAGGTTTGAAATCGACGGGATTCGTTTCGAATTTTACCGGGATGTCGGGAAGTTCACTGAGTTCTGGAATGCGCCAGGGCTCGGCGCCGTTCGCGAGGTAGCCGTCCGAAAGAATGATGACAGGCACCATATATTTTACGGCGATGCGGCAGGCTTCCATTGCGGCCCAAAAGCAGTCGCTCGGAGTCGCCGGCGCGACGATCGGAATAGGAGCTTCGGAGTTACGGCCGAAGAGCGCTTGCAGCAAGTCCGCTTGTTCGGTTTTTGTCGGAAGACCGGTGGACGGGCCGCCGCGCTGGATGTCGCATACAACCAAAGGAATTTCGACGGCGACGGCGAGGCCCATCGCTTCGGTCTTGAGCGCCATGCCCGGACCAGAAGTCGTTGTGACTGCTAGCGCGCCGGCGTAGGCAGCGCCGATGGCGCTGGTGATGGCTGCGATTTCGTCTTCGGCCTGGAAGGTGATGACGCCAAAGTCTTTGTATTGGGAAAGCTCGTGAAGAATGTCCGATGCCGGCGTAATCGGGTAGCTGCCCTGAAACAGGCGCAGGCCGGATTTTTGCGAGGCTGCGACAAGGCCCAGCGCAAGGGCCTGATTACCGCTCATGCTGCGATAGAGGCCGGGCGCGAGTTTGGCGGGAGGAATTTCGTAACTGATCTGAAACGCCTCGGTGGCTTCGCAGTAGGCGTAGCCGGCTTTCATCGCCAGTTTGTTGGCTTCAACGAGGAGCGGAGTCTTCGCGAACTTGGATTCGATCCAACGAACCGTCGATTCCATCGAGCGGTTGTACAGCCAGTAGCACATACCCAGGGCGAAGAAATTCTTGCTGCGCCCGATGGATTTCGCATCCATGCCGAGATGATCGAGAGCCACCTTCGTCAGGCGCTCGAGTTCGACGGAGAAGAGGCGGTATTTATCGAGCGAATGATCTTCGAGTGGATTCGAAGTCATTTGTGCTTTGCGGAGGTCGTTTTCGGCAAAGGCGTCCGAATTGACGATCAGGATTCCGTTCGCTTTCAGATCCGCGACGTTCGTCTTGAGCGCGGCCGGGTTCATGGCGATGAGGACGTCCACGGCGTCGCCCGGCGTAAAAATCTCATTCGACGAGAAATGCAGCTGGTAGCCGCTGACGCCGGGGAGGGTTCCCGCAGGGGCGCGGATTTCGGCCGGGAAATCGGGGAACGTGGCGATGTCGTTGCCGTAGAGCGCGACGGTATTGGTGAACTGGCTGCCGGTGACCTGCATGCCATCGCCGGAGTCTCCGGCGAAGCGGATTACGGCGCGGTCAATTACTTCGCGCTTGGTTTTCGGCAGCGGGATATCACTGGTAGTAGCCATTCCGGTATGAAACTCCCCCAAACGAAAAGGATAACACAAGGAAACGGCTAGGGATGCGGCGTGCGGTCCACGACAACAGCCAGAATTTCAATGAGAAGAATAAAGAAAAGTCGTGGAGAGGCGAGTCAGTGCGCAGCTTCGGCGGCGGCTTTGAGAAAGCGGTCGCGGAAACCGACGAGGATGCCGAGGATGGCGCTGGAAAAAGCGATACCACCGATTAGCATACCGCGGGCGAAGTTGTACGAAAGGAAGGGAGCGCCACCGTGTAGATTGGGGTTCTGCGCCGCATTCTGCTGCATCGCGGCGTACATAGTGTGCAGAAACGTGGGGCTTGCCAGAGAGAGCATGGCGTTGACTAAAAGGATCCCCTGAAGGGCGATAACTATGTCCAAGGCGCGAGGTTTCAAACGGATGAGACCGATTGCCATCAGCCCACAAATCAGTGAAAAAGCCGTCAAGGCGATTTTGCCGCCCGGACCGGAAAGGGTGAATCCAAAGAGGAACACCGGCGTAGCGACTTTTTGGGGTATCAACAAGAAGAGCGGAGAAACCACTGCAGAGAAGAGCAGGAATCCAGCGACGATTAGGAGTGGCACTGGGCAAGAAGGCTTTTTGGGAGCGACCGGAATCGGCGCTAGCGCTGACGCAACAGGTACGGGAAAGCCGGAGGCGTCGACGGCCCACTGCACGGGAGCCCCAGGAACCATAGCGGAGGGCGCTCGAAATGCCGCCGCCACACGAGGGCGGTTGAAGAGAATCAGCCACCATACGGCGACCCCGAAGGGAATTCCGTAAAAGACAAGCATGAAGAACTTCATGGCGACCAGAACATTGGCGTCCTGCGGGTTGCTCGTCGCGTGCGGCATGAAGTTCATGACAAAGAAGACGGCAATGCAGGTCACCACCGAGAAAAATGCCATGATGCCCGCCCAGATGAGAAGAGCGATGCGCGCCCAATTTTTTCTACGCAGAACATTAATCGCGATGATCAACTCGCCCACACAGATCGCAAAAAGAACCGCGTAAACGCCGATCACCATCGCTCGCGTTTCCGGCGGCATCGAGGACTTGCCGGGCTGATTGGGGAGACTTGGCATCACCAGAAGAACGAGCGTGACCAAACCGCAGGCCAAAACGCCGAAAGACGCGAAGATAATGGCGACGACACCTGCAGCTGTAACCGCGGGAAGGGACTCACGCTGGGGAAGCATGAAGGATGTATATCACTAGCGAAGGTTGCGGAAAACAGGCTAGGAGGACGGGTGACGCGAATTCTGAACTGCGTCGAAGAACCTGCGGCGGTAATAAACAAGGCCGCCGATGAGGAGGGCGGTCGGAATGGCAGTCGTTGTGGCGGAAACCCATTGAGGAAAGTGCATACGGTTTAGAACGGGGTAGGCCTCGCGCAGATCGAGGATCTTCAAACAAAGGAGCGCATAGGTTTGGTAGTTGGAGCTGAGTTGTGAGGCGAGAAGGCTGACGAGCCAGAAAAGATGAAGCGCGATCGTGCCGTCGTAACTCCAGCGCTGGAGTTTGAGCAGGCCGACTCCGCAGACGGCGAATAATAGGATGTTGGCGAGCCAAATCAATTTGCTCGGTCCCGGCGAAAAGATGTGCAGGAAGAGCATGGCGGGGATTTTGCCGACGATGAGGGACCAGGAGACGGCGCTGAGTGAGGAAGAAATAATCATCAGCCACGCCAGAAGTGCAATTGGCGGCGGGCAGGGCGACTTTTTCGGAGCATCCTCCGGTTTGGCGCGACTCGGACTGGAGAATTGCGCTGCGACCGATTTTCGCGAAAAGACGACTAGCCACCATACAGCGAGCGCAAAGATTAGAAGGTAAACGATGCCAACGCGGAGCAGATCGCTTTTCTGAGGGATTTCGACGCCAAGTCCCAAAGACAAGGTGCCGAAACTCACGATGAATAAAGCGAGTGCGGAGAAGGCGCAGAAACAGCCGACGAGCACGGAAAGAACTAGCGCCGCAACACGCGCCCAATTTGTCGACCGGAAAAGTCCCACGCCTACGACGATGCCGGGAACTCCGGCGGCGGAAAATACGCAAAGAGCCCCGAACAGGTAGCTGTGCGGAAATTCAGATGAATCGTTGGAGCGAGCGGCGAGGGCAAGCGAAGCCCAGAAAATAATATGGGCGACGCTGAGAAATACGATGGAGGCCGCGGCGACGCGAACGGAAAGAGAGAGTTTCGGCATCGGAGAAAATGTACAGCAAGTGCCAACCGGGATTTAAGAAACACAGAGAAGAAAAATAGAAAAAAGGAGGTTGACACTTCGCTTTCTTTTCGCCTACAGTGGCTGTGGAAAAGTAGACAGGCGGCCGTCTCAGAAGGCGACCGCTACCACGACTTGCAGAAGGCAAGTCACCGGAGGCACCCATGGCCCTGACGAAACGGCAAAAAGAAGTGTTGGATTACCTGATTTCGTTTGAGACGAAACACGGGTATTCGCCCAGCTTCGAAGAGATCGGCAAGGGCCTGAAGTTGACTTCGCTGGCGACTGTGCACAAGCACATCACGACGTTGGAGAAGAAGGGTTTTATCCGTCGCGGCTACAACCAAAGCCGCTCAATCGAGATTTTGCAATTGCCGAAGCCGGTGAAAGATCAGGTGCTGGACCGCAGGGTCCAGGAATTGCCATTGGTGGGCCGCATAGCGGCCGGGCGGCCGCTTGAGGCGGTGGAAGAGCGCGAAACGCTTTCGCTCGGCGATTTTGCGCGAGGCGGAAATTCATTCGTGCTACAGGTGAAAGGCACCTCCATGATTGAGGACCACATCATGGACGGCGATTTTGTCGTGTGCGAGCAGACGCAGGTGGCGAACGCTGGGGATATCGTCGTCGCTCTGGTCGGTGGAGAAGATGCGACGCTTAAGCGCTTTTACCGCGAAGGCGCGGGGAAGATCCGGTTGCAACCGGCAAACTCGGAGATGGGTCCGATAATGGTGAATGCGTCAGACGTCAAGATTCAAGGACGGGTGATCGGAGTTCTGCGGAAGTATTAGACGCAACCTTATTCGGCACGATTGTCTGAAACCTCGTTGTCCCGCCATACATCGAAAATCCAGTAAGATGGTTGCCCGCGCTTCTCTGTGCGTGCAGGCCGATCGAGCTTGCCGACGCGACATACGCGCTTGGAAGGAATCCCCTTGTTGGAAAAACGTGAATCGATCGTGATAGTGGAGCCGAACACCAGTCAGGCCGGTGCGCTCGCCGAACTGCTCAATTCTTCCGGGTATCAGGCGAGGATTGCCGATTCGCAAGCAGAGGGATTCCGGCTGGTGCAAGCGTCGCAGGTGGATCTGTTTCTGCTTCGCGCAGACCTAATGGACCTGCAGTGTTGCAACGCACTCGCGGAGATCAAAGGGTCGGCGGCGACTGCTCACACGAAAGTTCTGTTGTTGCTGACCGGTGGACCGGCGGAGCGTGCACGGGGATTGGATCTGGGCGCGGACGACGTGATGACCGTGCCGTGGGATGCGACGGAGCTGCTCGCGCGGGTTCGGACTTTGCTGCGGATGAAACACGCTGCGGAGTCGCTGGCGCGGCAGGCGCAGATCGCCGATCAGGGACGAGAAATGGCGCAGACGGCGCTACAAGCGGTGGCCGTGACGGAAAAAATGACGCGCGATGCGTTTTCTCTGGAGCGAGCGTTGAAGATAGGGGTGAGCGCGCTGTTCGCGATTGCCCTCGCGATTGCCGGAATTTTTGTGCTGTTCTCGCGGAAGGCGGAAAAAGAAAATACGCTCGCGCATATGGTGATCGCGCAGCTTCAGCGTGGGTTGCAAACACAGGACCAGTTGATGGCGGAGACGAAGAAGGCGCGTGAAGAGCTGGCGAAGAGCGATTTGCAAGCGCAAAAAGAAAATTTGCAGCAAAAGTCGGACGAGTTGAAGCAAAAGATGTCGTCGGCGAATGGCGACACCAGCGCATTACAGAAAGAGCTTGAGGAAACGAACAACCGGTTGTTACGCGTGCGGAGCGATTCCGAAGCGGCCGAGGGTGTGATTCATACGTACGCCCCAAGTGTTTGCTTGCTCCACGTCTCGGTTGCTTTTCGCGACAAGAACAGCGGACGCATGTTGCGTTACGGAGGAATTACTCCAGCGGGTGAGCCACTGAAAGACGGCGATGGAAACATTGTCTATTCGCTCGAAGGACGTGCGCCGGAGGTCCGGCAGGACTTTTTTGGAACGGGATTCATCGTCGGTGACGGGAAGATTTTGACGAACCATCACGTTGCGCAGCCCTGGTGGAAAAACGACGAGATGGACGAAGCCCTCAAACAAGGATTGCAGCCGGAAATCGCGGAGATGGCGGCGTATTTTCCGGAGGAAACGGCTGGCGTTCCCACGCAGGTGACGCAGATTTCGAGCGACGCGGATTTAGCGCTTCTGCACGGCGACTTAAGCGGGCTAAAGCGAGCGACGCTGCGGCTGGACAGTCGCAAGGAAGCCGCGATCAGCGGGCAATCGCTGATTTCGCTGGGCTACGCAACGGGAATCAGCGCGATTTTGGCGCGAGCGGGTGATGAAACCGTCGATCAAATTTTGAAAGTGAGCGGCGGCGACCCGAAGTTGGTGATGAACGAACTGGCGAAGCGGAAGCTTATTCGGCCGTTGGTAACGCAAGGGCACATAGGCGATGTGCTGACGGACAAGATTGTTTACGATGCGCAGACCACCTCGGGCGGATCCGGCGGGCCGCTGATGAATAAAGACGGCCGCGTAATCGGAGTGACGTTCGCCATAGTCCGCGGGTTTGGCGGCTCAAATTTTGGCGTGCCCATTCGATTTGCCGAGCCATTGTTGAAGCATTAACAGACAAACATACGGCATAATCGTCAGTATGGCGGCACGAAACAACTTTTCGACAATTCGCAGCGAAGTCCGGCTGTTTCGATCGGTCGCACTGTTCTTACTTCTGGTTGCGCTGCTTGCGAGCCCTTCCCTAACGAGCGCGTACTCCGTGCTCTCCCACCAGGCGATTATTGATTCGGCTTGGGAAGACGGGTTGAAACCGGCCTTGTTGGCAAAATTTCCCAACGCGACTCCCGAAGAATTGAGTGCGGCCCAGGCTTATGCGTACGGCGGCGCGATTATTCAAGACCTCGGCTACTATCCATACGGCAGCCATTTCTTCAGCGATTTGACGCATTACGTGCGTAGCGGCGATTTCATCCTGGCGCTCCTGCACGACGCCAACGATATTTATGAATACGGTTTCGCGTTGGGCGCGATGGCGCACTACGCGGCGGACAATAACGGTCATCGTATCGGGACGAACCGCGCAGTGCCGCTGCTCTATCCGCATTTGAAGAAAAAGTACGGGGACAGCGTGACGTATGAACAGGACAAACTGGCGCACACAAAAACTGAGTTTGGCTTCGACGTGCTTGAGGTGGCGCGAGAACGATTTGCGCCGGACAGCTATCACGATTTTATCGGTTTTGAAGTCGCGCAGGGACTGCTCGAAAAAGCCTTCCAGGAGACATACGGTTTGGATTTGAAATCGGTGCTGCTCGATGAAGAAAAGGCTCTCAATTCCTACCGGCACGCCGTCAGCAAGCTATTGCCCACAGCTACGCGCATCGCATGGCACTTGAAGAAAGACGAAATCAAAGACGATTTGCCCGGAATAACCAAGCGCAAGTTTCTCTACAATTTGAAACGCTCGAATTTCGAAAAAGAATGGGGCAGGGATTACAAAAGACCAAGCCCGGGTGAACGGTTTTTGGCATTCCTCTATTTGCTGCTCCCGAAGTGGGGACCGCTAAAAGTGCTGCAGTTCCGGACTCCGACGCCCGAAACCGAGCGATTTTTTGAGGCCAGTTTTAACGAAACGCTCGACCGCTACAAGGAATTCCTGGGCGACCAGCGCGAGGGCAAGCTTAGCCTGCCGAACGATAATTTCGACGTCGGCGCCGACACTGGACCGGGGCAATACAAATTGAACGACGGCGCGCACGCCGAATTGGTCGACCGTCTGGCGGACCAGAAGTTTGCCAACGTTACCCCAGCCCTTCGCAGCGAATTGGAACATTTTTTTTCGGATCCGAGTCTGCCGTATGTGAACAAGAAGGACCGTAAGGCTCAGGCGAGGCTGCAGGCGGCGGTTGAGCAGTTGAAGGCATTAAAGCTGCCGGAAACCGTTGCAGGCGCGAACTGAGAATCAGGGCTTCGACCGCCTCGCGGGCACACTATCCAAATCCTCGTTTTGATTCATCGAAAAAACTGCTGTAGTGCTGCGTTGCTGACGTGAAAGAATGTTCGGTTGCAGACGGAGGCGAGTCCACCTCGGTATGGCCAAGGCCCGCAAAATCGACAAACTGCTCGCCGCAAACCGCAGCGAAATTGCTATTCGCATTTTTCGTGCGGCGAACGAGCTGGGATTGCGGACGGTTGCGGTCTATTCGAATGAAGACCGACTCGCCCTGCATCGCTTTAAGGCGGATGAAGCGTATTTAATCGGCAAGGGCAAGGGGCCCGTTGAAGCTTATCTGGATATCACCGGAATTGTTGCCGTCGCAAAATCCAAAGGCGTCGACGCGATTCACCCGGGCTATGGATTTTTGTCGGAGAATGCAGCATTTGCGCGCGCGTGCGAAAAAGCAGGAATAACGTTCATCGGTCCAACCCCGGAATTGCTGGAAATGCTCGGCGACAAGACTGCGGCGCGGCGCCTGGCAACCTCTGCCGGCGTTCCGGTGCTGCCCGGCACAGAAAAAGCGGTCAAGTCCGCCGACGAAGCGAAAAAAATCGCGAAGGAAATCGGTTATCCGGTCATCGTAAAAGCAGCAATGGGTGGCGGCGGCCGTGGCATGCGTGTCGTGCATGATGAATCGGAACTCGAAGTGCGAATCGAAGAGGCGCAAGGCGAAGCAAAGTCCGCATTTGGTGACGCGTCGGTCTTTTTGGAGAAATTTTTGCCGCGAGCGCGCCACATCGAAGTGCAAATTCTCGCCGACCAGCACGGGAACCTACTGCACTTGTACGAGCGGGATTGTTCCGTGCAGCGGCGACACCAGAAAGTGGTGGAGCTCGCGCCGGCGACAAATTTGCCGTCGAGTATTCGCGACGAACTTTGCGCCGCCGCAGTCGAACTGGCGCGGAAGGCGAAGTATCGCAATGCAGGTACGGTCGAGTTTCTGTACGACGTCGATGCTCAAAAGTGGTATTTCATTGAAGTGAACCCACGCATTCAGGTGGAGCACACCGTCACGGAAATGGTCACGGGAATTGATCTGGTGCGTGCGCAGATATTGGTGGCGCAAGGCCACAAGCTTCACGAAGAAGCCATGGCGCTGCCAAGACAGGAAAAGATTCCGTTGTATGGCGCCGCGCTACAGTGCCGCGTTACGACCGAAGATCCGGAGAAAAATTTCGCGCCAGATTACGGAAAACTCACGACGTATCGTTCCCCGGCAGGATTTGGAATTCGCCTGGACGGCGGCACGGCATACGCGGGGGCATCCCTGGCTCCTTATTACGATTCGCTACTTGTGAAAGTGACGGCGTGGGGCACGACTTTGCCCGAGGCGTGCCAGAGGATGGATCGCGCGCTGCGCGAATTTCGAATCCGGGGCGTGAAGACGAACATTCCGTTCGTCGAAAACGTGGTGAACCATCCCAAGTTTCGGAGCGGGGAAGTGACGACGGGATTCCTGGAGCAGCATCCGGAACTCTTCCGCTTTCCGAAACGCGGCGACCGGGCCACGAAACTGCTCTCCTATCTGGGCGATGTGATTCTGAACGGCAATCCCGAAGTGAAAGGGAAAAAAGCGCCGGAAGTTGTTGAACCGGCGAGGCTGCCTTCGGTTCCCGGCATAGAGCCGCCGAAGGGATCGCGACATTTGTTGAAAAGACTCGGACCGAAGAAGTTCGCCGAGTGGGCGAAAAAAGAGAAGCGCTTGTTGCTAACAGATACGACGCTGCGCGACGCGCACCAGTCCCTCATGGCGACGCGAGTGCGAACGTACGATTTGCTGGCGACAGCGTCGGCGATCTCGCAGCGGCTTCCAAATCTCTTTAGCCTGGAGATGTGGGGCGGCGCGACGTTCGACACTTCACTGAGATTTTTGCATGAAGATCCGTGGCAACGGTTACGCGCGCTTCGTGAGCGGGTGCCGAACATCTGTTTCCAGATGCTGCTGCGCGGCGCAAACGCGGTTGGTTATGCGTCATACCCTGACAACGTGATTCGCGAATTTGTTAGGGAATCGTACGCGCAGGGAATGGATATTTTCCGCGTTTTCGATTCCCTCAATTCGATCGAGAACATGCGCGTTTCGCTCGATGCCGTGCTGGAAGCCGGCGGCGTCTGCGAAGGAGCGATCTGCTACACCGGCGATATTTTTGACAAATCGCGACCGAAATATTCGCTGAAGTATTACATCGCTCTCGCTAAGCAACTCGAAAAGATCGGCGTCCACTTCCTCGCAATCAAAGACATGGCGGGACTATGCCGCCCGTTCGCTGCCTATGAACTTGTAAAACGCCTAAAGGAAGAAGTCGGGCTTCCGATTCATTTTCATACACACGATACGAGCGGAATTAACGCCGCGTCCGTACTGAAAGCGAGTGAGGCCGGCGTAGACATTGCGGATGGTGCCATCGCTTCGATGAGCGGCGGCACAAGCCAGCCGAATTTGAATTCCATTGTCGCCGCCCTCGCGAACACGCCTCGCGATACAGGACTCGACCTCCCTACGCTCAACGAGTGTTCCGACTACTGGGAGACGGTGCGCACTTACTACGCGCCATTTGATTCAGGCCCGAAATCCGGTTCAGCGCGGTTGTACGAGCACGAAATTCCCGGCGGGCAGTACACGAACTTACGCGAGCAAGCCGGCGCGCTCGGCCCTGGGCACCGCTGGCACGAAGTTGAGCAGACGTTCGCCGAGGTGAATCAACTGTTCGGCGACATTGTGAAAGTCACGCCATCGAGCAAAGTCGTTGGCGATATGACGCTGTTCCTCATGGCGAAAGAAATGAAGCCGGCAGACGTGCTGAAGCTCGATGAACATCACGACGTCTCATTCCCCAATTCCGTCGTGGAAATGTTTTCCGGCGTGCTTGGCGTACCACCGGACGGTTGGCCGCGCAAATTGCAGAAAATTATTTTGCGAGGCGAGTCGCCTGTTAAGGGCCGTCCAAGCGAGAATTTGGCACCAGCCGATTTTGCGGCCGAAAAGGAATCGCTCGAAAAGAAGACCGGCCACGCCGTTTCGAATGAAGACTTGCTGAGTTACTTGCTCTATCCCGAAGTCTTTTCGAAATTCGACAAATTCCGCCAAACCTATTCCGACGTGAGCGTGCTGCCAACGCTGGCGTTCTTCTACGGCCTGAAATCCGGCGAAGAAGTCACCATTGAGATCGAAGCGGGCAAGACACTCATTCTCAAATTCCTCACCGTCAGCGAGCCGCATCCGGACGGCACACGCACGCTTTATTTCGAACTCAACGGACAGCCGCGCGAAGTGAACGTCCGCGACAAAGCGCTCCGCGTTATCGAACGCGCCCATCCCAAAGCCGATCCCGCTGAAGCCGGACAAGTCGGTGCCCCCACGGCCGGAGTCGTCACCGGAATTGCCGTTCAAACAAACCAGTCGGTCGAACGCGGTGCTAAACTAATGACGCTCGAAGCGATGAAAATGCAATCGAACATCTATGCGCCGCTTGCGGGTCGCATCGTGAAGTTGCTCGTTGCTCCCGGGCAAAGCGTGGAAGCCAAAGACCTGCTGGTGACGATCGCGCCGTGAGCGCCGGACAACTTCGCAAACACGATCAAATTGCGTCCCGTTACCTGCGCAACTCCCGCGGTGTCGTCGTGTATCTTCCTCCCGGCTACGACCAACAACCCGGCCGGTATTTTCCTGTGCTGTACCTCCACGACGGACAAAATTTGTTTGATGGTCGTACGTCCTATGTACCTGGCATGGACTGGCACGTCGGCGACTCGGCGGATGCGTCCATCACCAGCGGCCGCGCCGAGCCGATGATTATCGTGGGCATTTACAACACTGGGAAAACGCGCGTTAGCGAATACACGCCGACCAAAGTTCCTAAACTTGGCGGCGGTCGTGCCGATCGTTACGGAAAATTCCTGCTCAACGAATTGATGCCGTTCATTCAGGAGACATACCGAATCGAACGCGGCTCCGGTCGCACCGGCATTGGAGGTTCATCGCTCGGCGGCCTGGTAAGTCTTTATCTTGGCCTTCGTATGCCGGAAATATTTGGAAAAATCGCCGCGCTATCGCCGTCGGTGTGGTGGAATCATCGCGTCATCCTTCGTTTCGCGCAGGCCAGCATGCCGGAACCGCGCCCGCGTATCTGGCTCGACATCGGCACTCGCGAAGGACCTCGCATCGTCGACGACGTAGAAATGCTTCGCGACGCGTTGATGCAAAAAGGCTGGCGCCTCGGCGAGAATCTGCATTACCAGCGAGTGGAAGGCGCCGAGCACAACGAAGCCGCGTGGGCGCAGCGTGTCCGCCCATTCCTTGAGTTTCTGTTTCCTGCCGGCTGATTGCAGCGTATACTGCGCGCCCCGAAGAATTTGCATCAAACGTAGTGCGGGTGCCCGGTGGAGAAGAACCCAATGGCTGAGCGGCCCCTCGCGATTCTTTGTGTAAGCTCATACGAAAAAGGCCAGGAGTTTCTGCGCACGTGCAAGCGCATCGGCTGCCGCGTGCTTCTGCTCACCGTGGAAAAGCTGCGCAATGGCGATTGGCCGCGCGAAGCGATTGACGAAATGTTCTTCATGCCGGAAGACCTCCCGCTTTCCGGTTTGATCAATGCGGTCAGCTTCACGGCCCGAAATCAGAAAATCGACCGCATCGTCGCACTGGATGAGTTCGACATGGAAAACGTCTCGGCTCTGCGCGAACACTTGCGCATTCCCGGCATGGGCCTCACCACCGTACGCTATTTCCGCGACAAACTCGCCATGCGCGCGAAAGCCAGAGAAGAAGGCGTCTTGGTGCCGGAATTTGTTCATGTGCTCAACCACGAGGAACTCCGCGAGTTCATGGCGCGTGTTCCCGGTCCATGGCTATTAAAACCGCGCTCGCAAGCTTCCGGCATCGGGATGAAGAAAATTCACGCGCCGGACGATCTCTGGCCGTGGCTCGACCGTCTTGGGGACG
>Ga0137360_10000959_pt1 | contig 16833 bp, 20 predicted proteins | sample Mad1_60_16metaG_FD_104924 | JGI IMG/M metagenome (GOLD analysis project Ga0137360, IMG submission 104924) | Vadose zone soil microbial communities from Angelo Coast Range Reserve, California, USA - Mad1_60_16 metaG | ecosystem: Environmental > Terrestrial > Soil > Vadose zone | place: USA... | reverse complement strand
GAAATTTGCGCGGGATATTTTGATTGCGGCGATTTTGGGGGCGGATGAATTCGGATTTGGCACGGCGTCGCTGCTGGCGATTGGTTGCGTGATGGCGCGGCAGTGCCATCTGAACACTTGTCCGGTGGGAATCGCCACGCAGGATGAGAAGTTGCGCGCGCGGTTCACTGGCAAGCCGGAGATGGTGATCGCATATTTCCGTGCGCTTGGTGAAGAAGTTCGCAACAAATTGGGCGAACTCGGCGCACACTCACTCGGCGAACTGAAAGGCGCCTACGATTGTTTGCGGCCGCGTTCCGTGAATTACGCGGAGACGCCGGCACTGGCGCTCGAATCGGACATGTCTTTCCGTATCGCGCCGCAGCAGGCTCCCGGCCTGCACGCCTCCCTTGGAGAGGCACTGGTTGTTCCGGCGATGGATTTCAGTGCGGCGGGGCCGCTGCACATTCGCAATTCCGACCGCAGTGTCGGCGCCGGATTGAGCGGCGAGAGAATGCGTGCGCGAATGCCATCGAAGTTACTGCTGGAGCCGATGTCTCACGAATTTGTCGGCGCGGCCGGGCAGAGTTTTGGCGCTTTCCTGTCCGATGGCATGACGCTCAAGTTGACGGGCGAAGCGAACGACTATGTTGGCAAAGGGCTATCCGGCGGAACGATTGCGATTTCGTCGGGACAATCCGCTTCACGCCGCGGTGACGTTCTGGTCGGCAATACGGTTTTGTATGGCGCAACGTCGGGCCGGCTCTTTGTGGCGGGACGCGCAGGCGAACGGTTTGCTATCCGCAACAGCGGGGCGCTCGCAGTCGTGGAAGGCGTGGGCCAGCATGGCTGCGAATACATGACGGGTGGCGTCGCAATTATCCTGGGGCCCCTCGGATTGAATTTTGGATCGGGAATGACGGGCGGGCTTGCCTACGTAGTGCGAGCTGAAGCAGTCGACGTCCTTCACAACGATTTCGTTCAGTTGCAAGAAGTAGAGCCGGCCGAAGAGCTGTGGCTGCGCAATGCGCTGCAGGAACATGTGGATTTGACCGGCAGCCCTCGCGCGGCAAGGCTGCTGTCTCGCCGTGGAACACTCGGATTGATGCGCGTGCAGCCGTTGCACTTCCAGGGCACTGTGGAACAGACCTGGTCGCCACTCTTGAACGGTTTTGATGCGGCTGACATGGCGCAACCGGTCGCACTCTCCGCGAGTGCCGCCACCCAGGCTATTCATGCCTGAACGCGCTTTCGTTCGCACGGGTTCCCCTAATTCGCTATAATTCGCTGCTGATTGGAAGGTTATGGATTTCGACCAACTGACAACTTTTGTTTATGTAGCGAAACTGAAGAGTTTTTCGCGAGCTGGACAAAAAGTGTTTCGTTCGCAATCCGCGGTCAGTGCGCAGATCCGCCAGCTTGAGCAGGCATACCGCGCGAAATTGCTGGATCGTTCCGCAAAATCCGTTGAGCTAACACCGGCAGGTCAAGTGCTTTTTGAGTACGCCGAACGTTTGCTGCGGTTGCGCGATGAATCGATTCAGGTGGTGGCGGATCGCGGAAACGTTGTGCAGGGGCCGGTGGTGTTCGGGGCGAACGAAGCGACGTGCCTTTATCTTTTGCCTGATATTTTTGCGGAGTTTCAGCGGCGCTATCCGCAAGTACACATCAGCATCTATCGCAATTTCAGCCACAAGATTTTGCAGCGCGTGGAAGATGGTTCGGTGGATGTGGGTATCGTGACGCTGCCGCTGAAGTCTCCGAACTTGAAGGTTCATCACATTTACAAAGATCGCCTGCGTTTTATGGTCAGCGTACGCAACCCGCTGGCGCAACGGACCAAAGTTACGCTCGAAGAAGTTGCGTCGCAGCCGTTGATTTTTCCGCGAACGGGTTATACACGGCAGGTTCTGGATAAATTATTCCGTCCTTACCGATCGCGCGCGCACGTCGCGATGGAGTTGCCGAGCATCGGCATGATCAAACGCTTTGTCGGCGCTGACGCGGGTGTTTCATTCATTAGTGAGAGTTTTGCAAAAGATCAGGTCAAAGCCGGGGAAGTGAAACTTCTAAGCGTCGACGGCGTGGATCTTTGGCGCGAACTGGGACTTGTTTACCGGCGCGATCGCAGCTTGCCCCGTGCCGCGCAGGCGCTAATTGCTCTTATCCGCGAACATCGCAAAGGTTCGGAAGGCGCCGAAGCGAACTAGTCGCCCGCCAAGTCGTGTTGCCCCTAAAAAGTTTCAGTTGTGGACGCTGAAATCTAGGCTGGAGATGGACCGCGCGATCACGTTTTCCTGAATTTGAATGAGGTCGTTGTCGGCAAATGTCATGCCAAGCGCCGTAAGAACGTCTTTGCCGCGGGCAATGACGACGAGCGTTCCGGACCAGTCATGCTCATCCGCCATGCCACGGTATTTGTATTCCACTGCGGGCAATCCGCCGACGGTCGTCTTTCGTTGCGAAATCAGCCGGTAGTTGACGTAAATCTCGCGCAGCCGTTTTTCGACTCCGGCTGCCGCCCCTTCGAGGGGCTCCTTGGTTTTTTCCTCGCCGACGACCATCAGGGTCGATTCGTTTGATGTTCCCATCGCCACGATCGCGTTGGGCAGCGCCTTGCGCGCCTCTTCGATCAATCGCCAGCTCGGTGCTTTATACATGCGAAAGCCGTGTGTGAAATTCGTGTACTGATTGCCCTGCACTTCTTCTTTGTTGGGCGGAGGATCGTCTTTCGGCGGCGCAGGGGCGGCGGTGTTCGCCATCGCATTAGTCGTGACGGGTGTAGGCGTCTTCATGTTCGGAGCGGCGGCAGCTGTTTCTGCAGAAGTTGACGGCAGCGCGGGCCGGACATTCGTATTCGGAATTTTGCTCTTCGCGGAAATTTCAGCCGCGGCGGGCGTAGTGGAAGACGGAGTTGTCGCAGTGCCGGCAGCAGGTTCGGATTTTGCCGGTTGGGCGGCCGCTTTCGGATCGGCGCCTGCCGGCGAATTCGGAACAATTTCTTTGATCTTGTCCTTTTCCACGAGGACGTATCCATAGTCGGTTTTCACTTTGAACATGTTGTCTTCGTAGGCGACGATGACGCCGTAAAGCTTTTTCCCGTCCTTCAGGCGGATTTCATCGGCGAAAGCGGTCGCAGCGCCGAGCGATATGGCCGCGACGCAGGCGAGGCAAAGCACCCGGGGAATTGCGGAATTGCGCATAACCTGAGTATGCGTCCGCCTGATAACAGCTGCAAGACACACGCGAACGAAGGTGCCCGCTGAGGTAACTCCAGTGGGGAATTGGTTTGGCGGCCTACAGACTCGCCGCAAGGGCGAGTTCTGCGACCTCAGCGAGTGGTTGTGCGCCCACTGCTTTCGCCGCCCCTGCGCTGACTTCAATGCGAACTCGGTGCACCTTTACTGGCCGGGTAAACAAGCTCTTGCAAAGATTTCGCGCCGCTTCTTGCAGATCCAGGCTCACGGCAGTTGGCCTCAGCAGGCGCAGCGACTGTTTCGCGGAATAGTGGTCGAGGTAAGCGATAGCGAGGCCAACGGATCGCGCTTCAACACTCGATTCGCGCAAAGTCGCGCTAACTCGATCGCAGAGGTACCCGATCATTTGTTTGAGATGCGCCGCGTCAATCGTTCCTCCCTCAATCGTTGTTTCGCGGGAAATCGAGCTGCGGGGTGCTGCCGGCAATTTGTTGGAAAAATCGCGGCCTCTTGCCGCGTTCCAGATTCGCTCACCCAACATTTCTCCAAACGCGGCCATCAGCGCCTGCCGGGGCACGCGACGCAACGCCGCGATGGTCTGGACGCCACTGGCTGCAAGCAGGGACGTATATTGCGTTCCAAGTCCGGGCAATCTCTCGATTGGCAGTGGTGCAATGAATTCTGCCTCCGCAATGGGCGGAACGATTCGGAACCCGCGCGGACCATCGATTTGCGACGCGATTTCAGCCACGACTCTGGTACCCGCCGCTCCGAGGGAGATACTCAATCCCGTCTGCTCGAATACGTCCCTCTGCAACCGCAGCAGCGTGCCGCGAAAATCCCGGTCGATCAGGTTGGTCTTGCCAAAGTCCAGGTAATAATCGTCGCGCGAACCGGCCTCCACTGCCGGAGTGTATGTCTGGAGAATCCGCCCCACTTTCTCGGCATACTCTGCGTATTTGTTGTAGCGCCCCGGTAGCACAACGGCGTTTGGGCAGAGCGCGAGAGCTTCGGCAATCGTCATCGTCGGTCGTACGCCCAGCATCCTGGCTTCTGTGCTGAAGGATGCGAGCGCCTTGCGCCCGACCAGCACCGGCCTGCCTTGCAGCTTGGGATTGAGCACCTGCTCCACCGACGCGAAGAACGAATCGAGAGACACATGCACCACGTTGGGCATCGGGCCCGTGAAGTTGGCCGCCGACTTTGCCTGCAAAGGCGCTGCAGACGCCATTGGCCGCGAAATGCTGACGGGACTTAGGCTCGGGAATACGGATTCGACACAGGCGCTCATAAACGCTCCCGGCGAGGACGAAGGCTGGTGCTAGATTCAACGGGTGGCGTCCGGCTCGTGAGAGCCTGTACGGCAATGGAACCGAACGCCACTTTATCCGTGCCTGTTGTTCAATGCACGGGCCGTTCCCGTTTTCCTCTACCGCCCCGCAGTATAGCGAACAAAAAGCGAAAGTCAAGAGGTTGTTTGGAAGGGGTAGTGGGTCAGTTTCACTCGCCCTTCCATTTAGGGGAGTGCGGTAGGCGAGTGTGCGGGTTGATCTTAGGGCTTTCGTGAGCAGGCGCCGCCGACGGCCGAGGTTTTTCAATGGAGAAGAACTGCAAAAAGAATCCAGCGAGCAACAAGAACCAACCGAATATAGCCAACCACGGCGCATCGGTATTCACTACTGCCGTGGGTCTCGCGCCCGGCATTGCTTCCGGGCAGGCGGTTCCAATGCCTAGAGAATTACGCGGTCCCATGACGAACATCGCACTTTTCCCGACACAAAGAGCGGTCCTAATTGTCCTTTGTCGTCACCAGGAAAAAATCTGTCGAGGTGGCCTGAAACGATAGGAATACAAGAACGGCCCCAGCTAGATTTAAAAACGCCGATAGCTGAGCCATCCGGTACTTGGACATGGTTTGACCTCGCGATAGAAGGTGCATCAATTGTAGTTCTTTTGGTTTTTCTTTCTGAGTTAACCTGAATCGTGATCAAGCACCTGTGCTGACTGGATGGTCGAGCTCCAAAAAGAGAGCGGGAGCCCTGCCGCGATTGCGCGACAAAGCTCCCGGCTGTTTACTTGGTTTTATCAGGCGAACCTTCCAGCGGAATTATTTCCACCGTTTCGCCCTGACGGACGCTAAGCGCGTTCACGCTAACGAAGCCGAACCCGCGCGGCTGCGGCTGCGGTTCCGGCGGGGGCGCAGTACGCTCGACGTAGTCCGTGCAATTGCGCACCGGAAAGGGAACCAAGGTGTTCGGGCTGATCAAGCGGCAAAAGGTCTCGACTTCCTTCGCACGCTCTCCCGCACGCACGGTTCCCCAAATGCACGTGGCGCACAACGACACGCGCCGTTTCCAGGCGAATGAAGCCCACTGAATGACACTCATGATTCCTCCTTTCCGCGTGTTCGTCACGCTGCACGCGCACTACTCCTTCACTTTTGGTTCATTTTCATCTGTCGGAACGGCTGCAGCCTCGGCTTCGAGTTCCCTCAACTGTTCAGGGCTGATGAAGCCGACGCGTCGCCGCGGCATATCCGTGCGCAAAATCCAGGCAATGTCTTCCATCTCTTTCTTGCTTGCCAATCGCCTGTCTTCGTAGAACGTGCATTCGCTCACCGGAAAACGGATTTCCCGCTCCAGATAGAAGTATCTGCAAAACACTTCTTCCTCGGTCGCGCGGAAGCCCTTGATCAAGTGCCCGTAACTGCATGTTTGGCACAGAGTGCCGCCACCCTGCGGTGTTCCTCCTCTGACTTTAATCGTGACCATAACTTTCTCTTTCTCTAAGAAGCGCAAAACGCTTCGGAATGGCTCATCGCGTTGCAAATGGCGATGAGCACGGTTCACACGCAATTAAGAACATTGCGCGTGCAACGCGGCAGGTTTCACCGCGAGTTAGAAATTGCCTGAAGTCGTTTATAGCGAAAGAAGGGAACTACGCCGAGTGAGCAGACATCGTCCGCGCGCTGCGACGGCAACTCTTCGCCGGCAACGCAAAACGGCAGGAATGTGGTACTTGCCGCATGGACGTGTCCTCCAATGGACTTTGCCAAGATGCCATAACTGGAATAAAAAGCAATCGGAAAATCTACGGGCAAAATCAATCCAGTCATCAATTCAAATACGTTAAATCAGTATAAATACCTGTATTTTCTGTGACTTTGCTTGACAAAACTCTCCGGTAAGGGCACTTTGACGTTTTGGAGATTTTTGGGTGGGTTCTCTCTTTCTAGCCTTGCTCATTGGTGTCTTCGTAGGTTTACGCTCTCTCACGCCGCCCGCTTTCGTCTCCTGGGCAGCTGTTCTTTACTGGATTGATCTGGGTCGCTCGCGCCTCGTTTTCATGGCGGCAAAGCCTACCGTGGCCATTCTTACGGCGTTAGCTGTGCTTGAGCTTTACGCCGATAAGCTACCGTCTGCGCCAAACCGCACGGCGATGCCCGGCTTGTTTGCGCGCGTGGTTCTCGGCTCTCTCTGCGGCGCGTGCATTGCCGTGGCGGGCGCCCATTCCGCTTTGTCGGGAGCAGTTGCTGGGTTCCTCGGCAGTCTCATCGGCTGCTTCGGCGGCTTCCAGGCGCGCACGCGACTCGTCAAGGCGCTGCATTGTCCAGACTATATTGTTGCCATCGTCGAAGATATTGTCACAATTGGCGGGTCGCTTTATGTCGTCACGCGGTTTTAGACAATGCCCACTGCCAAATCATCACAGGCTGCGCATTACGACGCGATCGTAATCGGGTCCGGACAGGCGGGAACTCCGTTGAGCCAGGCTCTCGCCGCAGCGGGTATGCGGACGGCGCTTGTTGAACGCGAGCATGTCGGCGGCACCTGCATCAACGAAGGCTGCACACCTACGAAAACAATGGTCGCGAGCGGCCGCGTTGCGTACCTGGCGCGGCGCGGTGCCGACTATGGCGTTCGCACCGGGCCCGTTCGTGTGGACATGCTTCGCGTCCGCAAACGCAAACGGGACATTGTGGATTTGTTTCGTGGCGGAAGCCAGCGCCGCGTCGAACGCACGAAAAATCTCGACTTACTCTTTGGCCACGCGGAATTCACTGGGCCGAGTTCCATCGCTGTGCGCGACAAAAAACATACGACGCGGTTGTTAACTGCGGATCGTTTTTTCATTAATGCCGGTTGCCGGCCTGCTGTCCCGAAAATCTTTGGCCTCGATGGCGTGCCGTTCCTCGACAGTACGTCCGTCATGGAATTAAATGCTGTGCCGGAGCATCTTCTGGTCCTCGGCGGCGGCTATATCGGCCTCGAATTCGGCCAATTGTTCCGCCGATTAGGCAGCCGCGTCACGATCGTTCAATCCGGTCCGAGCCTGTTGGCGCGTGAAGACCCGGATGTTGCGTCGGCGGTGGCGGACATCCTCAAAGAGGACGGCATTCAGGTTCTGCTCGATTCTCGGGCTGAGAAAGCGGCGCGCCACGGTTCCCGCGTGCATCTTAAAATCCGTTCCGGCGGGAAAATGCGCAGTCTCGAAGGCTCGCATCTGCTCGTTGCCACGGGCCGCATTCCGAACTCCGACACTCTAAATCTGCAAGCCGCCGGCGTTTCGACCGATGCCCGCGGATTCATTGAAGTGAACGAGAAGCTGCAAACCACGAGCAAGAACGTCTTCGCGCTCGGTGATATCAAGGGCGGTTCAGCCTTCACGCACATCTCGTACGACGATTTTCGGATTATCCGAACAAACCTGATCGAAAAAGGAAACGCATCCACCACCGGACGCCTCGTGCCGTACACCGTCTTTATCGATCCGCAACTGGGCCGCGTTGGGCTGTCGGAAACGGAAGCGCGTGAACGCAATCTGGAAATTCGCGTCGCCAAAATGCCGATGAATTACGTCGCTCGCGCGCTGGAAGTGGACGAGACACGGGGCTTTATGAAAGCCATTGTGGACAAGGAGAGTGATCAGATCTTGGGCGCCGCCGTGCTCGGGCTCGAAGGGGGCGAAATCATGTCACAGATTCAAATTGCCATGATGGGGAAGCTGCCTTACACCGTTCTCCAAAACGCCGTTTTCGCCCATCCCACTCTGTCCGAATCCCTCAACAATCTGTTCGGCCATTTCGAGCAATAAGACCCTTACAGCAACCACGGCCGCACTGACGCCTCAAAAGACTTTTCCCAGTTGGAAGAACCATTTTTCGTGGCCCGACTCGCCGACGCTGCCGCCCAGGAAAATCGGTCCTAGCGCAGTTTGTGCCACGATTCCTGCCGCCACATCGGCCGGGAACGCGCTCTGGTTCGGAAATCCGTACATCTTTCCGAATTCAAATGACGCCGTCGCGTAGATCTTCTTTCCCACAAATGGCGGCAGCGTGAACAAGTCATGCAGGTATCCGCTGCGGAATGTGTAGTACTGATTGCCTAGCAATTCGTTGGAACCGTACGCGCTCAAACGCCCCGGCCCGCCGAGGAAGTATTGTGGAATGCCGGTGTGACGGAATCCGAACGTGCTGCCGCCTTCCGCGGTGAAAAAAATAGAGCCCGGCTTCGACACCGGCTGGAAATAGCTGAATCGCATATCCATGGCCGGAAAATTTTCCGTTGCTCCGGGGCTGGTATCGACATAGCGAAACAATGTGTCGAATCGATAGCCGCGCCGCGGAATAATGGGATCGTCGGCGTGATCGGTGAGCAGCGTAAAACGGAAATTGCCCGTGCGCCCGGAAACCGATGCGAATTCCGGCGTGCCCAGCCGTAGCTTCGCGTCCAGGTCGCCCACTTCGTACCCGGCACGCACTTCTGTGAAGCGGTTAAATCCAAACCCGAAGTCGACGCCGATGCTCGCGCGGCCGACGCGGTACTCCGCCACTGGATCGTTCATGCGGTAAATCTTGAAGTTTGTATCGCTCGCACTGCCTCGCGGCGCGATGAACCAGTGGCTCGTTGCTGCTAATGGACGGTAGAGTTCACTCGCAATCCCGTACGTATTGCCAAAGAGAATGTCAGTGCGCCACTCCGAACGATAACCAGCTTTATCTTGCACCGTCAGCCGAGCCGCCTGCGTGAAGTTGACGTCGCCGCTTTCCGAGCCATCCACCTCGAATCCAAGCTGCAAATAGGGCGGCGCGTAATTCTTCTCGTGCACGGTAATCACCAGGCCGCTCTGCGCGTCACGCTCGGCGATCTGGTAGCCCACCCAGTCGAACTTCCCGAACGCCGTAAGCCGGGTCAGGAGCTTGTCCAACTTTGTGTTTTCAATCGGGTCGCCTTTAAGCGAAGCAAGAAATTCTTCCATATGCTTCGCAGTGTTTGCGTCCGTGCCTTCGACTTTTACGAATTGGGGCACGGGTACAACGGATAGTTTTCGCGCGTCGCGCGCGTGTAGAAAATCTATCCACGCCGTATCGTCCAGAGAATAAGGACTTAGAATCTGTTGCTTCGCCTGCGCCGCCGCCGCGCCTTTGTTGATAATCGTTTCGGCTTTTGGATAGTCCATTGACGTGAATTCCCGCAGATTCACGTTCACGATCAGATCGGCGGCCGAGAGACCGCGCAGCTCGTTTTCGCGGATCACGACGTCAATCGACCTCCCGAGCACGCTGAAGAGAGATTGAATCTCTTCCGGTTTCGCCGGCGGTGTCTCAAGGTGCACCGCAATCACAACGTCCGCACCCATCTGTCGCACCACTTCCGTTGGCAGATTGCCGACGAGTCCGCCGTCCACATAAACTCTTTCGCCGTCACGCACCGGAGAGAAAAGGCCCGGGATGGACATCGTCGCCCGCAGCGCGCGCGGAAGGGAACCCTGCGCGAAGACTTCTTCTTTTCCGGTCACGAGGTCCGTTGCCACGCAGCGAAAGGGAATCGGCAAGTCGTCAAACGAATTCAATTTGGAATACGCCACGGTTTCGTGGTCAATCAGCAGCGTGATGCCTTGTCCCGCGTTAAGCCCTGCCGGCAGCGAGAGCCCGTTTTTCAGTCCAACTACAATTTTGTTTTGGAAAGCCCTGCTGTCTTCTTTCCTTCTGTAAGAAAGATCCTCATATGGCGTCGAGCCGCCGATGATGAAGTCCCAGTTTTGCGCCTCGACGATCTGTTTTAGTTCGGCGGGACTCTTGCCCGTCGCGTAAAACCCGCCAACGAGCCCGCCCATGCTCGTTCCCGCGACATAATCAATTGGAATGTGATGATCTTCAAACCACTGCAGCACGCCGATGTGCGCGAGCCCCAGCGCTCCACCGCCTTCGAGCGCCACACCGATTTTCGGCCGAGCCTTTATCGGCGGTGCCTGCGCTTGCTGCTGAGTGTCCGCATCGGTCTCCTGCGCCCATACCCAAGCCGGTAAGGCAGACCACACCAACGCCATGGCGATTACGAAGAGAATTCGCCTCATGTCCAGCCACCTCATTTTTCGAATGTGCAGCAACGACGTTATGGGCACGTAAAAAGTCTACTGTGCCGACAGTTCGGAGGGAACTAATTCAGCGTGGTGTTTTGTTCTCTTGAAGAATATTGCCGCCATCAACCACTAGCGATTGGCCGAGCTTCAGCGAGCCGCTCCACAACAGCAAATGGCGGGTGAAATCCAACGTCACACGGCGCGCACGCAGTGCGGTTAGGGGCAAAAATCCGTCCAAGCCGTCACTCGACGCCGGCCAGTCGATTTTCCGCAGTACGCCCGCTCCTTTAAGCTTCACATTGCTCAGAGTCATTTCTTTCGTCTGAAAAACCGATACGGGCGTCGCGGTGAAATTGGAACCGATAATTCCCGTCTTTATTCCCCGCAATGCCACGGGTTTTTCCCTCAAGCGATCCTGATCGAGCGTCACGACTTCGACTCCTGTCGATAAAATTAACTTAACCGGCTGCCCTCGCCATTCCGCATCCACCGCGTAGCCAACGCTTCGCTTCGCGAGCGGCGCGCTGTGCTCGCCCGCGCCGTTTGTCTCCATCTGTGGAAGAAACCTAATCTTCATCTCGCCGAAATCCATGGTCACGTTCTGTTGCTCCAAAAAGTCCATGCCGATGACTCCCGCAACGCCGCTCGGCACTCCCGGCATCTCCGAAATATCCATCATGTAAACGTGAAAATCGCGCGCCACCGCATTACCGACCACGAGTTCGGGCAGAACTACCTCCGAAGTGCGGATAGAATTCGAAAAGTGGGCGACGTCTAGCGACGCCCCCCGCTCCAACTCTTTCGCCAAAGTACGATCCAGTAGCGTGTAAGTCGTCCCGAAATCCAGCAGAAACTGCAGATTTGCCCGGGATCCAATGCTCCCGCGCACAGAGATTAAGTGTCCATTCACGAATTCAAAAGGGATCTCTGCAGCTCGCGCTTCAGTGGCCGACGGAGCGAGCGTTCTGCACACCGCCGTCTGGGGAAGTTGCGCTGCATAAAGCAGCAATAAAACACTTGCGGACAGGACCTGGCGGAGCATGATCATCACCTCGAAGGACCCGACTCGCTTATAAGTGAGAGACGCTTTGCAGGAAGATTCGTTCGGCGAGAGCCGCTGAATTCCGCCTCATTTGTCGCTAAGACGCGGGAATCTGAAACTAAAAAAGAAGAAATCGGGAGTGACTTCGACGGAATTCGTGCCGCCAAAATCATTCCCGATTAGATGAGTCAAACGATTTGTGTTGTTGGTGTCGTTTCGTTATTCGAGGTGAACGGTGGGCTTGATGGTCGCTTTCTTCTTTGCGATCTCCAGTAGCTCCGGATAGAACTGCACAAACGAGTGTTCGACCGCGGCATTCTGATCGTGGCATTTCCAGCAATCGTTCTTGCTAGGAGTCGTCGCTCCCGATGAACCTTCTGTACCGTCAAAATTGAAATATGCCCACTTATCCGCAAAGCGCTTTTCGTCCTTCACTTCGACGTCCAGCCCCATAAAACTGCTTTGGTAGTTCCCGTGCAAATTGATGGAACCTTTCAACGCCGAGCCGTATACCTCCAGCACGAACATTGTTTTGTCTGGCCAAGTCCCGTGCTCGACGTAGTAGTCATAGGATGACGGCGTCACAAACACGTTGGTGAACATCAGTTGATCGCTGTTTCCTTGCGAATAGCTCATTCCATATCCCGATGAAAGATACGCCCACTTTCGATAACCCGCCGGCCGCACCAACTTGCCGTCAGCGGCGAATTGTGGCGTTCCCGGCACTTCCGCGGCTCGAACCACCGGCCTCGAATGCCCGATCCAACTCGCGAGCCCCACTGCTATCAGCGCAAGAAGTCCTACACTCAACCCTTTTTGCATCACTTTATCTCCTGGTTAGACTGTGCGGCGATTTTCGTATAGCGGCAGGCGTGCGTCTAGAACGAAACTTACATTCCCGCTAGTTTTTTAGAGGCTATTTACGCGACGTTTTGCGTCGCATCGTGCAAAAATTCCCGGAACCTCGCCGGTGTCTCGCCCACCGTGCCTTTGAACACCCTTCCCATGTGGCTTTGATCCGCGAAGCCCGCTGCCAAAGCCAGGTCGTTCAACGCAGGCCACCCTCGCGACATCTCCGAACACGCAAACTGCACCCGCAAACGGTTTACGTAGTCACCCATCGTACAGTCATATTTTTTTCGGAACACGCGCGAGAGGTGAATCGGATGCACGTCCAGTTCGCGCGCAATTCCCTCCAGCGTGATTGGTCCGCGAAACGACGCACGGAGCAACTCCATTGCCCGGTCCAACCACGCCGGCGCCGAGCGTTCGCAGCTGACGCTTGCCTGCCCACACCGCTCCACCATTTCAGCGCAAAGTTCTTCAATCTGAAACGCGTCCAGCATCCCCGCCTGAAATATCTGGTAGAGCCGAACGCCGAGCCAGGTTGTTTCCGTTCCGCAAAGGTCCGGCGTAAACTTCGGCGCCGTCAAATACTCCCGAGTCTTGCTCCAGAACTGGTCGCGCACTTCGATGCAAAACATTCGCGAACCGCACGCGCCAATTTCGTCCACGTGCGTGAATTCAGGCGGGTGAAATCCAAGGGTGAAAGGGCCGTATTCCGTCGTCCGCTCTGTGAACCGTTCCGTGTATCCGCCTTCAACCAGCAAGCCGAAATACGCCGATTGGTGAGTATGCTCCGGCAACTTCCGGCCCTGCCGGTGCGTCACCTCCGACAACACCAATCCTGCGGCTTCGATTCGACGTTGCGTTGCTCCGTAAAATTGCCCAGTCGGTAAGTTTGCGCTCACACGAGACTCCCCACCCAACTCTCACTACCTGCTTCGACGTACCGGCTAGCCAGCCGTCTCACGTTCGGCCAACTCTGCAGCTTCGCAAAGAGCCGCATTGGCTTCCTGCTCTGGACGCTTTAAACGATTTGCCAAGCCAATCCCCAGCAGTACCAGAGCCCCGCCCACAACTAGCGGCCCGGTCATCGGCTCCTTCAAAAACACCGCCGCCAGGACAGCCGTAAGTGGCCCCTGCGAGAGGAGCGAAACGGACGTTACCGTCGCCGGCAAATGGCCCATGGCGTAGGTTAGCGCGAAATACCCGCCGAGCTGTGAAACTAGACCAAGCCCGATCAGCGCCGCGAACGATCGCGATGACGGAATGCCCAGGGGCACCCTCATCAACAGATTCAGCACCAACAAAAATATCGCGCTCGATACGATGGCCAGCCTCAGAAACACGAGCGTGCCCGTATGGCCCCGCACCTCTTCCGTTGCCAGCAAATAAACCGCGAAGCATGCAGACGCGGCGAGCGCCATGGCATCGCCCCATCCCAAATGCGCGTGTCGCGCTAAGTCTCCCCAAACAATCACTAGCGAACCCGCTACGGCCAGGGCTAAGCCCAGCCAGAACGCGCCGCCAGGCCTTCGGCGAAACGCCAGCCAGCTAATCAGCCCAATGAATATCGGCGTATTGTTTCCAAGCAGCGTCGCATTCGCCGCCGAAGTTCTTAAAATCGAGGTGTTGTAGAACGCCAAGTCCAGCGCAAAGAAAAACCCTCCCGCGCAAATTATGAGGAGCGTTCGTCGATCGACGCTGGGCTTCTTTCGATCCAGCAACCACGTCGGCGCCAGAACCAACGCAGGAATCAGCAGCCGGTAAAGCGCCGACGCCGGCCCTGGTATGTCCGTCCAACGCACAAAAATGGCGGACCAGCCAATACAAAGTATTCCCGCAATCAACGCGAAGTAAGCAAGCGAACGCCCGGAATTCGCACTCGTATTATTTCTGGTCTGGGATACCGCCGCGTCGTCCGTCATCGCGGCCGCGGCAGCAGGTCGTTGTACTCGGGGTGCTTCGCCATGTACGAAGCGGTGTACGAACACGCTGGGACGACCTCGAGACTCTTGCTGCGCGCATACTCGAGCGCCGCTTTCGTGATTTTCGCGGCGATTCCGCGCCCTTCCAGAACGGGAGGAACTTCCGTGTGTTGAATCAGCATCCGCCCTGGAACAATCTTGTAAATAAGCACCGCCTTCAGCCCCTGTATATCTGCTTCAAAGCGGTGCGCCGCTTCGTCGTGTCTTACCTCAATTTGGTTCAACGCGAAGTCTGTCATCAATTCTTCTCGCTTCCGCCCGGCGCATCTTCCGACAGGAACACGCGGGCCAGTTCGCCATGTTCCATCACCACGTTCGGATCGCTCTGGATGGCGTCGAAATATTTCTTCTGAAATGCGTCGCCCTCCGCCGTTGGCGTAAACATTTTCCGCGCCAGCGCAACCGCCGTTTCTGCGTCCGCCGCCACCACTTTCGCGTCGCCAGTCAGAGTTTCGTCGATTCGCACCACAAACTCGGAAATGTTGTGCAGCCACGCGAATTGTGGATGGTCCACCACAAGCCGGAACAGTTCCCCCACGTTCACCACGCCGAATTCTTTTTCATACACGCGGCGTTCCATATCAATCAGCGTTTTGTGCAGCCGAAGCAGCGCGCTTCGCAATGCCACCAGCTTTTCGCGTGCCGCGGGATCGTCCCCGTCGCGGCGCGGATTGCTTGGAGAAGCAGTCGTCATTGGCCCTCGGTTTCAATCATGGTAGCGCTTCTCGCCTACCGGCAACGCGACCGGCAGCTGGTTTCCGGGCGGCGGCAGCGGACACGTCGCGTAGAGCGTGTAAGCGCACGGCGGATTTCGCAGCTTGTTGAAGTCGAGAACCAATTCTCCCGCCTTGTCCAGTCCGTTGGAAGGGAATGAAGTGTAGAGAAACCGGCATGCCCCGTAAGTCGTCGTCGCGCTCGTCGTATCGCGCATAATGAAAAACAATTCGGTGGCTGCCGGTTCTTCGAGCACCGGCTCGAGCCGGTACGTTTTCCCTTGCAGCGTGAATTCGGCGGCTCCCGGCATCGGCGCCAGATAGCTCGTCCCAACCAGCGTCAAAAGTGAAACCGTTTTTTGCGGAGCATACGGAATCCACTTCGCCGTCACGCGATACGCTGCGTCCGGTGCATACCAATTCAGTCCATGAAACTGCAGCAAGGAAGGGGAATGCGCATCTTTAATCCGCAGCGCGAAGCGATCCGCGCGGCGAATCGCATAGAGATCCAGCGTGCCGACGATGAGGTGTGGACTGTTCTTGTCGTCGTCTGCATCTGTTCGCAGCGTCTGTTGTTTTGCTGCGCTTCCACCCACCGTTAATCCGGCGGGGAACCCCTCTTTCGGCGGGAGCAGCGTCACCACATTATTTTCCAGCCGGAAAATTCCCAAATGCGCCGCGTGGTCTGCGCTCAATTTCACCTTATTGTCTGCAGCTGAACCTACGCTCGTTTCTCCCGGCTGCAACCACTCCAGCCCAACCAGCGCCAGCCATCCGTCCGGCTTCTGCAATCCGGCCGCGCGCTTCTCGCGAAACTCGCTAATTTCTTTCTGCCAGGCGGCATCTTGCGCATGGGCCGACAGGCCGGCCAAGCCGAGCAAAATCGCGACGAATGTTACTCGGGCAGCAAAAACTGCGTTCCGTTTGCGCATAAGGAAGTATAACGCGAGGCCGTAACACAGGACACCGGCGCGATCGTCTGCATGTAAAAAGGAGACCCGGAGGCAACTCGCCTCCGGGTTCCATACTGATGCTCGTTCTTCAGCCCTTGACTACGACCAGGTTATTCGTCACCGAGAATACATTCGGCACGCCGTTCGCTCTGATCCCGGCAAGGTTCTTGTCCGCTTCGCTGTCTACGACGCCTTCTAGCGTCACGTGACCGTTCTTCACAATAAGATGAATCGACGGCACGCTGGCTACGCCGTAGCGGAACAGTCCAGCATCCCCATAAATCGCGCGATAAAGGCTCCGGCGCGATTGGTCGTCCATTGGTGAAGTTGGCAGCACTTCAATCTGGTTCTCCACCTTGCTTACGCCCCCGATGGATTTCACAACGGCTTCGGCGTCCGACTTCAACGTCGGCCGCACCACCTGTCCCATCAAAACGACTTTGTCGCCCTCGACTTTGTACGAGAGATTGTCAAACACGGAGTAATACGGCAGCATCACCAGCTCGTGTCGCACTTCCTTGACCAGCTTGTTTGCCGGCTTCGGCTCGTTCTGCGTGCCGTCTGCGGCGTGCGTGGAATAAGGGATGCCCGCCAGACTCAAGGCGAGCAGGGAACCAATCGTTAGGGCCCGAATCTTGTGAAACATAGCTCTTCTCCTCAGTACTGATTTCTACTTCTCGTTTACTTAGATTCGCCCAACTCCGAAAAAGGGTGCATCGCGCGACCCGTTTTGAGTGCTAGCATTAGAAAAGAAAT
>Ga0137360_10000956_pt1 | contig 16837 bp, 20 predicted proteins | sample Mad1_60_16metaG_FD_104924 | JGI IMG/M metagenome (GOLD analysis project Ga0137360, IMG submission 104924) | Vadose zone soil microbial communities from Angelo Coast Range Reserve, California, USA - Mad1_60_16 metaG | ecosystem: Environmental > Terrestrial > Soil > Vadose zone | place: USA... | reverse complement strand
GGCCGTCGCTCGGAGGAGTTCGCGCGGTACTACGATGGTGGTTTCGCCCCGGAATTCAATCACTTCCGCGACCGCTTTGAGGTTCCACGAACGCAGGCATTCGGCTACAACATTAGCGTTTTTGCTGGAAGACTCCGTCACGATTTCGAATCCCGCCTGCGCCGGTTATTTATGCCAGTCCAGCGCGCCTTTTTTCCACAGATATAGATAACCGACCAATAGGATGGCGATGTACAACATCATCTCCCCGAAGCCGTACCACCGCAAACTGCGAAAGATGTACGCCCAGGGGTACAGGAAGATGGCTTCCACGTCGAACAGAATGAAAACCATCGCTACGAGGTAAAACTTGACCGAGAAGGGCTCGCGCGCATCGCCCGTGGGTTCCATGCCGCACTCGTACGGCTGCTGTTTGGCCCGGCTTGGGCGTCGCCAGCCCACCAGCACTGAAAGCGCAGTCAGCAACCCCGCGAGCGCCGTGGCAATCAGCAGGTGTAAGAGAAGCGGAGCGTACGTATGTAAACCAGAACCACTCATAGGCGAAGCGCTATAATAACGATTCAACTGCCAGTCGGTCAAATGCGGCGGAAAGATACCTGCGCGGCAGGCTCAAACCAGCGCGCAGCTCAGAGCGAACAGGGCAATGCTTTTTGGTCACAATTCGAACGTCGAGGCGGGAGGCACGACGTATCACGTCCAAACGGAAGATCGCGGCGCTATGAACGCGCTGATTGATACCACCGTCTATTTCCACGGGCGCGTGCTGCACCGCCGGACGAATAATTACTTTGACCTGCTGCCGCTGAATCCGGATCGCGAACAGGCCCTGAAACTGCGTCTCGACGAGCAACACCGTGCCGTTGTCGAAGGGCTTCGAACAGGTGCGCTACATCTCCCGCTGCCGCGCGACGAGCAGGTTCCTGCGCCGCCAGCGTCGCCCGATCCCAAGCCCGTGTCCGGAGTTCTCTCGATCGAATTGCTCAATGCCAAGACCTGGCTCACCGGCAAACGTGCCTTGCTGCAGGTCGCCGTTCGAAATGAAGCCCACCAAGCGGTGGGTGGCGCGACCGTCATTGCGCGCGTGGATGGCGCCGCGGAAGCGACAAAGTTTTCCGCACAAACCGGCGACTTCGGACATACCCAATTCGAATTCGATATGCCGAAGTTGTCGAGTCCCGACGCGGCGTTGGTCATCGAAGCGTCGAAAGGAAATGCCCGGGGCCATTTGCGTTTTCAGTTGCGCAGCAAGCCGCGCGTGCCATCAGCGAGTTAGCCAATGGAAACTACATTTTCAATTGTGGTGAATGGAGAAAATCGCGCGGCAACGCCCGGCGCCATGGTCACGGATTTGCTCCACGAATTGGGACTCGATTCAGGGCGCGTGGCCATCGAAAGGAATCTGGAAATTTTGCCGCGGCCCAAGTGGGCCGAAACCGCAGTCTTAGCCGGCGACCGCTACGAAATCGTGCAGTTTGTCGGCGGCGGCTAAAACATCTTCTTCGGAATTCAAATTCCTTCCAGCAGGTGACCCATCTTGCGTTTTTTTGTCTTGAGGTAGGCGCGCGAAATTTTTGAAACGCGCGGCTGGCACGGCACACGCTCGATGACACGGATGCCGGAGCTTTCAAGCTGCCGGACCTTTTCCGGATTGTTGGAGAGCAAACGAATTTTCATTGCGCCGAGTTTTTTCAAGATCTGCGCGGAAAATTCATAGTCGCGGGCGTCCGCCGCGAAGCCCAAAGTTTCGTTTGCCTCCACCGTGTCCATGCCACCGTCCTGCAATTCGTAAGCGCGCAATTTGTTCATCAGGCCGATGCCGCGGCCTTCCTGTGGCAAATAGAGCAGAATTCCCGAGGGTGCTTGACCGATTCTTTTCAGCGACAATTCAAGCTGCGCGCGGCAGTCACACCGCAACGAAGTGAGCACGTCGCCCGTCAGGCACTGCGAGTGAACGCGTACCAAAGGAGCGGTTTTTCCATTCACGTTGCCGCGAACCAGCGCAACCGCCTCTCCCTGCGGCCCACGGCCCTTGAATCCATAAATGGTGAACCGGCCATAGCGCGTTGGAAGCGCGGCGTGCGCGACCATCTGCGGCCCCGTATTTTTTCTCTTCGTTCGCTTCCGTGCTTGCGATTTTCTGTTCATGGGAACTGAAAAGTATAACAGGGCTCGTGCATCCTGCGAATTCATCGGCGCACGTATAGGCCTCCATCTCATTGCATTTTCAATTTGGCAACATCCTCTTCAGCCTCGTACAGCGCCGTCGTTACCGCCACGGGGTGTTGCAAACTTCCCAGAGTCACATTTTTGCTCAGAAGCCGAGTTTCCGGCGCCGCGCTGAGTGGGACAACCGTGCCGCTTCCCTCCGAAACGCGGCCGAAAAGCACGCGAAAAGGGAAGCGTTTGCTATCGTTCGTTCGAACAAACACTCCCGTAAATTCGACGTAAGCCGAATCCGCACCGATGTCCGCGGCCGTGAAATGAATCGCGGTCCCCGCCCCGCCCGGCTGACTGTACCGCGCGACAGCCACCTCCACTTCCGACTTCATTTCGGTGATCAAGCCGTCGCCCAAGCCCGTAAAGCGAGCTTTGACCGCGGCAGTAGGAAAGGAATCAAACTTGTATTTCATCCCGCTTTGACCGATGACCTGCAGTTTGCTCTTTTCAATCGGAAGCATGGTCGTATCAAACGTGAATCCTTGGCCAGACGTCGTGTTCATGATCTGTCGCCCGTTCGCGGTGGAAGAAATCGAGCAATCTAGCCACGCGTTGCTGTTGAAAACCAACGGTGGGTACTGCCGCTCACTTTTCCAGGGATCGTTGTTTTCTATGGCTGCCGCGCCTGACGGAGCGGAGCGGCTGCACGCAATCAGCGATACGAGCAATGCAATGGATGCAAGATAAATTGCCCAGTTCTGATGGTCTCTGATGTTTGTAATCTTCATTTGCATCCTCCGTTGAAAAAATCCATGGCGCGGGGCCATTGCTCTTTGCGAATGGTCTCAGGAATTTGGGCAATCGGAAACGGGAATTTCTCGCCGGCCACGCTGCCAACTAAGTCGAGAGCCGAGTCTTGAACAACAAGCCGAGATGCACGCTTTACATCAAACGGCGGATTGATTAGCGTTAGCCTGAGGCGCGCGGCCAAGAATGGACACGGCGACAACAGTCCGGGATTTCCTGTTCACCTTGCTTCTGAAGGTGGCAGCGGCGTCATCGTTCGCGGCATTGCTCGCACGGTGGAACACCTTTCGCCGCGTGCTGTTTACAGAACAGCGCGATCCGGACCAAAAACTCAAACTCATGTTATTTATGACGCCACCATTGATCCTCGGTGTGACACTGCGGCTTGTTGGGGGAGCTCCCTATTCGTTCGCCGATTTGTCGCTCGAAGGCGCGTTCCTGATGGGGCTGCTCGGCGGCCGCGTCGTCGGTCCGATTGGCGGCGCCATCATCACGATTCCGGCGCTGCTCTCGCACGAATGGCTGGCCATGCCGGCGGCATCCACAGCCGGACTGCTTGGCGGATTGATCCGGCAGATGATTCCCAACAAGGAGGACATCTGGAATTTTGGTCCTTTCACCTTCCTGAATATTCCCAAAGCTACTGTGCGGCTATTGCGCAAGGCGCAACTTTCCTGGGAGATGGCCCCCTTGGGTGCGTGCGTCGGCCTGGAATTGGGGCGCGTGGCTTTGGTGCTGGCCACCAAGCCCAAGTGGCTGTTCGCCATTGACGCGCGTTGGGACTGGTGGTTGATCCTGGTGGTGATTGCCACGCTCATGTCGGTAGCGGCGCCGCTGAAGATCTGGAACAACACGCGCAACGAGATGAACCTGGAGCGGCACCAGCAACTGCTCTTGAAAGCGCGCATGGACGCGCTCTCCAGCCAGATAAACCCTCATTTTCTGTTTAACACGCTGAACACTGTTTCGGCGCTGATTCGCTTTGATCCGGATTCCGCCCGCGGCGTCGTGTTGAAGCTGAGCAACATTCTGCGGCGCCTGCTGCGCAAGCACGAAACGTTTGTGCCGCTCCGCGAAGAGCTGCAATTCATCGACGATTACCTGGACATCGAAGTGGCGCGCTTCGGAAAAGACAATCTGGACATCGTGAAGCACATCGACGAAGCCGCGTTGGAATCGTTTGTGCCCAGCATGCTGCTCCAGCCGATGGTTGAGAATTGCCTGAAACACGGGCTGGCGCCGAAGCTGGGCGGCGGAAAGATCGAACTGCGGACGACAAACCACGATGGACGTCTGAAGATTGAGATTGAAGACAATGGAGTCGGAATCTCGGAGGAAAAGTTGCCGCACGTGTACGTGGAAGGCATTGGACTGAGCAATGTGCGCGAACGGCTGCGCGTCTTGTACGGCACGGATTTTCATCTGGATATCCAGAGCCGGCCGGGCGAAGGAACGGTAATTCGCATTGAGATTCCGGAGTTGGTGGCAACCATGCAGGAAGTGAGATAAGCCTTTTTATAGGTCATTGAGATTTTAACGCCCAGGTGCGACACTAAGGGGGCTGAAATCCTAGGCGAACAAGAAGGGTGCCTGGGGAGACAGGGAGCGAGGAACTGTGGCTAGTAAATTACAAGACGCAAGACCGCGTGCAGGACGCGGCCGTGGAGTGGTCATTTCACCCGAGCTTGCCCGCGAGATGTGCACGTGCGGGCACCGGGCCGGCAGCCATGCGGCACTCAAGTATTCGTGCCAGGCGGCGGGCGACCACAAAGGCTTCTGCCCGTGCATGCGCTTTCTCTCCGCGAAGGAATGGCGCGGGAATAAGGCGAAGGCCTCGTAGCAAGTCTTCCGCACAAAAAGTGCAAGGCCGCGTCAAGCGGCCGCCGAGGAGAGAGAAGTACCTCCGCGTGCTTGACGATTCTCCCGCGATGAATTGAACCATCCCTTCTATGCTCTTGCGGCTTTCGCGAGCGGCCGCGCGGTCTTGGATTCCCAATTCTTCCGCAACTCTTCGCGTTTTTTCAGCACGAAAGTCTTGGCCTCTTCGAAATTGGCGTAAACGCGCGTGCCCTTAATGGTGTTACACGGCGTGCAGCAGGCTACGAGATTGCTTGGCTCTTTCTTCCCTTTGCGAGCCCGTGGAACAACAAAATCTAGGCGCATGACGAGAGCGTTCTCGAGACTGGCCCGGCCGTCCAGCCCGCAGTACTGGCAGCGATAATCATCGCGTTCGAGAATTTTCAGGCCTTCCTTCAGGGTTACTGGCGAGTCCACCACGGATAGAGTCATCAGGCTTAATGGCATGAGGTACCTCCAAAGCGGAAATCTTTCAGAGCACGCGGGAGCGTGCGACTTCCAATTTCCTTGCGCAAAACCATAGGGCGGCGCGGGTTCGGTGTCAAGCCGAGAAACGTTCTGGTGTGCGTCAATGTCCGTCTGACATGATCACTAGGACGTGACTTTTTATTTCTTAGCCAGAGGTGTTTTTTTACCGCGTTACGCGTGCGCCAGTCGCCGATGGTGCAGACTTCGATTCCTGGGCGATCCGCGCTCGCGTTTCTTTGACTACCGCACTGTCGCTTCCAAACGCTCGCTCCTGAATGAACAAAGCCTTCTGATCCATTTCTTGCGCACTTTTCAGGAGACCGTTGAATCGGTACTGGTCAGCCAGATCGAGATAGCCCTGAGCCAGGCTCAGATCGGTGGGAAAGAGATTTCGTTCGAACACCTGAACGGCCTGTTCGAGGAGCGATTGCGCCTGGGTGTCGCGTTTTTGACGTCTACGCACCAACCCCAAATTCTGCAATGCGCTGCCTAGTTCCGCACCAGCAGCCGCAGGCTCTTTCTGGAAAATGGCCAGAGCCTGCTGTAATCTCTGTTCGGCTTCCTGCTCCCGGTTCTCTTCCAAATAAATTCTCCCCTCGTTGTTGCAGGCTTTGGCCAAGTCCATAAGGGACGTAGAGCCTTCTTTCTCAAAAATATGAATCGCTTTTTCAAACAGAGGCTCGGCTTCCTTCCTTCGTCCCTCGGCATGATAGACGAGGGCCAGCAGGTTCATCGTCAGCGCCGATCGGTGATTATCTGGCTTGTTGGCTTCCGGCAGGAGCATGCGAAGTTGCGCTTCGGCGTCCGCGTAATGCATGCGCTCGTAGGAATCACTAGCTTCCTGATATCCTGTCACCCACCGCGCCTGCTCACGTTGCCGCACCACTGTCCAATAGGCTATTCCTGCGACGATGGCTAGAAGTGCAGCTAGTATCCCTAGACGCATGCTATGTCTCCATTCTGCGGGCTTGGTCCTACTCAACTCCTCACCTATGCTCTGCCAGTCCATTTCTCATTACAATTCTATTTATCCAAATTGTTACTGTTTGGTACCACAAGTCGCCATCGCTTTCGTGAAAGTGGGAGCATATCGCATAAGATTCACTGATTGTCTGCGGCTCGAAGCTTTGTGAGCGGGGGTTGACTTGGCGAGTCAAATTCATAACGAATTGCCCGATGTGGTGGTCCCAGAAGACCGCGCTGTGACCCCGACCGTGCATCAAAAACGCACCGCTTTTTCTTACACTAACCGAATCGCTGTAACAGTCTTCATTGGCGCTTTCCTTCTCTTCCAAGTTCAGTTGCTGGTTGGAAAATACCTCCTTCCCTGGTTCGGTGGTACGCCTTCAGTTTGGACCGCTTGTCTTTTGTTTTTCCAGGTACTTCTTCTCGGCGGCTATTCCTATTCCCATTTTGTCGCTATGCGGTTAGCCACCGCCAAGCAAAGGAACCTGCACGCAGGATTGCTAGTTTTTTCGCTTCTCGTGCTCTTTCTTCTGTCCTTTGTGTGGCCTTCTCCTATAACGCCCGGTTCTGCCTGGAAGCCGCGACCCGATGGAAATCCCACGGTGCTGATTCTCCGGTTTCTTCTCGCAAGCGTGGGGCTGCCTTTCTTCCTGCTCTCATCGACAGGTCCGCTCCTTCAGCATTGGTTTTCACAAAGAAATCCGGCCGTTTCACCCTACCGTCTTTACTCGCTTTCGAATTTAGGCTCGTTACTGGGTTTGCTCTGCTACCCGTTCTTGGTAGAGCCAAACCTGCACCTCCGAACCCAGGCTTGGGTCTGGTCATTCAGCTACCTTCTTTTCGTTGCCCTGTGCGTGTCGGTTGCTCCGTGGAGCTCCTCGATCGTCTCCTCAGCGGCGAACCCGTCGGAGCGATGCGCGCAAGAGACCACACTGCCTCCAACTCGTTCTCGACAAATATTCTGGGTGGGTCTGGCCGCTTGTGGTTCCGCGATGCTCCTGGCCGTGACGAATGTAGTCTGCCAAGAGGTGGCCGTATCCCCGTTCCTGTGGGTCTTCCCGCTTTGTCTTTACCTCATAACGTTCATACTCTGCTTTGAATACCCAGGTTTATATCGGCGCGGTCCATTTCATTTATTTTTCTTCTTAACTGCTGCGAGTACCTGCACTTTGCTCCTCAGATCCGCCGTCGCTCCTTTAGTTCCTGAACTTCTGCTGTTTTTCTCCGTAATGTTTGCTTGTTGCATGGTGGTTCATGGGGAAATAGCTTGCACGAGACCTCATCCGCGTTACCTCACGCGCTTCTATCTTTGCATTTCGATAGGCGGCGCCATCGGTGGGATTTTTGTCAGCATCATCGCTCCGCTGGTTTTTCCAAGTCTCTGGGAGTTTCCGATCACGATCTTGGCAACTGGTGGACTGGCACTGCTTGCCGTTAGGTGGGATTCCGAATCTTGGTGGTTCCGTTCGCTTCCCTGGATGCCACTGGCGCTCAGCGCGGTGGTGCTCTGTCTAATTCCGCTAGCGGGGCCGGCGTTTGGGTGGAAGAGTATACTTTTACCGCCCCTGTGGTACTGGATTCTCGCGGGAGTGGTGATTATCGCTGCCGCGGTGCTCTACCGAATCGCCAGCCAGCATCAGGCACAATCTCTAAGCCGCTTTATTTCGCGCGCGACTGCGGTAGCGGCGCTCTGTGTGATCGCTATGGGATTTCTATGGGAAGCGCGGGAGCGACTGCTGGATACCGTAGCGCGCTCACGGAATTTTTATGGCGTGCTGGCTGTCGTGAAGGACTCTTCACCCGCGGGCGATTTCCTCTTTCTTCGGGATCATATGACCGATCACGGTATGCAATACACCAATCCTGCTCTCGCCCGTGTCCCGGCGGGTTATTACGGCGCCAACAGCGGAATCTCTATTTTGTTCCGGGATCACCCATCCCGGCCAATCCGCGTTGGCGTGGCGGGCCTGGGAATAGGCACCCTGGCAGCTTTTTCGCGTCCAGGCGATTATTTCCGGTTTTATGAAATTAATCCTGATGTTGTTCGACTAGCTCAGGGAAGTGGCGCGTACTTCACCTTCTTGCGCGATAGCCCAGGAACGGTGGAGGTGGTGCTTGGGGATGCTAGATTATCGCTCGAACGGGAGGCAACCCAGGGCGAATTGCAGAAATTTGACCTACTGGTCTTGGATGCATTTTCTGGAGACGCAATCCCGGTTCATCTCTTAACGCGCGAAGCGTTTTCGCTCTACCGCAAACACCTTCGCTCCGAGGACTCTATCATTGCCGTGCACATCACGAATCGTAATCTGGACCTCAGGTTGGTTCTTGCCGGTATCGCGCGCGAGCTTCGACTCTCATCTGTCCGCATTTACCGGCCTTGGCTGGGCGGCTACTCTGCTCAAACCGACTGGGTTCTTCTATCAGAGAACCCCGGGTCTCTTCGCTTGCCCGGAATCGTCGAAGCTGGAAGAAGCGTTTCGGTGAGCAACCACGGCCAAGTTTGGACTGATGATTACAGCAATCTCCTGCAATATTTAAAATAAGTTGAGTGGTCCACTGCGACCCGATCCCCTGCAAACAAGTAGTTTTTTCTGCCGAGAGCCACGGCGCGCAACGATCGTTCCGCAGCGTCGCGGCAGACTCCAGTCGACCATCGTCGCAGTAACGCATCAACGCTTCCCATCGTCCCAGCGCGTAACGAACCGCTATCCCCGTATCTGATGAGCCGGTAATCGAGACGATTGAAAGCTAGACAACCGACGTGATGAAACCAGTTGGCTGGCTAACTCCCGATAAACGCGGCAATCGAAAACTGACAGACTCCCAACAATCTCAACTCCCGGCTCGCACAAACGAAACAGGCGGCGGGCTTCGGTTCTCGATCAGGCAAAGTTCATTCGTCGCGTAGGGCGACCATGGGGTCCACTCGGGTAGCGCGGCGCGCGGGGATGTAGCATGCCAGCAGCGCGGAGAGCAGAAGAACGGCAGTGACGGCGCTGATGGCCGCAGGGTCAATGGCATTGACTTGGTACAAGACGGTCTTCATCAAGCGGCCGACAAAATAAGTGCCGGCTAAACCCACCCCCAAACCAATCAGGGCGAGCAGCATCCCTTCCCCAAGCACAAGACGAAGTACCTGCTGAGGACCCGCGCCGAGAGCAATTCGCAAGCCGATCTCGTGCGTGCGCTTCGCAACGGCGAAGGACATCACACCGTAAATGCCTATCGCCGCGAGGAGAAGCGCGAGGCCGGCAAAACTGGCGAACAGCACGGTTGAAAACCGATCGCTGGCCAGCGATTCGTGTACTAGCTGATCCATGGTTTTTACTTGGTCGAGAGGAAGATCGGGATCCACGGTGTGAACAACCGCGGTAATGCTCTTGGTCATGTCGGCGGGATCGCCAAAAGTGCGCACCGCTAGGCCGGCTTGCGGCCAGGGGGATTGCCAGAAGGGAACGTCGATTTCCGGGAAGCCCTCGCGGCGAACGCCCCCGTTGTGAACGTCATGATAGACACCGACAATCTGCCATTCGATGGGAGGGCCGAGTTTGGTGACACCCGGAATCAACTGCTCAACGACAATGCGCTGCGTGAGGGGGTCCACTTTGGACAGGTATTTTTTCAGGAACGTTTCGTTCACGACGGCAACGTGCACGCCGCCCGCGACGTCCTGTTCAGTAAACGCGTGGCCGGTAATCATGCGAATGCCAAAGGTACGGAAATACTCGGGAGTGACCATATTGAAGCCGGCTCCGGGGCGCGAGGAGGGGTCGTCAACAGCCTGTCCCGCGAGATGGAAAGGCATGCCGAAGTTTGTGCCAATAATGGGCATGCCCGTGGAAGCGGAGACGGCAGTGATTCCAGGAAGCGCGCCGATCCTATCGATGAGCTGGCGATAAAAAGCGTTGTTCAGTTCGGGGCTGGCAAAGCGGTCGTTGGTGACGGGCAGAAAAAAAGTGAGGATGTGGTCTTGCCTGAATCCGAGGTCCACTCGCGACAATTTCCAGAAACTGTGAATCACGAGGCCCGCGCCGGCAAGCAGCGTCAGCGCCAGAGCAAACTCGACAACCACAAGAGTTCGGCGCAAACCTTGCCGGCCAGCGGAACTGGACGATGAGCGCCCGGATTCTTTTAACGTGTCGCTCAGATTGAGCTGTGCGGTTTGCCATGCGGGAGCGCAGCCGAAGAGCACTCCGCAAACGATTGATGCGCCCAGGCTGAAGAACAGCACCGGCAGGTTCAAGCGAAAGTCGGCTTCGGACGGTAGCGTATAGGGCGGAATCATGGCTACGATCACTTTGAGCAAGCCCCAAGCGAGACTTATGCCCAGGACGCCGCCAATCAGAGACAACGCAACACTCTCGGTCAGAAACTGGGCGAAGAGCTGCCAGCGTGTTGCGCCGAGCGCGGCGCGGACAGCAATCTCTCTTTGGCGCGCGCTGCCGCGGGCGAGTAAAAGATTGGCGACGTTCACGCAGGCGATCAGCAGGATGAAACCGACGGCGCCCATGAGCAGCCACAGATTTTTGATGGTGTCTTTACTGATGAAATCATTCCGCAATGATTCGACCGCAGCGCTCCAGCCCTTGTTGGATTTCGGGTAGACCTCGGCGATGTGGCGAGTGACGGAGTCCATGTCCGCGTTGGCTTGTTGGAGTGAGACTCCAGGTTTCAGGCGGCCCATCACTAAAATAAAATGAAAATCGTGATTGATCTGCTCCGGCTTGAAGGCCAAGGGGACAAATATCTGCTCCTCCAGGCGGTCTGGTTGCCCGGCCGCCAGGACTCCCACGACGGTGTAGCGCTCGCCGTTGAGGCGGACGGGCTTGCCGATGATGTCGCGGTCACTGCCGAAGCGCTCCATCCAGAGGCGATGGGTCATGATGACTACGCGGTCCCTGCCCACCTGTCCTTCCTCCGGCAGAAAATCCCGCCCCAGGAAAAAGGGAGTTCCCACCATGTCGTTGAAGCCAGGTGTGGTTAGCCTGGTCTGGATGAGTTCAGGATGGTCGGAGTTGGCCAGGGCGTAATTGCCGCCGGTCCAGGCACACATGGATTGAAAGGAAGTGCTTTGAGCCTTCCAGTCGAGGAAGTCACCCGCGGAAACGCCGTTGCGGTTGCCATTGATCTTGGACCAGATAATGACAAGTTGGTCCGGATTGGGGTAGGGCATGGGGGAGAGAAGAGTGGCGTAGACCACGCTGAAGATAGCGGTGTTCGCGCCGATACCAAGAACGAGTGCGAGAAGGGCTACGGAGGTGAAACCCGGATTCTTGAGGAGCAGCCTGAGGCCAAAGCGGACATTGCGCGCAAAGTTTGCCATGCTGGTTCCCCCAAAGCGCCAAATGACCACTCGTTGCAGAATATAGACGTTTTGTCGGCCGATTTGTTCCGAAACAGGAGTGAAATTTTAGCGATTTTTGTTGAATCGGCGAGTAAGTGCCTCTGGAGCAGCGAGGCGCCACGCGGCTTCGAGAGCGCGGCGCAAAGTAGGCTTGCGGGCCGACTTCAGCCGGACGTTGGTAGCGCCACGACGTCCCCAAGCACCCGTGCAGGGGTTGAATACGGCTGGTTGGGATTTCACGAACATGTCTTGTTCGACCGGAGTGAGTTTGACCATGGCCCAGCCATCGTCGGGATAGCCGAGGGTAGCGAAGATCTTTCCGGCGACCCGAAAGTCCGGATGGTCCATGTGAGCGCGCTCCTCCGCTTCAGGGAAGCTCAAGGCCAGGCGGCGAAAGTCCTTGGGAGTCATAGGGTGAAGCTCCGTTTCATCAAGACGGCTATCAAAGCACAAGAAATGTGAGCAAGAAAGACCTTGACAGCAGGCGGACAATACTGTATATTCTGTAATAACAGAAATAACGGGCATGACGAAAATGACAAGAAGGACACCACCGGCGGAAGGGCAAAAATGAGCGAACCAACAAAAAATTCGTTAACCCCTGTGGCCCAGAAATTTATTTTGCACTGGGGAGAGATGGGCACGCGCTGGGGCATCAACAGAACGGTGGCGCAGGTGCATGCGTTGCTGTTCCTGTCGCCAGTGCCACTGCCAGCGGATGAGATTTCGGAAACGCTGGCGGTGGCGCGGTCGAACGTGAGCACCAGTCTGCGCGAGCTGCAAGGATGGAGAATCGTGCGCGTGGTGCACGTGCTGGGGGACCGGAGAGACCACTTCGAGTCGATCAAGGATGTGTGGGAAATTTTTCGGATTGTTTCGGAGGAGCGCAAGCGGCGGGAAATCGATCCGACGCTGAACGTGCTGGCGGAGTGCGTGCGTGAGGTCAAGGCGAATCCACAGGGCGACGCGTATACGCGAGAACGGCTGGAGAGCATGCTGGAGTTTTTGACAGCGATGACAGGGTTGTTCGAGGAAATCATTCGCATGCCGACTGGCGCGCTGAAGGGCGTGGTGAAGCTGCGCGGGAAAGTGATCACGTTGCTGGGGAAAAAGGCCGCTAATGGTTGAGAGCTTCAAGTTGAAAGTTTCCGCAAGGAAAAAAAGATAACGCAGAGACGCAGAGGCACAGAGCATGCGGAGATTCGCAGAGAAGAGTCGGACGCGGCAGGGAATCGCAGGTGGAGCATGATTTCGCTGGTGAGTGAGTACACGGACGGGAAAGGGCGGCACGCGCGGGGATGGTTGTTTTTTGACGCGGAGTGCAAGTTCTGCACACGGACCGCGCGATGGCTGGCGCCGATCCTGGAGCGGCGCGGGATGGCACTGGCGCCGCTGCAGGATCCGCGGGTCGGGGCCCTGCTGGGGTTGTCACACGAGGAATTGATGCGCGAAATGCAATTTCTTTTGAGCGACGGAAGCCGATTCGGCGGCGCGGATGCGGCTGTGACGCTGGCGCGGGAGATTTGGTGGGCACGGCCACTTGTGTGGGTTTCGAAAATTCCCGGGATGATGGAAATTTTGCGTAGAGGGTACCAGTGGATTGCAGCGAATCGCGAGTGTGCCGCGGCGAGGTGCCCGGCAAATGAAATATCTCGACGAGCGTAGAGCGCGGAAGCAGGCAGTTATGAGGTCCATTCTGCCGTTCCTCTGGCTGGCAGGGTTTGTGCAGATTGCGATTGCAGGCGCGAATCTTTTCATTCCGAAGAAACTGAACTACCAAGAGAACCTGTCGCGGGTTGCGCCGATTATCCGGCAGATTTTCGTCGTGCATTCAGTCTACATCGTCGGCGTAGTCCTGCTGTTCGCCGCAGTGACGTTTGGTTTTGCAGCGGAACTCGCGAGCGGGCGAGGGCTCGGACGATTTCTTGCGGCGTCGATGGCAATTTTTTGGCTTTGCCGCGCGCCGGTTCAGCTTTTGTACTACGACGCGTCGCTACGACGAACGAACCGCGTGGGCGATGTAGCGTTTACTTTGGCAGCACTTTTCCTGACCACGACGTACGGTGCTGCCGCGCTTACGCATGCCTCGTGAACGGACTGCAGATGCGTGGCGTTCGTAATACGGGAAGTTCGTATCCTATGGTTGTCCTTCTTGGCGCCGCAGTGTGGCTTGGGATGGCCGCGGGGTCGTGGACCGGATGGCCGCAACTGGGAGTGATCGAAGTCTTGTTTCTGCTGGCCCCTTGGATTGTTGTTCCCCTGGCGAACTCCTTGATTCCGTCTCTGGATGCCTCCGGACCCCTAACAGGCTGGCAGCGGGCGTCGAAATGGATCATCTTCGCCGCTGCCGCGCTGGCAACAATTTCTTTTTTTCTTCCCACCGGAACTCTAGCGGCGGCCTTCGCAATCGCATGGTTGCTTGTCTGCGCATCGCTCGCGCTCAGAGGTTTACGAAGACTGTGGCGATATCGCGCGCAGTCGTTCTCTCAATTTTGTTTTGCGATCGGCGAGGCCTACGTGATTGTTGGCGGAACATGGCTTGTGGCGTCACGTCTGGGCTTGCAACCGGTAGGATTTCAAGAGCCCATCGTATTGCTCACCGCAGTTCATTTTCACTTCGCGGGATTCTTGTCGGCAGTGCTCGCCGGGCTGACCTATGAGCAGCTTCGAGAATCCTGCTGGAGCAAACCGCTCGGCGTAGCGTTGATGGGCGTCGTATTGGGACCGGGTCTGCTTGGTTTGGCTTTTCTTGCAGGACCCAGGGTGAAGCTGGCAGCGGTGATCGTATGAAGATGGGGACGACGATTTCCGATTTTACGAGAGATGAGCCTGCGAGATAACGGGGATCGGCTGAGACATCCTGGACAACGATGACTTTGCCGGTGGTGGCTGCCGCGCCGCACAGTCCGGTGTCGAGAGGGATGCGAGCGTTGGGCGTGAAGCTGCCGGCGTAAGGTCCGACGATGAGGTAGCCGGGGTCGGCGGGATCAACGAGATAAAAGCCGGTCCAATTGTAACGAGTCATCTTTTCGTGAAGGCGCTTGGCCATCTGCTCCATGAGAGAGTGGGCGGTGGGAGCGGTTTTGGCGAAGTCTTGAAATTCGCCGAGAAGGTCTTCGTGGGCTGATGTCATTTGAGAGTCGAAAGCTGAGCATACTGAAAACCTTGCTGCGGCGCCCGGCTACCCCCTATGGCAAAGATCATAGAGCCTCGACCTCAAGGCGCTAAATTCGCGATTTTCGTCCGCCATGGGCTGGCCGTCCTTATACAAGACAACGTCGTTCAGCGACCCCATTCCGCCGAGCATTTTGAGTAGTCCGGCAGCCGTCGCCGTCGGATCTTTCGAGAGCACGCTCCGATGCTTTTCTAGGGCCGTCGCCCAGCTTCCACGCGAACCGAGAAGAAGAAGTTCGGTCATCCTGGTTAGCACAAGCTCCGACTTTTGCACATCTATCATCACAAAAGCCCAAGCGGAGACAAACGGACTGTGTAGGATCCGATCGCTGAGCCGTAGGGGCCAGTCACATCGGGCATCACCTGACATCAGTAGCCGCAGGATCGTGGAGGAAGGGAAACCAGGACCTCTTCCGCAGATCCCTTGAAGGAGTAGCGCGACTGAACTGTGTAGCCAGCGCGAAGAAGCTTTTGCGAGTCTTTCGTCTTGCAGACGGCACTCCGCAATTGTTGCTCCAGTACGCGTTGTACCCGCTCGCGTCCGCCAAGGTCTGTCAGAGAGGCAGCAATCGAATAGCGGTAGATGATGTCGTCTCCTTTGCCTTCTACTCCGACCGCTTCTGTGATTTCGTCGACCTTAGACGGAAAGCTCAGGCGAGCAGCAATCTGGCGAGCAAGCTCTTCTGCCGGCGGATGGATGACGTGCACGTGTGTCTGCCAGGCCGTGAATATGCCAAACAAGACAACAGCCGGGCCTAGCCATTTCAAACGAGCCAGGAGGCTCTGCTTGAACGCACTCGGAGTAGACTGTGAGGCGCCGATGACTCCATATCCGAGGGCTGTTGCATAGAGGCCCCCAAGGATGGGGATGCCGCCTTCTATGACTGTGGGCCATTCGATTGGCATGTGAGTCCTGCGAGCGCAGTAGCCGAGTCACTACCTGGAGGCGCGTGCAGCCGTTTGTTCCGTATAGTGAAAGGACGACAATATTTTTTCGAAGGTTGGTTGAGTCTCGTGGAAAAGCGGTTCGGCGCACCAGGTGGCGACGCGCGTAAACGTGGTTCCCGAGGGAATGATGGCCACAAGGTATTGAACCGGTGGCAGACCGGCTTGCGGTAGCGTGCCTCGAAAAGAGATAAGCAGAGCCGATTTGCCGTCGATGGTAACGGTGGACTGAGAGACTTCCTCGTAGCCTCCAAAGGTTTTTCTGTACTTGAATTCCAGGAGGCCTTTGTAGCCTTCCAGGGAAGCGTTGAACTGCTCCTGGGTGACGGTCAGAAAGCGCATATCATCGCCGGAACTGAGCCCTGCAAGCATCGCCTGGGAATGGCCAAGTTTCGGGTCGATTTTCCATCCCGATGGAAGGATGAGAGCGAACTTGCCGGTCTTGTTGACGTATTGTGTGCCCCGTAAAGATTCCTCCACGTTTACGTTCGGAGCCGGAGCATCCTTTTTCACTGCAGCATCGGGAGCGGGGCTAGCGCCATTTTCAGGGAAGTTGATAGCGATAATGTCCGTGCGCTTGAACACCATTTTTCCGTAGGCGCTATCGATTTCGATTTTGTCGTTAGTAACGCCAGTCATGTGTCCAACGATTTTTGTCCCATCCTTCAGCACAATTTCTTCGGCGGTTGCAGGTAAGACCGCAACCAAGAACAGCGAGAGAGTTGACAGGATACGACGCATCTGTGCCTCCATGGCGAGCTGAGGGATGGCGGAGTCCGTTTTGGTCCGCTTTCTGGCCAAACGACCCCGGACGTTTGTCTTAGGAGGGTCGCTTCTCAACGTTATTCAGTGGGGGCGAGCGCAACAATAGTACTTCTGTCCCGCGTTGTCCTAATGTCTAATGACTGGACGAACGCCGAAAACTTTCGGAATTCCTGGAGAACCAGAAACTCAGGATTCGGCGAGGATGCGCTTGTAGTAGTTCTCGTAGGTGGGGATGACGTCGTTGGCGCAGAAGTTTTTCTTGGCGTTGATGCGGGCGGTTTTGCCCATTTCGCGGCCGCGGTCGGCGCGGGAGAGAATTTCGATGGCGTAGCGCGCGGCTTCCTTCACATC
>Ga0137360_10000955_pt1 | contig 16838 bp, 11 predicted proteins | sample Mad1_60_16metaG_FD_104924 | JGI IMG/M metagenome (GOLD analysis project Ga0137360, IMG submission 104924) | Vadose zone soil microbial communities from Angelo Coast Range Reserve, California, USA - Mad1_60_16 metaG | ecosystem: Environmental > Terrestrial > Soil > Vadose zone | place: USA... | reverse complement strand
GAATCCGCCAACCGACCGCCGAATTAATGGTCGAGAATATGCAGTCTTATTGATTTTGCGCTGCCGCCGCCGGTCGGATGACCAAAGAAGATTGTTTTCGGATGCTTCACGTGGAAACGAGTTCGGTCACACTCTCATAGCTGCACCGCATCACCACAATCCCCTAAAATCTTGGACGGTTTGATCGGCGTGACGTAGGTTGTGGCTAGGGCGGCGTATGCCGCGAAAGCATCTTCCTCTTAGCGACTGGTCGAGATTCGCAACGCCCAGTCAAGGCCAAAAAGACACCTGCCTTCCCCCACCTGAAGAATGGCTCACCACTGAGGAAGCGGCTGGTTACTTGAAGCTGCACCCACGAACGATTCAGGCCAAAGCCCGGCGCAATGAAATCCCAGGCGCTGTCTCCCTCTCTGGTTCCCGCCGGAAGACATGGCGCTATCACAGGTATCACAGGCCGACGCTCGACAATTGGCTGAAAAGCCAATTAAACTGCGTTCACCGCCCCTGCTCTGCTGACAAGGAGGCAGAATGAAAAGAGCACGCTACCAACGTGGAACAGTCGACGCGGATCCTAGGACTAGGAAGCTCTATTTCCGCTGGTATGAAAAAAGTGGCAAACGCCGCGCCGAGTACGTCGGCGATTTCTCGTCACCTAAACGGCTGGTGGAGGCCGCTGCCGAAGCGATCCGGCATCGTATCAATACAGGCGAACCGGAACAAACCCCAAGGGTGAGTTCCTTGGTCGAGCGATGGAAGAGAGAAAAGATGTCTGATCGGTTTTCCACTAGTCGAAGTGACCAGAGTCGCCTTCGCAACCATATTCTTCCGCGGTGGGGCGATGTGCCGATTTGTGAGGTACGACCCCGCGAGGCTGAACTTTGGCTGAAGCAGCTGAGGCTGTCCGGCAAGAGCCGGGCGCACCTCAAGAGCTTACTCAGTCGCTTGTACGATTACGCAATGTTTGTCGAAGAGATTCCGGTGGGCCGAAATCCAATGGAATTGGTCCAAATCAAGGGAGTCTCTAGGCGCACGCGTGAGATTCGTATTCTCATGTGGGACGAGTTCTCTAGACTCCAACGCGAATTGAAGGAGCCTTTCTACACAATGGCCATTGTTGCAGCTTGCTGTGGCCGGCGTGTAAGTGAACTCCTGGCATTGAAGTGGGATGACGTCGATTGGCTCGGCAGGAAGCTTCGAGTAGAACGGGCAATCGTGATGCAGCATTTGGGGGATTGCAAAACGATCGGCTCGCAGAAGAACCTGCCTTTAGCAGACGAGGTGCTGGCTATTCTCCGGAGTTGGCGAGAGCAATCGGCTTTCACCGATCCTCAGCACTTCATCTTTGCGTCCCCCGTCCAGATCGGCCGTTTGCCTTGGTCCTACCCCCACGTAATAAGGGTGCTCAAGGCCGCGGCAATGCGCGGGCTGGGATTGGCCGGATTGGAACTCACACGTTCCGTCACAGCTTCCGTTCATGGCTGGACTCGATGGGAACTCCCATTGCGTTGCAGCAAAAGCTGATGCGTCATTCGGACATCAGAACTACGATGAACGTCTACGGAGACGTGATGCCCGAGGACATGCGGAATGCGCATGACCGTTTGGCGCAGAGGGTTCTCAAGCCCGCGTAATCGGACTGTAGCTGGACTGTGACCCACCTTAAGTCATTGAAAATATGGCGGAGAGAGTGGGATTCGAACCCGGCCGTTTTTAGAACCGTCTTGTTGCCAAGGGGATGGCGAAAACCCTTGTGAACACAGCCATTCTAACACGATCTCATTCCCATCATATCTCTCAAATGTTGCACGGTTTAACTGTGCTTCTGTATTTTTGGAACTGATGGAACTGATGCATCCATTTTTGTTGCAATGGAACCTTTATGCTACCGCCATTCCTGGCAAGCGCTTCATCGGAGGTCCTCCTTCCGGCTCAAACGCGAGTGGACTTGAAGCAGTGACTGTCCTCGAGGAAACGATCCACTTCTAAGGGGGTTGGCATCGACGGCTGGGCACCAGGTCGAGTGACGGAGATTGCGGCGACGGCAGACGCCCACGAAGCGCTGCTGAGTGGATCTTGCCCGTTCAGCATTGCAACAGCAAATGCGCCGTTGAAAGCATCGCCCGCCGCTGTGGTGTCGACCGCTTGCACGGTGTAAGCCGGCAGCAACTCTCTGGTTCCGTCTAGCAGCGCGACATAGCAGCCCCGTTTCCCGAGCTTGAGGATGACATTTCGGCACCCCAGCGCAAGCAGAGCGTTTGCTCCGTCCTTGAGCATTTCTTCAGAAAGCTCTTCCGGTGAGCAGCCCAGCAGGAAACAGGCCTCGCTCTCATTCGGTGTCAGCCAGTCGATGCACCGCAGCAGGGACCGAGGGAGCGGACGCGCAGGAGCGGGATCCAGCACGAGAGGTATGCGTTCGCGCATGGAAATGGCCGCCAGATACTCCACAGTCTCAAGAGGAATCTCCAGCTGGGTAAGTACGATGCCCGCACTCCGAATTAAACCAATATGTGCATCGAGGTCGGCCGGAGACAGATGCGCATTCGCTCCCGCAACCACCGTGATTGCGTTTTCCCCCTTCTGATCCGTGCTAATCAGCGCCACTCCTGAGGACCCCGGGACTACCTCGATTGCGTCGGTGTTTACGTTGGATTCTTCGAGACTTTCCCTCAGCTGTGGGCCGAAAACGTCGCTGCCAAGCTTTCCCACTAAACTCACAGATGCACCGAGACGCGCAGCCGCCACCGCTTGGTTCGCGCCCTTACCGCCAGGAAAAGTCTGGAAGCTGAGTCCAGCAACCGTTTCACCAGCAACCGGAATTCGATGTGTGGCACCGACAAGGTCTAGATTAATGCTCCCCACAACGGCGATCCGCTTCGACATATGGATTCCCTGCTTACGGTCTTGCATTCGCTACGGTTGGCCAGCCCTACCGCGATAGGCGTCGCACCATCACCTCGGAAACACTGGAGCTACCGCGACTGCACCCAGCCCGACGAGGAAACAAATGAACATCAGCGGGATTAGCTTCCGCGCACCCGGAGGAGCACTGGCAAATTCCTTCCAGATAAAGACCCCCCATATGGCGGAAACCATGGTCGCCCCTTGTCCGATCGCATACGAAATCGCTGGACCGATAACGTGAGCATGAGAAGCAGCGAAGTTCAAGACCGCACCCGTGCACCAGATCATTCCGCCGAGAATTCCCCACCAATGCCAGGCGGCACGCCCTTTCCTGTAGTCGGCCATGCTCACGGGCTGGCCTCCCGTTGGCGGCCTCCGCATGAGGAAGTAATTCACCGGTATCGCACACAAAGCAGTACCCAGAGCAAAGAAGAACGCCACGGTGTAGGGACCGAGAGAGTGTTCTCCCGTAATCGCCTTGGCAACCAAGGGATAGAAGACGCCCATTAGCACGCCACACGCCAGGCTGATCTGAATACCGCGTGCGCTCGGAGTCTTTTGTGTGGTCTCGCGTCTGCGATAGGCCAGCGCGTCCACGACGATGGCGAGGACGACCAGAAACACACCGCCAAACAGCAACAGAGGACTTCCTTGCGGGGAAATGAAGTAGTTCAGCAGTACGCCCACCACCAGGGCTAAGCCAATTCCAATTGGGAACGCGACGGCAAGGCCGGCAATGTCAATGGCGGCAACCAGCAGGAGGTTTGCCACGTTGAAGACCGCTCCGCCCAGCAGGGCGAAGACGATATGAGTTTCATCCGCACTGTGGATATTCCTGAAGAAGGAAAGATCTCCTCCACCCGCGCTGCCGAGCGTGAGTCCCCACAGAAGGCTGGCCAAGATGATGCCGATTACGTAGTCCCAGTAGAAAAGCTGAAAGGCCCAGCCCGGAGTGACCTTCATGGTGTTGGCCCAGGACCCCCAGCACAGCATGCTTCCAATCATGAACAACAGGGCGATTCCGTACGCTTCCGGTTGATACATGGCCCTCCCGTTGGATGAAGTCCCACGCGAGTACAACTTTGGCGCAACCTGCCGGCGCGAGCGACAGAAATCGCTCGCGCCGACCCCCTCAAACGTCTAGAAGACGAACTTCATTGACAGTTGCATGTGACGACCCGGACGCGCCCCCGAGATGAACCCAAACTGACTTGCCGGGTTCGCTGCACGGTCATCACGCACACAGGTGTTGGGTCCGTTGCCGCAATCGCCATTGTTGATGTTGGACCACTGGGCGTGATTGAAGGTGTTGAAGGATTCCGCTCGGAACTGCAACTCACGGCCTTCGCCGAACAGCCGGAAAGCCTTTCCCAGTCCCATATCCCAATTGTTGATACCTGGGTTGTGCAGGTTGTTCCGCCGTTCGTTCCCACGATGGGTCGCGATTCCCGTAACCGGATCCGGGGCAGGATCGACATAGCAGTCCGTGTTGAAGTAATGGGTAAAGCTCCGGTCCCCTTTCGGCAGATTGGCGTTGCAGGTTTGATCCGGCACATCGCCCATGTAATCGAACGAACTCGTGTATCCGTTGAACACAGTCACCGGGCTTCCAGATTCGAAGGTCGTGATGGCATTGAGCTGCCAGCCGCCGAATGCCTCCCGCAGAAAGTGGTTGGAAAGGCTGCTACCCGGTAGTTCGTACACCCATGCAGCCACAAAGCGGTTAGGGTGGTTCGCATCCGATGGGCCGTACGAGTATTCGGGATGCCACTGTCCTCCGATCGCCTGGACGCCGCCCTCTCCTGATTCGCCGAAGAACGTGTCCATCTGCTTCGACCAGGTGTAACCGACCGTGCTGGTCAGGCCGTGCCACGCCTGCGTCTTCAACTGCGCGGTGAGAGCATGGTAGTTGTTGCTGCGGTTGTGATGCACAGCGTTAATTGCTTCCCAACGGTCTGGGGCCACCGCTGTCAGCGGGCGTGCCTGATAGAAGTCTTCGCTGTTCAGGTACACGCCCTGCGGGGGGAGGTTGAGGTCGAATTGCGTGGTAAGTTTCGTGCCTTCGGAACCCACATAGCCGAGACTCGCGACTACGTTCTTCCCCACTTGGTGCTGCACATCCAGGCTCCAGCGCTGGAGGTAGGGCGTGATCGCGCTCTGGCTGTCAACACTCTGTGGCGATTGGCGGCTAAAGAGTTCCCCTCCTTGCGCGCCAAGAGGAATTGGCCAGGTCCCTTTCGCGACCGAGACCGGGGCGGGGAATACATCATTCAGCGTGAAAAACGGTAGGTTTGGATCGGAAGCATAGGTCGCCGAGTTATAGGTGACGCCGCCATACCCTGGTGAGTTCCAAAACATCTGGTCGAGAAATTTGAAGCGGCCGGTCTCATAGAAAAGACCGTACCCGCTGCGAATGACTGTCTTGTCGGTGAGACGGTAGGCCAAGCCGATACGTGGTGCGAAGTTGTTCTTGTCCGCCGGATAAGGAGGATTGTGCGTTCCCGGAGTCAGTCCGGGCATGACCAGCCTGTACCCCGGATAACTCAGGTCGAGGACGCCCCAGTAATTGTCCACGCTGTAAGCCGGAACTCCAACGTCGTACCGAACCCCTAGATTCAGAGTCAGTCTCGAGCTTACATTCCAGGAATCATTCAGATATCCCGAGTACTCCGGCATCCGAAACCAGAGGCTGCCGTCACCCCCGGTCAGAGGCGTACGTTGATTCATGTTGGCAACCACACCGGTTTCGAATTCGGCAAGCGTGTTCCAGCCGGAGCCGTCGTTGCTGAGCGGTCCGCGGCCAGTGTAGTTGGTAGTTTCGCCGCAACCGGAGCAATCACCGCCGATGTTCATCGAACGAATCACGTCGTTATCGCGCTCATCGCGCCGCTGCCAATAGAAACCAGCTTTGAGGGTGTGCCGCCCGATAATCTTGGCGACGTTGTCGGATAACTGGTAGATCGGCACCGCCTGATACCAATATTCGGTCGCGCCCAGGCTCAGCGGAGCGAAGAGTTCGCCGGCAAAGTTCACCGAGAAAGTCCCGTCGTTTTTGATGCCCAGCTGTTGCAAATCGTAGGGAGTGAAACCCGCGCCCCCCGTTGAAGTGTTCTGAAACAGATCAGGCAGCCACGTGGTCTGCATGAATTTGTTGATCTGGGTCGCTTGATTGCTGGCGTTGCGGGCACTGGTGATGCTGAAGTTCAGCTCGTTATTGAAGGTAGGTCCGAAAGCATGCACCCAGTGCACCTGGTACGAATTCGTAGTATGAACCGGCCCGTTGCCGAGTGCGAGCTCTGGCACAAGACCACCTTCACGGAGCCTGCTGCCGTAGTCGTGGGAGTAACGGAAGTAGAGATTGTCGCGGGCTGTGAAATTGTAGTCAGCGCGAGCGGAGTAGTTGTTGTTATCAATACCGCTCGTAGTGCTCCCTGCCCAGTTATTGAAGTCTCCCGCAATGGGAGAAGTAAAGTTTGACCCCGGAAAGTGTGAAAGGAAAGCCAGGGCCTTGGGATCGGGATTGGTAATGATGTTATTCGCGAACGGCTGACGAGTCTGCGTGTTGGGATCGTAGGTAGAAGGATCGTAAATCACAAAGCGACAGTTGGCCGGCGCATTCGCCGTACCGTCGCACTGCGAAGGATCTACCGGAAATCTTGTCAACCACCCACTGAAATCGCCGGAACGCTCGGCGGTTGTCGGAACGTACGCACGAAACTGGCTCTCGCCGCGGTTGCGCAGCTGCTCGAACGATGCGAAGAAGAACAGCTTGTTCCTGCCGTTGAAGAGCTTGGGAATATAGACCGGCCCCCCAACCGTAAAACCGTACTGGTTCTGGTGAAATGCAGACCGAGGAGTGCCAAAGGCGATCGAGTACGGGTCGTTGGCATTTAAGCCGGCGTTCTGGAAAAAATCGTACGCCGTACCGTGCAGCACGTTGGTGCCCGACTTTGTCGTCAAGCTGATTTGGCCTACGTCCCTTCCGTATTCCGCCGAATAGTTGATAACTTCTGCCTTCACTTCCTGGATCGTATCCGCATTGACGTTGGTTACCGGACCTTCCACCCAGTTATCGTTATTGTTCAGGCCGTCAATGTAGTAGCCGACGCCGTATTCGGTTCCACCCACGTTCAGCTGTTTTGCACCGGTACTGGTGGCAGAGGCTAGACCCCAAGCGATCCGAGTGTTGTCCCCGGTTCCGCTGTTGAACATTGGCACGATCTGCGCATAGTTGAGAAAGCTCCGGCCTTCGATCGGCAGGTCGCGCACGAACTTATTCTGGATGACGTCCGAGACGTTGGCATCATCGGTCTTGATGCTCGCACCTTCGACACTGACGTTCACTGTCTCCGTGACGTTACCCATTTTTAGCCCAATATTGACGCGCTGGGTCGTCCCGTTTTCCAAAGAGATGGAGGTCGAAACCGCCCTCGAGAAGCCTTGGCTAGAAACCTCGATTTGGTAGTGCCCCGCCAAGAGCTGGGAAAACTGGAAACTACCCTGGGCATCCGTGACGGCTTTCCATGTAACTCCGGTATCCTGATTCATCAGGACGACAGTCGCATCGCCAATGACCGCCTTCTGCGGGTCCGTCACTGTGCCCACGATGGTGCTGGTGATGACGACTTGGGCCAGCAACCCGGTGGCCACAACAACAACCAAGAACACGAACAGCAACCCTCTGCAGTTCCGCAGCATACATTCCTCCTGGCACAACGGAGTGCCAACCTCTCCGCGGGAAAGTCGTTTCGGAAGTTATCGAGTGAGTAGTCGATACTTTGAAACGTTTCAATTCAGCAACAACGTTGCGATTTATAGTCCCATCCCTCAAGCACTGTCAAGAAGAATTAAGTGGCGACAGACTTTGCACGGACCTTGGAAAATGACCACGCCTCAAAAATGGGAAGGGACGGAAGGGTTTGCGGGCCTTTAGCGGACCCCAACCGTCTCTCCATCCCGCTGTTTTCGCCTAGGGGCAAAGGAGGGGGCGGCTGCGGAGGGCGGAGCGGCCGAGTGCCGGACCTTCAACTCAGTCTGTAATACCAATTTCTTTGCACGCTGTTTCAGTCCATCAATCCGTTCCAATAAGAGCCGTGCTGCCGTTGCGCCGAGTTGATAACCAGGTTGGTGCACCGTGGTCAGAGCCGGATCCGTGAACTCCGCGAAATCCAGGTTGTCAAAGCCGACGATCGACAATTCTTCCGGACACTGCAACTCCAACTCGCGAGCCGCCAAGAACACCCCAAGCGCCATCAAATCATTACACGCAAAAATGGCGGTAGGCCTGGGCACCATTCGGAGCAGCCGCAGAGCGGCTCGGTATCCGCTGGGACGGTCGAAACGAGCTTCTTGAATGTATTCCGATTCAATGAGCACGTGTGCCTCTTCCAGCGCGCGTCGAAACCCTTTTAAGCGCTCAGCAGCGTTGGTCAGATGGAGCGGCCCGGTAATCACTGCAAGATGTCGGTGGCCCATGCGCAGCAGGTGCCGGGTAGCAGCATACGAGCCCTCTTCATTGGCAACGACCACAACATCTCCATCCCAACCAGTAGGGCGGCGATCAATACAAACCACGGGAGGACCTGAGCTAGCCACCGACCGCAGCAGAGCTGTGATGTGACTTTCCGCCGCTGGAATCACCAGTAATCCTGCCGGGCGATAGGACCGCAAATCGTTGAGGTAAGAAATCTCTTTTTGGGGGTCGTTATCGGTGTTACAGAGCACGACGCGGTAGGACCGCTTGTAAGCGACGTCTTCCACGCCCCGTACGACCGCCGGAAAAAACGGGTTCGTCACATCGGGGATAATCATCCCCAGCATACTGGTTTGATTACGACGGAGACCACGTCCTAACTGGCTGGGCTGGTATCCCAAGCTCCGAATCGCTTCGAGGACCCGCAGGCGCAATTTCTCCCGGACCTTCGCGGTGCCATTAATGACGTGCGACACCGTGCCAATCGAAACATCGGCCCGGTCTGCGATTTGCCGCATTGTGGCGGGGACGCTCATGCCAAAGCCAACACGTATAACAGACTAGCAGGTTTGCCGGAAGAAGAGCGCTCTGGAGTCATGTCTCCAGGGCGTTTCACCCTGTTATTCACGATCCTCGTAGTGGCGGCTCCCGTTATTCCGCATCTTGGACACACCGGAAACCCAGTCCTCCCGATCGATCCATGCTGTGCGCCATCATCAGAAGCTTGCCGTGCTCGTTGAGCTTGTAAGCCTGTGGGAAGTACCAGATGGACCCTTGAGGTTGGTAATAACTGCCTCCCCGGAGAATGCCGCCGCGGGTGTGGTCATCCTGAAATTCTTCGGTCCACTGCCAGACGTTTCCTACCAGATCCATCACCCCGAACAGGCTGGCACCGTCCGGATGCGCATCGACTGCGTCCGGCCCGCGCATCGTCCGGCCCTTGTCGGGCGTGGGGACGGCCTCTGCCTTCCACCCATTCCCCCAAGGATAGGTCCTGCCATCCGTACCTTGCGAAGCGTACTGCCATTCCCATTCGTGCGGCAGACGCTTGCCAGCCCAAGCGGCATAGGCGCGAGCGTCTTCGAGCGAGACCCACGTCACAGGCCGGTTGTCCCGGCCGTCGGGATACTCCCCGTTCTGCCAGTCACGTAAGAAGTTCAAGTCGTCTTGCGGGCGGTAATGGGTGGCGTCGACGAACTTCTTGAATTGCGCGTTGGTCACCGGATACTTGTCAATCCAGAACGATTTGATGTGCATGGGATGGTCATGGAAGCGTCGCGGCGTATCTTCCCACGGATACTGCACATCCACACCAATGTCATTAAATCCTTCGATTTCGATGCCTTCGACCCGGAACTGGAAGTCGCTCTCGGGGATCTTCACCATATCCGTGGGTGCGCTTGCCGGAGGCTTGGTCGCCGCAATTGGCACAATCTGTTGCGGCAACACCTTCCACTCGTGCGAGTAGCTGGCCAAAGGCTTGGCGGTCAGCTCTTTCATTTTCGTCATGAGTGTCTGGCTGCTCGATTCTGGAGCAGTCCGCGATGCCAGTAGGGCTCCGTAACCGTGGGCTTCAATGCTGAAACCCAGCACAACCTTGCCAGCCTGGTTTTTCGCGGGCGTGAGTTCTACACCGTGATAAAGATCGAAGTAGCGCATGCTATCTTCCCGCGCCAGTTCGATTTGCGGACCCTCCACGTCATATTCGTTGCGGTTCACAATGGTCCAGACGGTCTGCGAACCCAGCGGCCATTTGCTCGCGTACACGCCATAGCGCAACATGGGCGTCAGCGGTTCCCAGCCGGCGCTGATCAAGAACGGGGCGAGCGCGCGTTCCATCGTTGCTATGCGGCGCGTGGCTTCGGCATCGCGCGGCGTGATCCCGTTCCAAATACCCCAGATGTTCTCCCAACTCTCCCAACCCACGCCGTTAAAGAAAGCAAACTGCAGATTGTCCGTCTTGTCGCGTTTCCAGCGATCGGAAATATTCACCATGTGGCGGGTTTCCAGCCACTTGTACTTGTCCACCATGGGCACGAACGGATACTGGTACTGCCCCCAGGTCATGACGTTCCAAGCCAGCGCCTCGTCTGCCGGCCCCCCTTCCGGCTCGAACGCAAGGGGATGGCCCACTTTGTCCGCTGCCAGAGAGAACGCTAGCGGCACGCCGTCTTGCGTGTCACCGTTAATACCATCGGCGCCCACTTCCGCCATCAGTTCGGCGAAGGCTTGAGGCCACGGGACACCCGGATCTTGAGTACCCTGATCCCACATCATCATGGGGAACAGCACGCGAACTCCCCTGCGATGAAAATCCGCAATCATCCGGCGAACGCCCGCGATGCCACCGGGCATGCTGCGGACCATGTCGTGCTGGTTGCGGTTATCGATGCCCATGTTCGGATACATGGGCCAGATGAGCACGGAATCGATCCCGCCATATCTCTTCTCCAGATCGTCGAGGTATCGATCCACGGTGTAACGGTGGGCAACCGGGTCATAGAAATAGCGGTCCTCCACCATCATCTGCGGCTGGAAGAAGCTTGACTGCGTCCACTTGAGCGCGAGCAGGTTATACCGCGAGCCGTCATAGCCGATGCGAATAAGGCGTTCATCACGCCAGTGCCGAATGTCGGCCAGCCAGGCGTCGTGCTCATCCTGGGTGCAAGGCTTTGATCCACCTTCCCACGCACCTTTCATGACGAGGCAGCCGGGTGTGGGAATTTGCTGACGATCGGGACGATAGTGTGAGTCCTGGGCTGAGACTACGCTGGCTGCAGCCAGCAGCATGGCAGCGACGAAAGGCGCGATTTCTAACTTCATGAGTGCGCTCCTAATTTACAAAGCGGTGTTTACGGTTGGCAATATAAAACGTTTCAAAAATTATGTCCAGCCATGCTTTGTTGGCATACACTCGCTTGAGGGCCTCTTAGGGTTGTGATAGGAGACCGAGTACGTGCCGATCTAGACCTGCGGTCGGTTGTTTCAAGAAGGAACTAAGATCATGAAGAACCCGAGATTCACATTCCTCAACGTTATCGGCTTCGCCATGTTGTGCTCAGCATTTTCGCACGGCCAAGTGGCCGGGCAGCACAGTGTACCGCCAGCGACTGGAACGCTGGTGTTATCGCACGCGGAATACCTCGATCGGGTCCAAGCGGTCTGGATGGCACAAATGATTGCTCAGAAGACGGGCGGACGTTTCGAGCACCAGACCGCCTCGACGTTGCCGATCACACCACTGAGCCAGCTTCCGGGCTACGCTCCTGTGGACGATGATTATTACTACGAGATGGTGGCGATCCGCGCTTTCGAGAAATACGGAATTGGGCTGACCGTCCAACAACTCGGGCAGCAGTGGCTCGAAAACAACGCCGGCTCGTGGGGTTCAAGCGAGCAGGCGTTGCTGCTATTAAAACGCGGGATCACGCCTCCGGACACCGGGCATCCCCGCTACAACAAGCTCTGGTGGACCATTGGGCCGCAATTCAGCGCCGACGTATACGGCGTGCTCAGTCCGGGCATGCCCAATGTTGCCGCCGAAATGGCCCGACGGCTCGGCCACATCAATGGCTATGCTGAGGGAACGGACGGGGCAGTCTTTGTTTCCGGAATGATCAGCATCGCTTTCGTGGAGAACGATCCCCAACTAATCGTCCGCAGGGCGGCGACACTGATTCATCCTGACTCGCCTTATCGCAAGTGCCTGGACATGATCATTGCCATGGCGGACGCGGGCAGGGGACCCGATGAGATTTTCCGAGCCATCGATGAACGCTGGGGGATCGAGTATCCGGCCACGAATAACGCTGTGGTCAATGGCGGTTTCGTGGCCACAAGTGTGTGGTTCGGCGGCGGCGACTTTCAAAAAACGATTCAGCTCGCCGTACACGCAGCGGACTTCGCTGATGCCGATTGCAATGCGGCCAATTCCGAATCAGTAGTTGCGGCTATGCACGGGATGAATGCTTTGCCACCAGAGCAGGTAGCCCAACTCCACGACCGTATCATGGGTGCGGAGATGGGGCCCCTGAAATTAACCCCTCCAGTAGACGAGAGTATTACAGAACTGGCGAGGCGGACGGAAAAACTCGGCCTCGCTATCGCAGTGGCGCACGGGGCCAGTGACGATGGAAACACACTCCGAATTACAATTCAGGTGCCCGTGACTCAACCGGCCGAGCTGTTCAGACTGGCCGACCTGATGCACTACTGGAACCCCGATTGGACGCTGGAACGCGCGGGATTTGGCGGCGCCGGAGGCGGCATGCCGGGAATCCGCGGCATCACATATCTGGACGACGATGTCCTATCTACGTACCCGCGCGATGAAGTGCGAGGAACAGTTTTGAGGCGAACGGCCAGATTGGGCAAGAGTTCAGCTTTGAAGATCAAGGCTGGCGTGGATCCGGGACGCGTATGGCAGTTGCAGGTGTATGTGAATGACGACAAGGTGCTGGACAAGCTCATCGAGGGCTTATCCGAAACGCGAAGGTGGCAGGACATCCGCGTGGATCTATCGAAGTACACGGACCAGGAGGTGGTGTTGCGACTTTACCAGCGCGTATTGATTCCTCACCACGAGGCCGGAAACGCCTACTGGCAGGACCCGGTCGTGAACTAGTACTTAATGAGGCGGTTCCTGGATGGTCATGATGTGGTCCACATCGGCATCGTGAAGTACTTGTTTGACACCGCTGGGCCAGCGAATCTCGATTTCCTTTATACGCCGGTTCGCTCCCAGTCCGAAATGTACTCGACTGTCGCTGGAGGAGGCGTATCCAACCGCAGTTGTTGCCTCGTTCCACTGCGAGCGACCATCTTCTGTAGTGATACGTACCTGCGCCCCGATCCCCATCCGGTTGCTTCTTGTTCCCACCAGTTTCAACAGTATCCAGTGATTGTCTTCACCAGATATATTGCGAAAGAGCTTCACCGGTCCACCCAGCACGGAAACGACCATGTCCACGCGCCCATCATTGTCGATATCCCCGAACGCAACCCCGCGATGGGGAGCTTGCTCCTGGAAATCCGGCCCTGCGGCGCCACTGACGTCCTCAAATTTCCCATCTCCGAGATTTCGGAACACTGAATTCGGTTCCGGGTATTTGCGTTCCGGAACCAGCGCGCTGATATTGTCCAGGACGTTGGACCGTGCCACGAACAGGTCTTTCCACCCGTCATTGTCGAAATCCACGATTCCGTTGCCCCATCCTGACATCTGTGAGGTCGCTCGCGCCAGTCCGCTGCCCACCGTGAAGTCTCCGAATTCGTTGTGCCCCAGATTTCCGTACAGCGGGAAGGTCTCGAATTCCACCGACGTATGCCAGATATCCGGACGCCCGTCATTGTCCACGTCGCGAAAATCAGCTCCCATGCCCGAGAGAGCTGATCCGTTATTTCCGTATGCCACGCCAGCCAGTTCGCCCACTTCCTCGAATTTCTTACCGCCAAGGTTGTGGAACAAGAAATTTCGGGTTGTGTCATTCGCTACAAATGCATCGATAAATCCGTCACCCTCAGAGTCTGCGAAGGAAACGCTCATGCCTTTGCCAAAGTGGGATGCTATGCCAGCTTCTTCGGAAACATCGCTGAAGGTCCCGTCTCCATTGTTCCGGTACAAGGTGTTGTGGGTCGGACGGAAATAGTTCGGATGACAGTAACCACGAGTCCCGCCCCCGACTGTGCAGTAGGGGTCTTGGTTCACCTCCCATTTGCAGTAGTTGACGACGAAAAGGTCGATCAATCCATCGTTGTTGTAATCAAACCATCCTGCGCCCGCCGACCACATTTTCTTTCCGTCGAGGTGTGCCCCCGCGACTCCAGCCTTGACGGTGACGTCGGTGAACGTTCCATCTCGATTGTTGTGGAACAGCTGATTCTCGGTGACGTTAGCAACAAATAAGTCTGGCCAGCCGTCGTTGTCGTAATCGCCTACCGCAACGCCCATTCCGTAGCCAGTCCCCGCGACTCCGGCCTTCTCGGTCACGTCAGTGAACGTTCCGTTACCGTTGTTGTGAAACAGCCGATTCCAGTAGATCGGGGAATCTTTTTTTAGGGAAGGAATAGCGGCTCCGTTGACCAGGTAAATATCCAGGTAGCCGTCGCGGTCATAGTCAAACAGAGCGACACCGGCGACCATCGTCTCGATTTGATTTTTGTTGGCAGTCGGCGAGTTTGCGGTGGTGAAGCTCAATCCGGCTTTCGCCGCAGTTTCCTCGAACTGAATGCCCGTCGGCCGTGAAGAACCCAACCAGTCCGCAGCCGTCAGTGCTGCAACGAAGATTGCCGACAATACCCGCATGAGGTTTACGTAAGAGTGGCCTACGAAGCTTACCATTGGGACTGAACCGGAGTGTTACGATGCTTCGCGAAATGCCACAGCTAGCCTCATTGCTACTCTTGTCGGCGTTCGCGGTGGGGCAAGCACGTCCTGACGTGGCATCGATCGTCTCAAGAGGGCAGAGCCTTGTCGAAGCCGGTCAACTCGGGGAAGCCGAGCAACTCTATCAGAGTGCGCTTCGCGATCTTCCCGACAATTCTGAACTCCGTTTCGAGCTAGGCATGGTCTACTTGCGCGAGCGCAACTGGGCCAGAGCAATCGAGAACTACCAATACAGCCTCAGTACAAATCCGAACAGGGTCAAGGCGCTTTTTTACCTCGGTGAGGCTTACTTCATGAATTCTGACTTCGATCGGGCGCGCGAGACCCTTGCGAAGACCGTGAACATCGCACCCGACGACGCCCAGGTTCGTCAAAAGTATGGAGAGTATTTGAGGTCGAAGCTGGAGACTCGCAGCGAAGGACTCCGACAACTCCAAAAAGCCCGACAGCTCAATCCCAATCTGCCCCGGATTGATTTCGACATCGGCAAGACACAGTTTGACCTGACCGACTTTCCGTCGGCGACAGACAGCTTCGAGGCCGAACTGAAGAAAACAGCGAGAGACGGGGAGGCCGCTTTCTTCCTGGCGGAGGCCAGTGCGAGATTGGGGGACTGGGAGAAGGCTCGACAATATTACGAATACGCGTTGGCACACGAGTATGCGGATGGCGCCGCGTACTATGGGTTGGGAAGAGCTTTCGTGGAGCTTGAAGATTTCAGAGCTGCGCTCGCACCACTCCAACGCGCTTTAACTCTGCGGCCCTCACCGATCCAGGCCCACTTCCAACTTGGGAGGGCATTCCAACGGCTGGGTCGTTTCGAAGAGGCCCGCCGCGAAACGAAGCTCTTCGCAGCCATGAATGGGAGGATCGATACCTCCAGCGAACTACGGGGCGCCGAGGTCGAGGATGCCTGGAAACACATGAAGCCGTTACTGGCCGATAATAAGGAACAGCAAGTTCTGGAATATCTGGCGAAGCTTCCCGACATCGATCCGACGAGTCCAAGGAACCCCTACTATTTGCTGGGCGAAATGTATTTCAGCCTGGGGCGGAACGACGATGCGAAGCGAGCCCTCCTGACCGCCAGAGGTCTGTCTCCGAACGATGCCCACCTAGCTGCTTACCTTGGCATGGTGCAATTGGCTTCTGGCGAGATCGACGTGGCCGAGCAGTCTTTGCGTTCTGCGTTGACGCTCGATGCAGCCGACCCGCTTGCACTGATTGGTATGGGTGGCATCAGATACCGGCAGGAGCGCTGGTTGGATTCGATCACATACCTGGAAAGGTCTCGCACCGCCGATCCGAACACTCTTCTCTTGCTCTGCGACGCCTATTTTCGAGTTGGCAAGAAAGAAGACGCGCTGCTGACCGCGGAGGTCATTCGAGCCTTCGGCGCGGACCAGCGATCACTACTGGATTCGTTAGATCAACTGCTGAGGCGCTACCAGTCGAGCGATCCACGTTCCGGACACTAGTTCGCACTTACGTAGTAATTCCTCGGCCTGCTAGACTCAGCCACCATGAACGTCCGGATGCTGCCTTCCCTCTCCCGGAAGGAGGTGGCGCGTCATCTTGTTTCTCCACGACTTGGGTGAGCGCGGTGACGATGGTCTGCAGCCTATGCAGGTGTACCTTCTCTCCGTCCTCCTCGATCCACACAGACGAGTCAGGATTGACCATGATTTCACTCACTGTGTCACTCAACAGCAAGTGCTCGATCGGACGGAAGAACGGCAGGATCAAGTCGAAGCTCATCGGAGATTGCTCCTCTGAATCAGTTTGGGATCAAAATTGATGCACTCCTGTTCAAACCATGTCATATGCGCCGGCAGGAAGTCCAGCTTGAGGTAGCAGTACGTAGCTGGAAGCGGATGGATTCCGTCGAAAGCGACCACGATGGACTGTGCGTTCTTAAGCTCGAAGAAAGCACGCTCGTCAAAGATCGGCTCCTTCGATTTCTGGTAGTGCTTGGAGGCCGATAGGCTTCCCCTGTTGGACGACGTGCGTCCACTGAGCCAGCCGACTTGCGCATTGTTGCTGGATTCGGAGACGCTGTAGCCGATCTTCGTTCTGTCG
>Ga0137360_10000954_pt1 | contig 16838 bp, 15 predicted proteins | sample Mad1_60_16metaG_FD_104924 | JGI IMG/M metagenome (GOLD analysis project Ga0137360, IMG submission 104924) | Vadose zone soil microbial communities from Angelo Coast Range Reserve, California, USA - Mad1_60_16 metaG | ecosystem: Environmental > Terrestrial > Soil > Vadose zone | place: USA... | reverse complement strand
CGACCCGGGCGGATTCGCCGAGCTCTGCCGCGTGCCCGCGCCCAATGTCGATCACGCGACTTTCGCGCTCCCCGAGGCCATGAGCGACGAATCGGCGTCCTTCACCGAGCCGCTCGCCTGTTGCCTCCGCGCGGTCAAGCGCTGCGGGGTGGAGCGGGGCGACACGGTGATCGTGGTCGGTCTCGGGTCCATCGGCTGCCTGTTGATCCAGGCGTTCACGCTCGTTGGGGCCACCGTCTTCGGCGCCGACCTCATGCCCGCCCGCCGCGCGCTCGGGCGCCGCGCGGGCGCGCGCGTCTTCGATTCCGATTCCGAGCTCGAACGGGAGCTCGGCGAGGCCACGGGAGGCCGCGGCGCCGACGTGGTCATGCTGACCGCGGGGGGCGCTGCGCTCCTGCCATGGGCCGCGACCCGCGCCCGCGACGGCGGTCACCTCCACTACTTCGCGGGCGGTGGAGGAGAGAGCCTGCCCGTGGCCCTGGCCGAGCTCTATCATCGCGAGCTGACCATCTCGACCACGTATTCGTCGTCGACGGTGGAGCTGCGGGAGGCCTTTGATCTCCTGAGCCAAGGCCGGGTCAAGGTGGACGGCCTCATCACGCACAGGCTCCCGCTGGCCAGGCTCGCCCACGCCGTCGAGCTGATGCAAAGACAGGAAGCCGTGAAGGTATACATCACCCCATGACGCGCTTCGATCGGCTGGCCAGCGCCTCTGACCACACCAAGCGTGTCGAGCTCACGGCCAACACGCACGCCACGCGCCCTGAGCGGGTGGCCAGCGCTCCCGACCACACCACGTGTGTCGAGCTCCCGGCCAACACGCACGACGACACCGCGCGCCGCGAACGGGTGGCCAGCGCTCCCGACCATCCCCCAAGCGCCAATGCAATGGCGCGCCCGCCACGGGCGCGCAGGCGCAAAAATGGGGGAGTGCGGGGGCCATTTCGAGGCCCCCGCACTTAAATGAAAGCCCAGGTGTTCCACGGCCCGGGAGATCTCCGCTTCGAGGACATTCCGGTGCCCGAGCCTGGTGACGGCGAGATCGTGGTCAGGATCGACGCCGCCCTGACCTGCGGCACGGACGTCAAGGTCTTGCGCCGCGGTCATCCGGTGATGATCCCGCACGTGCCGACGGTGTTCGGCCACGAGCTCGCGGGCACGGTGGGGCGGGTAGGCCGCGGAGTCGCCGGCCTCAAGGAAGGGGACCGTGTCGTCGCCGCCAACTCCGCCCCCTGCGGCGCCTGCCGGCTGTGTCGTATGGGGCGCGAGAACCTCTGCGAGGATCTCCTCTTTGTCAACGGCGCCTATGGGGAGTACATCGCTCTTCCCTCCCGGCTCGTGGCCACCAATGTCATTCGCCTGAGCCATTCGCTGTCCGCGCAGCGCGCCGCCTTCACCGAGCCGCTGGCCTGTGCGCTGCTCGGTATCGAGCGCGGACGCGTGGAGAAGGGCATGACGGTCGCAGTCATCGGTCATGGACCACTCGGCTGTCTGCTCTCCCTCGTGGCGGCACAGCGGGGAGCGCGGGTGCTCCTCGTCGGCAAGCCAGGATGGCGGCTGGAACGCGTGAGATCCCTCGGCATCGCGGAGTGCATCGACGCGACTGAAGGGCCGGACCTGACCGGACTGCTGCGCCTGACGACGGGCGGCGACGGTATCGACGTGGCGGTGGACGCCACCGGCCGACCCGAGGTGTGGGAGCAGGCCACGGCTGCTGTCGGCCGAGGAGGGACCGTGGTATTCTTTGGCGGTTGCATGCCGGGTACCTCGGTTACGCTCGACACACGGCGGACCCACTACGAAGAGTTGACGCTGGTGGGGGCTTTCCACCATACGCCGGGCTTGATCCGGCAGGCAGTTTCGCTGCTCGAATCCGGCGCGGTGGTGCCGGACGGGCTCCTGACCCACACCATGGGTTTGGGCCGGGTGCGCGAGGCACTCGGGCTCATGGCCGAGGGCCGGGCGCTCAAAGTATTGATCGAGCCGTCGTCAGCCTGAGGAGACTATGGCAACCATCCCGTTGCAGGAGATCGTGCTCGCCGGACCCCGCGGGTTTTGCGCCGGCGTGGACCGCGCTATCGATATCGTCGAGCTGGCGCTGCAGGTGTGCCCGCCGCCCGTCTACGTGCGGCGCGAGATCGTGCACAACCGCCACGTGGTCGAAGCCCTCCGCGCCAAGGGCGCGCATTTCGTGGACGAGCTCCACGAGGTGCCGGACGACGCCACCGTCATCTTCAGCGCGCACGGCGTGTCGCCTGCCGTACGCCACGAGGCGCAACAGCGTGGGCTCCACGTGATCGACGCGACGTGTCCGCTCGTCACCAAGGTGCACCTCGAGGCCGTCCGCTACGCGCGGGAGGGTTACAGCATCGTGCTCGTCGGTCACGCCGACCACGACGAGGTCGTGGGCACCATGGGCGAAGCCCCGGAGCGGATGTTCCTCATCGCGCATCCCGAAGAAGTGGACCGGCTGGAGATTCCCAACCCGGACAAGGTCGCGTACCTGACGCAGACCACCCTGTCCGTCGACGACACCCGCGACTGCATCGAGGCGCTGCGGCGCCGCTTCCCCAAGATCGTGGGCCCCGCCAAGGACGATATCTGCTACGCGACCCAGAATCGCCAGGCCTCGGCCAAGACGGTGGCGGGCGAGGTGGATGTGTTGCTCGTCATCGGGGCCGCCAACAGCTCGAATGCCAACCGGCTCGTGGAGGTCTCGACGGTGATGGGCACACCCTCGTATCTGATCAACGACAAGAACGACATCCGGGCCGAATGGCTCGAGGGCTCCCAGCGGGTGGGCGTGACCGCGGGAGCCTCCACGCCGGAATTTCTCGTGACGGAAGTCGTGGAGGCGCTCCAGCGGGAGCATGTCGCCGAGGTGAGGGAAGTGCACGTGGTCGAGGAGGACGTGCGCTTCGGGCTTCCCCGCGAGCTCGAGGACGTCGCCCGCCAGACCGGCCGCACCCTGCCGCCGCGTAGCGGCGCCGCGGTGGGGGAGTAGCCATGCGCCTCGTCACGTTCCGGCGCGGAAGGGGAGAGCCCAAGCCGGGCGCAGTGTGGAACGAAACGGTCCTGGATCTGAACGGGCTCGCCAAGGAGCTGGCCGTCCAGCGCGGCACCGTCCGGCGCGGGCGCGGCGGCTTTCCGAAGAGCCTGCTCGAGCTGATCCAGGGAGGCGAGGCCCCGCTCGCCCTCGCCCGCGAGGCGTGGGAGCACGGCAAGGGGCTGGTGGAGCAGCAGGCCATCGAGGAGCTGGCGAAGCGCAAGCTCGCGTACCCGCTCAAGCGCGTGCGGCTCCTCGCCCCCATTCCGCACCCGGCGCGCAACGTGTTCTGTCTCGGCCGCAACTACGCTGATCACGCGGCGGAGCGGGGGGCCGCGGTGCCCGAGCATCCCGTGTACTTCACCAAGCCCGGAACGGCGGTCATCGGTCCCGGCGACGACGTCGTCCACCACGCGGTGACCAGCGAGCTCGACTACGAGGTGGAGCTGACGGCGGTGATCGGCACGGGCGGCCACGACATCAGCCGCGCCGACGCCCTCAAGCACGTCTTCGGCTACACCATCATCAATGACGTGACGGCCCGCGACCTGCAGAAGCGCCACACGCAGTGGTTCAAGGGCAAGTCGCTCGACACCTTCTGCCCCATGGGCCCCGTGCTCGTCACCGCCGACGAGCTCCCCAATCCGCAGGCCCTGAACATCGTCATGCGCGTCAATGGCCAGGTCCGGCAGTCGAGCAACACGAGCAAGATGATCTTCCCCGTCGACCAGTGCATCGAGGTGCTGTCGCTGGCCATGACCCTGCTCCCCGGCGACATCATCGCCACGGGCACGCCCGACGGCGTGGGCGCGGCCACGGGGAATTTCCTCAAGGCAGGGGACCGTATGGAAGCCGAAGTCGAGAAGATCGGCGTGCTCGCCAACAAGGTCGTCCGCCCTTAGACCGAACTTCGATCAAGGGAGAGGGGAACCCATGCGCACAGCACAGACGCTGGCCCTCGCTCTGGCGCTCGTCCTGGCCCCGCTCGCCGCCCACGCCCAGCTGATGATCATCGGCAACGACGACAAGATAGCGATCGACAAGACCGGCAAGCTGATCCGCCGTCCGCCCGGCAAGGACTCCGTATCCATCGTGGACATCAGCAGCCCCGAAGCGCCGAAGATCGTGGCCAACCTGCCTTTGATGAACTCGCTCGTGGGGCCGCCCACGAACCTCGCCATCACGCCCGATCAGAAGCTCGCCATCGTCGCGAACTCGGCGGACTGGCAGAAGGGTACCTCTATGTCGGCAATTACTTGGACGGCGACGTATCCTTCCTGAGAGTCGAAGACACCAAAAAGGGCATTCGCGTCGTCAATACCGTCCATGCGCGGCCGCAACCAGTAGACTCGACCACGCGCTGCGTTGATCTCGGGGCGCCGCTTCGCCGCGGCCCCTCGCTGTCTTCCTTGGTCTGGAACACTCCGTAACACTGTGATAGCATCCGTCCCCACATCGCCCTTTCTCCGGCAATCGACGTTTCCCTTCGCAGGGCGGGCACGGGGAGGCAAGCATGGCGACGGACATTTCCAAGATCCGTAACGTCGGCTTCGCGGGTCACGGCGGAGTCGGCAAGACATCCCTGGTGGAAGCCATCCTGTTCGCAGCGGGCGCCACGAACCGGCTCGGCAAGGTGGACGACGGCACCACCACCACCGACTTCGACCCCGACGAGATCAAGCGCAAGATCTCGCTCGGCACCTCGGTCGCCTTCTGCGACTGGAAGGGCTATCACCTCAACCTGATCGATACCCCCGGATACGGTGACTTCGTGGCCGACGCCCGCGCGGGGCTCCGGGTGGTGACCGCGGCCGTGGTGGTGGTGGATGCGGTGGCCGGGGTGCAGGTGCAGACGGAGAAGATCTGGAAGTACGCCAACGAGTACGGTCTTCCCCGGGCCATCGTCATCAACCGGCTCGACCGGGAGCGCGCGGACTTCTACCGCGCCCTCGAATCGCTCCAGAAGCGCCTCAAGGGCCGGCTCTGCCCGCTCCAGGTGCCCCTCGGCACGGAGGGCGGCTTCAAGGGCATGGTGGACCTCGTGGCCATGAAGGCGCTCCTCGCCGTCGACGGCAAGGTGAAGGAAACCGACATTCCCGGCGACATCATGGACGACGCCAAAGCCTGGCGCGAGAAGCTCATGGAGGCGGTGGCGGAGACGGACGACGACCTCCTCGCCAAGTATCTCGAGGACGGCGGCATCGAGGAAGAGGAGATGCTGACCGCGCTCGGCAAGGCGATCGGCTCGGGCACTCTCGTGCCCGTCCTTGGCGCCGCCGCCACCAAGGGAATCGGTGTCCAGCCTCTGCTGGATCTCCTCATCAAGGAGTTTCCCTCGCCCGCGGAAACCGCCATCGTCGAGGGCACCGACCCGCGCACCAAGCAGGCGGTCACGCGGGCCGCGGATCCCAAGGCGCCGCTCACCGCCGTGGTTTTCAAGACCATCGCCGACCCGCACGTGGGCAAGCTGTCCCTCTTCCGCGTCTACTCGGGAACGTTCAAGGCCGACAGCCAGGTCTTCAATGCGACGCGGGGCGCCCGGGAGCGCATCGGGCACGTGGGCTGGCTCCAGGGCAAGACGCAGAAGCAGGTTGAGTCTCTCGGGCCCGGGGAGATCGGCGTGGTGGCCAAGCTCAAGGACACCCTCACCGGCGACACGCTCTGCGACGAGGCGAATCCCGTCGCGCTTCCGGGCATCGCCTTCCCCGAGCCCGCCATCTCCTTCGCCATCCAGCCCAAAACTCGCGGGGACGAAGACAAGATCTCCACGGCCCTCCACCGGATGACGGAAGAGGATCCCACCCTCCATCACCACTTCGATCCCGAGACCAAGCAGCTCCTCGTGTCCGGGATGGGACAGCTCCACGTGGAGACCGTGGTGGAGCGCATGAAGCGCAAGTACAACGTGGACGTGAGCGTGCTCCCCCCGCGCATTCCCTACAAGGAGACGGTCAAGGGGCGCTCGGAGGTGCAGGGCAAGTACAAGAAGCAGACGGGCGGCCGCGGCCAGTACGGCGACGTGTGGCTCAAGATCGAGCCGCTCCAGCGCGGCGGCGGCTTCGAGTTCGTGGACGACATCTTCGGGGGAGCGGTGCCGCGCAACTTCATCCCCTCCGTTGAGAAGGGCGTGCGCGAGTGCATGAAGCGCGGCATCTTCGCCGGCTATCCGGTGGTCGATCTCAGGGTCACCCTCTACGACGGCTCCTACCACGACGTGGACTCCTCGGACATGGCCTTCCAGATCGCGGCGTCCATGGGCCTGCAGAAGGGATTCATCGAGGCGCATCCGATTTTGCTCGAGCCGGTCATGAACATCGAGGTAACGGCGCCCTCCGACCATGCCGGTGACGTCATCGGCGATCTGAACGGACGCCGGGGGCGCATCGTGGGGATGGAGCCCGAAGGCGAGGTGGTCTCGGTGCGCGCCCAGGCGCCCATGTCGGAAATGCTGACCTACGAGTCCTCGCTGCGCTCGATGACGGGGGGGCGCGGCGGATACTCCATGGAGTTTTCCCACTACGAGGAGGTGCCCGCGCACCTCGCCGAGAAGGTCGTGGCCGCGGCAAAGGCGGAGAAAGAGAAGGCCCATTAGCCCGCTCGCGAGCTTCGTCTCTCATATCGAATGCACCGTCTGTGGCCGGCACCACGAAGCCGGCCGCCTCCTCACCGTCTGCGAAGGCTGTGGCCAGATGCTGGCCGTCCGGTACGATCTGGCCAAGGTTTCGGGCGTCCTCTCCAAGGACGACCTTCTCCGCCGCCCACCCGGAATGTACCGCTTCCGCGAACTCACACCGCTCGCCCCAAACGAAGAGCCCATCACCCTCGGCGAGGGCGGCACATCCTTGCTCCCCCTGCCTCGGCTCGCCCGACACCTGGGACTTCACCACCTCTGGGCCAAGGACGAGGGACAGAACCCCACGGGCTCCTTCAAGGCGCGGGGGCTGGGGATGGCGCTCACCAAGGCGCGCACGCTCGGCGTCACCGGCCTCATGATTCCGTCGGCGGGGAATGCGGGCGGCGCCGCGGCCGTCTACGGCGCCCGCGGCGGCATTCCGGTGGCTGTCGTGGTGCCGCGCGGAACGCCGGAAGCCGCGGTAGCCGAGGCGATCATCGCGGGGGCGCACGTGTTCACGGTGGACGGCTCCATCGCCACCGCAGGCAGGCTCATCGCCGGCATCGCCTCCAAGATCGGCTGGTTCGACCTCGCCACGCTCAAGGAGCCCTACCGGCTCGAGGGCAAGAAGACCATGGGGCTCGAGCTGGCCGAACAGCTCGGCTGGGAAACGCCGGACCTCCTCATGTATCCGACGGGCGGCGGCACCGGCCTGGTCGGAATCTGGAAAGCCTTCGAGGAGCTGGCGGCCATGGGCTGGATCAAGAGCGGCCAGCCGCGCTTCATCGCCGTGCAGGCGGAGGGGTGCGCGCCCCTCGTCAAAGCCTGGGAGGACAAGGCCGAGACGACCTCGCTCTGGGAGAATCCCGTCACCGATGCGCCGGGCCTGCGCGTTCCGGGTCCTTTCGCGGGGCGGCAGATGCTCAAGATCATGCGCGAGACCGGCGGGCATCCGCACGCGGTGAGCGAGCGCGCCATCGTCGACGCGCAGAAGCTCCTCGCCAAGCTCGAAGGGATCTGGACGGGGCCGGAGGCGGCGGCGGCGCTGGCCGCGCTGTGCCAGATGAGGGAGGCCGGAGTCGTGGAGGCGGGCGCTCGCGTGGTGGTGATCCTGACGGGCGCGGGCATCAAGAACCCGCCGCCCGCGCTGCCGGCTCCGATCCATCTCGAAGGTGATCCCGCCCGCGCCCTCGACACGGTCCGCCGCGCGCTCGGACGTTGACGGACCGATGGGTCCGGCCCTCCTCTCGTTCGACGTTTTCGGCACTTTGATCGACACGCCCGCGGGCACGGCCGCGGCGTTCCAGTCGATCCTCGTCGACGCGGGAGCGGGGCATCTCGATCCCGGCCCCTTCTGGAATCACTGGGAAGAGCGGAACATCGCCCACTACCGCGAGCCCTACCAGTCCTACAAGGAGATCTGTCGGATCTCGCTGGAGGAAACCTTTCTTCATTTCCGCATCCCTGGTGGCGACGGCCGGCTCATCCAGCGGTACTTCGAGGCCTTTCCACGCTTCGCGCTCTACCCGGACGTCGCGCCCACGCTGGAGGCGCTCGCGCCGCGCCACCGTCTGGCCGTGGTGTCCAACATCGACGACGATCTCCTCGCCGCCACCCGCCTCGGACGCGAGTTCGACCTCGTCTGCACCGCCGAGAAGGCGCGCGGCTACAAGCCCGACGGCCGCCTCTTCCGCTATCTCATCGACCGGGCCGGAGTCGGGCTGGAAAAGATCCTGCACTCGGGCCAATCGCAGTTCACGGACATGGTCGGCGGCAAGCCACTCGGCCTGACCATCGCGTGGATCAATCGCCGTGGGCTCAGCCTGCATCCGAGCGTGCCGCGGCCCGACTTCATCTTCCCCGGCCTGGCACCCCTCGGGTCCCTCCTTCTCGCTTAGGCATGCCGACGTTGACAGCGTTGTCCATGCCTTGTATGGTCCTCGCCATTGTCGTCGAGAATCGGCGAATCAGCAGAGGCGGGGGAATATGACGAGGGTGAGTCGTCGGCACTTTCTTCGGTCGGCGTCCGTCGGGCTCGGCGTGGCCGGCGGGCTCGGTCTGGCTGGCGGCCTCGCGGGGTGCGCGAGCGCGATGAAGGGGGATATCGCCCCCAAGAGCGGCCGGCGCGTCGTGGTCATCGGGGGCGGATGGGGCGGAGCCACCGCCGCTCGCTACGTGCGCATGACCGATCCGTCCATCGAAGTGGTGCTCCTCGAGCCCAACCGGGAATTCGTCTCCTGCCCCTTCAGCAATCTCGTGCTGAGCGGGCTCCGGTCCATCGAAAGTCTCACGCGCTCCTATGACGGGCTCCGGGGACGCGGCGTCCGCATCATCAACGAAGCGGCGACGGCCATCGAGCCCGACACCAAGCGCGTCCGCATCGGCGAAGGTTACCTCGCCTACGATCGTCTCGTCGTTTCCCCCGGCATCGATTTCCAGTGGGAGCAGGTGGAAGGCCTGTCCGCGGCCAAGGACACCGTGCTCCACGCGTGGAAGGCGGGACCGCAAACGGTCGAGCTGGCGCGCCAGATCCAGTCCATGGCGGACGGTGGCGTCTTCGTGCTCACCGTGCCGCCCGTCGCCTACCGCTGCCCGCCCGGCCCCTACGAGCGCATCTGCCAGGTGGCCTGGTATCTCAAGCAGAACAAGCCGAAGAGCAAGGTGATCGTGCTCGACGCCAACCAGAACATCGTCTCGAAGACGGCCTTGTTCAGGACGGCCTGGCAGGCCTATCCGAACATCGACTACCGGGCGTCGAACAAGGTCATCGCCGTGGACACCTCGACCAAGGAGGTCCGGACCGAGTTCGATCGGGTCAAGTACGACGTGCTCAATCTCATCCCGCCCCAGCGCGCAGGAGCCATCGTCGTCCAGACCGATCTCGTGGGCGCCGACAAGCGCTGGTGCGAGGTCAACCACGTCACCTACGAGTCGGTGAAGCAGAAGGACATTCACGTGGTCGGCGACGCCACCATCGGCCTCCCCGTGCCCAAGTCCGGCAATGTCGCCAATGCCATGGGCAAGGCGGCCGCCCTCAGCATCGTGAGCCTGCTCAACGGCCAGCCCGTGCCCCTCATGCCGCCGGGCAATACCTGCTACAGCTGGGTCAGTGATCGCGAGGCCATCGCGGTGGTCAATGCCTACAAGATCGAGAACAGCAAAGTCGTCCAGATCGAGCAGAAACTCACCCCGGCCCAGAGTGCGTCCGTGGCCCAGCGCGCGGAAGGCTGGCGTCAGAGCATCTGGGCCGACGTGCTGTCGTAGATGGACACGACCCCCACTCGCATCTGGAGCACCCTCGCCGCGGCCGTGCTCTTCATCCTGGCCGGGCTCGGCACGGCGCAGGCGGCGGGCCCCCTGGACAATCCGGGCTTCAACAAGGCCATCACGTGCTCCGCCTGTCACGGGCAGAACGGCAACAGCAAGTCGGACATGATGCCCATCATCGCGGGGTTCGACCCCGCGTACTTCAAGAAGCAGATCGAGAACTACGCCGCGGGCAAGCGTCCGTCGCCCGAGATGGAGCCTTATGCGAAGGAGATCCAGTTCCTGGGACTGGACGAGATCGCGGCCTTCTTCGCCGCGCAGAAGCGCGAGCCCACGCTCATCCGCGTCTCACCCGACGGGGTGGCGAAGGGCAAGGTGGCCGCGGCCCCCTGCGCGATCTGCCACGGCAACGACGGCAAGGGAGATGCCGCGCGCCTGATCCCGAGCCTGGCCGGACAGCCCCCCGGCTATCTGGCGCAACAGATGCTTCTCTTCAAGCAGGACACGCGGGATCCGGGTGATCCGCTCCTCGCGGCCAAGAAAGCGATCATGCGGGTCGTCCCCGACGGCCAGTTCACCGATTTGGCCGCCTACTACTCGAGTCTCCGCTAGCAGAGAAGATCGCCGGGCTTCCCGCGATTCGTGGCAGAATCGCGCGGGAGGATCGTCCGACTCGTGTTCGAATGGCTCTGGCTCATTCCCGCCGGACTGATGATCGGAGCGTACGGCACCATCATCGGCGCGGGGGGTGGCTTTATCCTCGTGCCCCTTCTCCTCCTCTTCTATCCGCACGAGAGCCCCGACACTATCGCGAGCGTCTCTCTCGCCGTGGTTTTCTTCAACGCGCTCTCCGGCACCATTGCCTATGCGCGGCTCAAGCGCGTGGATTATGGCTCGGGCATACTCCTCTCGATCGCCACCGTACCCGGGGCCATCATCGGCGCGCTGACCACCGGCCGGATCGCCCGCCGGCCTTTCGATTTCATGGTCGGGGTGTTGCTGGTCGGCATCTCTGGCTTCCTGATGATGAGGCCCGTCAACGAAGCGGGCGAGTACCAGGGACGCTTCCGCTTCGCCCGCCGCATGATCGACAGGGACGGCACGATCCATGTCTGGAGCTACAATTTCCTCCTCGCCCTCGTCCTGAGCGTCTTCATCGGCTTCCTCTCGAGCCTGCTCGGGATCGGCGGGGGATTCATCCACGTGCCCGTCATGATCAACCTTCTGAACTTTCCCGTTCACGTGGCCGCCGCTACCTCGCACTTCACGCTCACCGTCATGACCTTCGTGGGCTCCACCGTTCACCTCGTCGCCGGCACCCTGGCGGGCACCGCCCGTCGCGTCGTCCCCCTCTCCATCGGCGTCATCGTGGGCGCCCAGGTGGGGGCCCGGCTCGCCCAGCGCATGCACGGCGTCTGGATCATCCGCGCCCTCGTCCTCGCCTTGGCCTTCGTGGGCCTCCGCCTCATCATCAAAGCGCTATAGCCCGGGACCGAACCGGGCTATCATCGGAGCCCGCATGCGCTACGGATTCGTGATCGATCCGCCGTTCGAGCTGAGCCGGGGCCGCTGCCGGCGAGGCGAGGGCTGAGTTGATCAACCGCGAGAAGGCCTGACCCGCATGCGCTACGGATTCGTGATCGATCAGCGCAAGTGCATCGGGTGCCACGCCTGCACCGTCGCCTGCAAGGAAGAGAACCAGGTTCCCCTCGGCGTGAACCGCACGTGGGTCAAGTACATCGAGAAGGGCACGTTCCCCGACACCCGGCGCTACTTCTCCGTGATGCGCTGCAACCATTGCGACAATGCCCCCTGCGTCACCATCTGTCCCACGGTGGCCCTGTACCGGCGGCCCGACGGCATCGTGGACTTCGACGGCGACCGCTGCATCGGCTGCAAGTCGTGCATGCAGGCCTGCCCTTACGACGCGCTTTACATCGACCCGGAGACCCAGACGGCGGCCAAGTGCCACTACTGCGCCCACCGCATCGAAGTGGGGCTCGAACCTGCCTGTGTCATCGTCTGCCCGGTGCAGGCCATCGTGCCGGGCGATCTCGACGACGCGGGCTCGAAGATCGCGCGGCTCGTGGCGGGGCAGCAGACGGCCGTGCGGAAGCCGGAACAGGGGACCCAGCCCAAGCTCTTCTATCTGGGCGCCGACGAGGCCTCGCTCACTCCGGCCATGCAGGAACGCGGTACCGGCTACCTCTTCGCCGAGAGGAGCGAGATTCCCGTACCGGGGCGATCCAACGTGGCTCGAACCGCCGCTCCCGTCGGCAATGACGGCATCGATCTCCTCCGGATGGCACGGACGGTCTACGATGTCGCGCACCCGGAGCGGCCGTGGGGATGGAAGGTGTCGGGCTATCTCTGGACCAAGGCGATAGCCGCGGGCGCCCTGCTCGTGGCGGCGCTGGCCACTATCGGCGGGCTGTCTGCCGCGGGGCCGGTGGCCGCGCTCGCCGCGCCCGTGATCAGCCTGCTCTTTCTCGCCCTGACCACTGCGCTCCTCGTCCTCGACCTCAAGCGGCCGGAGCGCTTCCTCTACCTCTTCTTCAAGCCGAACTGGCGCTCGTGGCTGGTGTGGGGCGGCTTCATTCTGATGGCGCATGGCCTCCTGGCCGTGATGTGGCTCGCCGCTGGATGGAGGCAGGACCCGGGAGCCCTCTATCTGCTCGCGTGGCCCATGCTGCTCGTGGCGGCGGCCTCGGCCGGATATAGCGCCTTCCTCTTCGGCCAGGCGGAGGGGCGAGACTTCTGGCAGAGCCCGCTCGTGCTGCCGCATCTTCTCCTCGCCGCGGTGACCGCGGGATGCGCGAGCCTCTTGCTCGCGGCCATCTTCTTTGCCGGCGATCCCCGGGTCGCCCAAGGCGTGGCCGGCGCGCTCAGGCTCTTGCTCGTGGGGAGCCTCCTCGTGCTCCTCGCCGAGACGATGACCACGCATGCCAGTCACGACGCGGCCCGCGCCGCCCGATTGATCACGCGCGGTCCGTACCGCTCCCGTTTCTGGTTGGGGGTCGTGGTGGCCGGCACCATCCTGCCCTTCATCCTGCTCGCGAGCCCGGTCTATCCGTGGGCGCCCGCCACCGCTTCCATCCTGGCTCTGGGCGGGTTGTGGCTCTGGGAAGATCTCTGGGTGCGTGCCGGCCAGGCGCTTCCCCTTTCGTGAGGATGCTCCGCCCCGTGAGGAATGCATGACCGACAAGACCGCCGAGCCGCTTCACCCGCATGCCCGCGACCTCGACCCGCCCGCGGCCGGTCTGAACCGCTATCCCCCCGTCGAGCGCTGGAGAGACTGGGAGGAATACGACGCCAAGGCGTGGCCGAAGCGCGTGCCCCGGCGCTACTCGCTGATCCCGACCATCTGCTTCAACTGCGAAGCGGGCTGCGGGCTCCTCGCCTACGTGGACAAGCAAACCCTCAAGATCCAGAAATTCGAGGGCAATCCGGAGCATCCGGGGAGCCGCGGTCGCAACTGCGCCAAGGGGCCCGCCACCCTCAACCAGGTACAGGATCCCGAGCGCATCCTCTATCCGCTCAAGCGGGCGGGCGAGCGAGGGGGAGGGCAGTGGGAGCGGGTGACCTGGGACGAGGTGCTGGACGACATCGCCGGGCGCATCCGCTCCGCACTGGTCGAGGGCAGGCAGAACGAGATCATGTATCACCTCGGCCGCCCGGGGCACGAGCTCGTGTATCTCCAGCGTGTGTTCCACGCCTGGGGCATCGACGGTCACAACAGCCATACCAATGTCTGCTCCGCCTCGGCCCGCGCCGGCTACGCCTTCTGGCACGGTTTCGACCGACCCTCCCCGGACCACGGCCGCGCGCGCTTCATACTGCTCCTGTCCTCTCACCTCGAGGCGGGACACTACTTCAACCCGCATGCCCAGCGGATCATCGAAGGCAAAATGGCCGGGGCCAAGGTCTGCGTGGTGGACACGAGGCTGAGCAATACGGCGTCCATGGCGGACTACTGGCTGTCGCCGTGGCCGGGTACCGAGGCCGCCCTCTTGTTGGCCTTCGCCCACGTGTTGCTGCGCGAGGGCACGTGGGATCGCGAGTTCGTCCGCCGCTGGGTGAACTGGGAGGAGTACCTGATCCACGAGCGGCCGGGGGCGCCGGTCACCTTCGACGAATTCGTGCGCGCCCTCGGGGAGATCTACGCGGAGTACACCCCGGCCTTCGCGGAGAAGGAGACGGGCGTGCCCGCCGCCCGCATCGAGGAGGTGGCGCGGGAGATCGGCCGGGCGGGCGGAGCCCTGTCGAGCCATGTCTGGCGCAATGCCGCGGCGGGCAATCTCTTCGGGTGGGAAGTGGCGCGCGCCCTCGAGCTGGTGGTGGTCCTGATGGGCGCGGTGGCGGTGCCCGGCGGTACCGCGCCCAGCGCGTGGAACAAGGCCGTGCCCGCGCCGCCCATGATGCCCCCGCCCGCCAAGGTGTGGAGCGAGCTCCTCCTCCCGCGCGAGTATCCCCTGGCGTTCTTCGAGATGAGCTTCCTCCTCCCCCATTTCCTGAAGGAAGGCCGCGGCAAGCTCGCCATGTACTTCACCCGCGTCTACAACCCGGTGTGGACCAATCCCGACGGCATGACGTGGATCGAGATGTTGACGGACGAGTCCAAGGTGGAGCGGCACGCCTGCCTCACGCCTATCTGGAGCGAGACGGCATGGTTCTCCGACTACGTGCTGCCCATGGGGCATGCCTCCGAGCGGCACGACCTCATGAGTCAGGAGACGCATGCCGCGCGCTGGATCGGCTTCCGCCAACCCGTGCTCCGGGTGGCCCTCGAGCGCCAGGGCCGGAGCTTCGACCTCACCTGGCAGGCGCACGAGGCGGCGGGGCTTGGCCAGGTGTGGGAGGAGGACGAGTTCTGGATCGAGCTCTCGTGGAGAATCGATCCCGACGGCTCACTCGGGATCCGCAAGTACTTCGAATCGCCGTACCGCCCTGGGGAGAAGCTGCGCATCGAGGAGCTCTATCGCTGGATCTTCGAGCATAGCGTGCCCGGACTGCCCGAGGCCGCCGCGCGCCAAAAGCTGACCCCGCTCGAATACATGCGCACCTACGGCGCCTTCCTGATCGAGGATCAGGTCTATCGCACTCATGAAACCCCGCTCTCTTCCGCGGAACGCGAGGGCGTGGCCGTGGATCCCGTCACGCGCGTGGCCGCGAAGAGCGGGGCGTCGGTCGGGGTGGAGGTGGACGGCGCGGTGCGGACGGGCTTCCCCACGCCCTCCCGGAAGCTCGAGTTCTACTCGAAGACGCTCAAAGACTGGAAGTGGCCTGAACACGCGGTGCCCACGTATGGGCGGAGCCACGTGCACTGGTCCGCCATCGATCGAGCGAAGGGAGAGATGCTCCTCCTGCCCACGTTCCGGCTGCCCACCCTCATCCATTCGCGCTCGGGCAATGCCAAGTGGCTCTACGAGATCTCGCACACGAACCCGCTCTGGCTCCACCCCGAGGACGCAGGGCGGCTCGGCGTCACCACGGGCGATCTGCTCAAGGTCGAGACGGAGATCGGCCATTTCGTGGACAAAGTGTGGGTCACCGAGTCGATCCGGCCCGGGGTGGTCGCCTGCTCGCATCACCTCGGCCGGTGGCGACTCCAGGAAGAGATGGGTGGCGAGCGATGGTCCACCGCCCTCGTGGATCTCCAGCACCTGGAGGACGGGCGGTGGCGCCTTCGGCACATTCACGGGGTCAAGCCCTTCGCGAGCGACGATCCCGATTCGGCGCGCGTGTGGTGGGAGGACCCGGGCGTCCATCAGAATCTGACCTTTCCCGTCCACCCCGACCCAGTCAGCGGGCAGCATTGCTGGCATCAGAAGGTGCGGGTGGTCCGCCCCGAGGGAGGAGACCGCTACGGCGACGTCGTCGTCGACACCAGGCGGTCACATCAAGTCTACCGTGAGTGGCTCGCCATGACCCGGCCCGCGCCGGGACCGGGTGGACTCAGGCGACCCCTCTGGCTGCCGCGCGCCTTCAGGCCGGATACCTCGACCTATCGCCTCGATCCCTGACGCTTGGCCGCGACCCCCAAGCGCGGCATGATGGAGTCATGCCAGAGTTCGGTCTGACCAGACGAGAGGTGCTCACGGCGGTGGCCGCGGTCGGGATGGCCTCGGCGTGGCTTCCGCGCGCGGCGGCCGCCCAAGGCGCGCTCGCCAACCTCGCCCCGGAAGAACCGGTGGACAAGACCATGCAGCGGCTCTTCGGAGGCAGATCCATCCGGGACGGCACGTCCGTTATCAATCTCGAGCTACCTCTCATCGCCGAGGACGGCGGCAATGTGGCGATGTCGGTCGAGGTCAAGTCCCCCATGACGCAGCAGAGCTACGTCAAGGCCATCTACATCCTCTCGGACAAGAACCCGCGCCCGCTCAACGGCAAGTTCATCCTCACTCCGGCCTCCGGCCAGGCGTATCTCGCCACCAGTCTCCGCCTGGCCGACACCGGCGACGTGCGCGCGGTGGCCGAGATGCAGGACGGAGCGCTCTTCATGGTCAAGCGGACGGTGCGCGTGGTCGTGGCGGGGTGCGCGATATGAGCGCCCTGGGCGACGTGAGGATCCGGGTGCCGGGGTCAATCGCGCGCGGGTCGGTGGCGCGCGCCCGCGCACTGGTCATCCATCCCAACGAGCGCGTCGAGCGGAAAGACGGCAAGTCCGTGGACAGGAACTATCGCTTCGTCAACCGCGTGGTCGTGAGCTATGCCGGCCGCGACATCGCGGAGTTCGACACCTCGACATCGATCGGGGAGAATCCGTCCTTCGGCTTTGCCTTCCGCGCGACCGAACCGGGCCCCCTCAAGGTCACCTTCTTCGACACGCACGGTGGCCGGTTCGAGGGGACCACCGAGATCAAGCTGGCGTGAGACGCCTGCTGAAGGCGCCCGCTGAAGGCGCCCGCT
>Ga0137360_10000952_pt1 | contig 16845 bp, 11 predicted proteins | sample Mad1_60_16metaG_FD_104924 | JGI IMG/M metagenome (GOLD analysis project Ga0137360, IMG submission 104924) | Vadose zone soil microbial communities from Angelo Coast Range Reserve, California, USA - Mad1_60_16 metaG | ecosystem: Environmental > Terrestrial > Soil > Vadose zone | place: USA... | reverse complement strand
GGTTTGAACCTCGGGTTCATTAGCTTGCTCGACGACGATACATTCGAACGAGACATTGCGCTGCGCTGCTATGCTGCGCAATGTCGCCAGCAGGTGCGGCACGCGCGAGCGCCCGCGATGCCCGATGATGAAAGAGACCTGGACCTGCTCGCTGGCCTCAGTAGACGGTGCAGCATTAAGAACGATCGGCCAATCGCGGAGTGCTCTTCGCATTAAACTAAGGCCGAGCCTCGGGAAAACCTTGGCGACGTGCAAGTCCGATGTCCATTGCCAATTACAGTGAGCGCCCAATCGATTAACATCCTGAAGGATTTGCTCGTCCCGATTGCAAATTAGAATCCATCCCCGCCCCTCATGATGCGAAGGCCAGAGGCCCTTTGCGTATCGCGGCAAGTCGTATATGACAGCTCCAACTTTTTGTCTTAAGGAGTAGTTCAAGTAGGCTTGAGCTTAATTGCTTGCAGAGATAGTCCGGGTGAAGGGGATCAAGCGTTGCCTAAAGCCTCTCCATTCCGAAATATCATGTCGCATTCCATTAACTTGCCGTTGTCGTCGGCACGAAACGAAGTCATGCGTTCCAACTTGAAGTTTCGCTGATTTAGAAACTCAAAAATATCGCTATACAGCGGCCCGTCCTTATACAATTCCTGGAACTGGCCCTCGGCATAAATGTAATCTATCCGCCTCAATATGGGCTCGGCACCCTTCAATACTTCAATCTCATATCCCTGCACATCAAGCTTCAACAGCTTGATCCGATCTATGTGATTCGTATCTGAATACTCGGTCACAGTATCGACGGACACTCTTTTGGTCTCTCCAACTGTGAAATCGATGCCATAGACCTCTTCATCCAGTAGCTGTCCATTTTCCAAAAACGAACTAGCTTGTTGATACCTGCTGACATTCAACCGACCTTCGTGCCTCGTGCTTCCTAACGCAATGTTCCGGCAATAGATTCCTTGATATTCCTTGAATCTGCTTGATAAGCATTGGAAAGCTGCGGGTATCGGCTCGAAGGCGTGAACAACTGCCCAGGGTTGGTGAGCCAGAACACAATCGACGAAGTCACCGACATTTGCGCCGACGTCGAATACAATGTCATTTTTCGACAATCCAAACAGTGACAGATCCGGCCAACGTAGACGATACTCGAACGGATGACGCTTCAGAGCCAACCGGATAGCGTTCCGTGACCGTAACGGAACGACCTGGTCAAAAACATAGCGAAGCGTCTTGCTTACCTGCATTCAGGGCAATACTTCGTCGCGCTGGGATATTCTTGGTTGGTGAAGGTCAAGTCCTTGGGCTAAATCCCATGCGGCGCTTCACGCGCGAAAGAAATTTCCATACTGGCGTACGCCCTATCAGTAATTCCCGTTTGGGGAAGTTACAATCCAAAACGCCTCTGGGATTAGCGACGGCGGCGCGATAAAGATGGCGCGTCCGCATCACCCAATCAGATTCCGGCGTGTAATGATACCTGGCGAGATAGATGCCCATCCGAGCGAAAGACTGCATATCGTTCTCAAGCGTATTGGCTGCTAGTAGTTCGCGCACGGCCCGTTCCCAATCGCGGGCGATTCTGGATCTCTGCGTATCGCGTTGCGCCGGATGATAGCGGTAGCGGGCCATCATACGATCGATCTTTACCACCGGGTGCCTGACGGCAATTCGCAGCCAGTAGTCAGCATCTGCGGCATAACTCACTTCCTGGCGCCAGCCACCAACTTCCCTGCTCATTACGGCGCGAAAGAAAGCGCTCGCTTGCGGAATGTAGGTGAACCTTCCGAGATACCGTTTCAATTCAAATGGGCTCAGATTGTCCTTTCCGACAGTCAGGGAATCTTCGTCTATATACTCGACATCGCCATAGACAATGGCCGCCTCCGGATGATCGGCCATCGCTGCGACTGCTGCCCCAACCGCGCCAGGCAAATAAACATCGTCAGAACTCTGAATGGCTAATATCTCGCCGCTGACTTTCGCTAGTCCTTTATTGACTGCGTCCGTCACTCCATTGTCAGGCTCCGACCACCATTTCAACTCCGGGCAGTTACCGTAAGACTCCAAAACCGAAATCGTTTCGTCTGTTGAGCCGCCGTCCAATACCAAAATCTCGATCGGGCGATAGTTTTGGTTGAGGATCGAAGTTAAGGTTTCTGCGATGAATTTCCCCTGGTTGTAACTGGGAACAACGATTGAAACAAGCGGCGGTTTCGAAACTCGGAGTGGCATGTTCAAGTCCGGCTCAGAATTGGACAAAGTGATCCCAGCCACGATTGTCATTCTCACGCTTCCGCAACGCCAGGAAGTAAACATCGCTTATGTTTGACTCGCGTGTTCTCGATTCCAGCGACGCCGTTTTATCTGTGCGGACGACGGGATCGAGAAGCGTGGCCAACTTGGACTTCCACCGCGCACGAGAACCATTACCTTCATTTAGTCGGACGGCGCCATAAATTTCGTAGTTTCTATTTGTAAGGATGAAATCACAGGCACGCTTTATACCTGGACCGCCCACGTCATCGAAAACGACCACGCCGCCCGGCTCAAGCATCTGATCAATATAGAAGAAATCTATCAGCGTGTGATCAAAGGTATGCCAGCCATCTATGAAGGCGAAGCCGATCCCTTGTTCCAGGGCGACGAGTGCCGGCAGAACCTGTTGCGAAGTATTTTCATGAAACTCATACAAATCGGCGTAGCCGGCTTCCTGAATATTACGCAAGCCGCCACCGCGCCAAGTCTGATCGTGCTGCGCTGGATCCATGCCGATTAGCTTGAGACCTCCTGTCTCCTTTAAAGCTTCGAGGATGTAAAGCGTCGAAATGCCAAACGCCAGGCCTACTTCAACCGAGACTTGGGGACGAATGTCCCTGATCACATTCTGTATTAACTCCCCACAGGACTCATCTATGTGACTGGTAACCTTAACGTTTTCGCCTGATGGCAGAACCGTAAAGCCCGTCCGCACGATCTCCTGCAACACTTCATTCATCGACCTTCAGTTGGCATTCATGAGGAGTGGGTCAGATGCAGCGGGCTTTTCTCTCGTCGCTTGCTTCAAGTCTTTCGTCCATGCCGTCAGGAGTTCAAGTTCCTCGACCGGAAAAAATCCCGCCATTACTAATGCCTCATAACACGTGTTCAGATTATCGGCTAAGGCATCAACTCCCTTTGCCAAAGTCAGTGCTCCAAGTGTTTGGGCCAACTTCCTATTGCCTAGATAGCCGGGAACTTCGTCTGAAAAATCCCGCAGCAAATTGTGCTCGTTACGGTCCTGAACAACCTCTGGTCCGTGAAAAGCAATGCCACAATCCAATTCCCACAGGCATCGTTGCGCCACAAAACTCCTCCATATGTCGGTCATGCGAAAACTGCAGTAGCTCGGCAGGTACATCAGTGGATATGCAACCGGAAACCACCAGGTGCTTTGACTGTTGAAGGGACACCACGAGCCGGGTGAAAGGTAGACGCTCTTCCCTTCTTCAAAATCAAAAGGTCTATCCAGAACCAAACGCCATATGGCATCGACATCAGGCGAGTTATTAGCCAACCCTTGCTGGATTGGCGCGCGGCACGCGGTCAGGCCGGCAGAAAGTTCCGGCCGCCGGAAAGAATCGCGCAACGCCTCGAGGGGAAAACCACGCGGCCAGATATTCTCATCGCTAAAGAAGCGATAGACGTTGATCCAGCCGTCCCCGGTGACAGGTACTGCTTCGATCATCTCCGGCCTCGATGTCCAGTTTGGCAACGGCGCGTTGTCATCGTCAGTCTCATAAATGGAGGACGCGCCTCGACTCGCAGCCATGAGGTAACCAATATTCTTTCGCGCGTAATGACCTACGGGTAATTTGCGGGCAATCTCGAAATCAAGCTCTAACTGATCAGTTAAAGAGAAATAGTCGGTTCCGGTTAAATCGTATGCGGCCGGACCTTTTTTATCGCCAACAACGATCAGCTCTGCATTGTTCTCGCGCAGCCGCGAAACTAACCGGCGCACAGCATCCGTGGGAAGCTGCACCGTCGTCAGTACACCGTAGAATAATTCAGGCACAGTAATTAATAATTATGAAGGCTATTTAGGAAAGGAGGAGAGAGATTAATAACCAACAGGAGAAATTTCCTGCGCCATCTCATTCGATTCAATCAAACTACCTTCCCATGAAACTTTGATGGCAACCAGTCCTGAAACTCTCTGGTCGTGTTCGCCTGAGCCGTCTGCTTTCACCGGCTCAATCTGAAACGAGACGGCATCGGCCACCCAGTCAAGACCCTTACCGGTTTCCGCAGAATGGGCTCCAACATGCAATGAGTAAAAATTCGGCAGCAAGCTGCCGCCGGGAATGATGCAAGTGAGTAATTGCGATTGCGACGACGACGGAACGTCAAGGCGAGAGGTGTGGAGAGTGGTGACGCGCACACCCTCCGCATATACACCGATTCCAATACGCGATTGCTTCATTGACTCCTGAGCCTGGATCGTCAGGCGAATCTGAATATCCTCTTCCGCGAACATAATTGCCGATGGCTGGCCGGCTGAATTCAGCACCTCAACACTTCTGATCTGCAAAGGCGACTTGACGCGATGGACGGCATCGGGCAACTCAACGACGGCTTCCGTTCTCAGGCTGTCCTTGAGATATGCGCCTATGACCGCATGTGGCTCGCCGGTTTCAACCAGTCGTCCATTTGAAAGCAGCATTGCCTTGGTGCAGAGCCTGGTCACCGCGGCCATATTATGGCTTATGAAGACCACTGTGCGTCCTACGCTGGCTACCTCACCCATTTTGCCGAGACACTTTTTCTGGAACTGTATGTCGCCAACTGCCAGTACTTCATCAACGACAAGAATGTCCGGTTCCAAATGGGCGGCGACGGCGAATGCGAGACGGACGTACATGCCACTCGAATAGCGCTTGACCGCCGTGTCAATAAACTGATCGAGTTCGGCAAAAGCAACGATCTGGTCAAATTTGCGTGAGATCTCGTCTCTCTTCATGCCGAGTATTGCGCCGTTCAAGAAAATGTTTTCGCGCCCGGTTAATTCCGGGTGAAAGCCCGTGCCAACTTCGAGCAGGCTGGCAACGCGCCCGTTAATTTGCGCATGACCTCTTGTTGGCTGCGTGATGCGCGATAGAATCTTGAGCAAAGTAGATTTGCCGGCGCCATTCCGGCCAATGATGCCGAGAGCTTCGCCGCGCTTTACTTCAAAGGAAACGTCATCTAATGCCCAGAAGGAATTTCGAGTTCCAGAAGCAAGTGCTGAGTCAGCGGAGCCCAGTACTGAGTGCTGAGTGCTGAGTGATGAGTGCGAACCATTTGAAGAAGCTCCGTTTCGCGCAAGAGCAGAGCGCAGGCGGCGGAAGGGTGACGCGACGCCATCGGCGATCACATCGCGCAGCGTTTTGTACGAGTCGTGCTCGCCTATGCGGTACTGCTTGCTCAGGCCTTCGCAGCGAATGGCGATGTCGGACATATCAGAGATCAGAGGTCAGAGATCAGGAGTCAGAGGTCAGAATTCAGAGCTAAGTAATTAGAGATCAAAAGTCAGAAGAGGGCCACGGTGCTTGATCGTACGGGCTCCATTACGGAATTGATTTTCCAGCGTGGTCCCAGGTGGCGCGTCCATTCCAAAGACTGAAAGCCATGCCATTCAACACGTGTCCTTCCAGCCCAACGAGACTGGCAGGCACTTCCAACCTCACCCACTGCCCGGTTGCCGGCAGTGGTCCAATGAATCGCTGGCTGTCGGTGCCGTCACTCCCCAGCGAAATGTTATTTGCTCCCCAATAAGCCCGATGCCCCCAGCCGCCATCGGTCCACTGCAACATCACTTCGCTCGGAGGATTCGCCGGATCCAAGTAGACATAGGCAATGAGCGTGTCTCCGGAGTTGACCGTCAGCGTCTCACTCGCTCCATAGAAATAGTGCTGATGTGAGCCACTGACTATGTTCGATTGGTTGGCTAAACTTCCAGCAAACGGAGTCGGATTGGAACTGATCCAATTCCATCCTTCGCCATCTCCCGAAAGCGTTGCCCCTGCCGGCGTCGTGTCCTCCACCCAGATCGTATCCGGGATAGCATTAGCCAGGACATCGATATGCACTGTCGCAGCATTGTTGTTGTAGTTAACCGTATCCGTCGGGGTGAAAAGCGTATTCAGAGCTTGGCCGTTACCAACCGGCAGCACTGTGCCGCTCACCGGGTTATATGAAAAATTGCCCGCAACAGTCGAAGTCGCATTCAACTGTGTAGCGCTCAACGGAGTGCCCTGATTAATTGGCGCCGGATCGCTCCAATTAATCGCCGGCGTCGCCTTCAACACATTTATGAAGACGCCGCCCACAGCGCCGTTGTAGTTGCTGCTATCAGTTGGGGTAAACGTGGTCGCTAATGCCCGGCTATTCCCCGCATTGAGAACCGTGCCCGAGGTTGGGTTGTAGGCGAAGCTTCCGGCCACATTCGAGCTGTCATTCGGATTCGAGGCGCTTGCGTTCAGTTGAGTAGCTCCCAGAGCCGTGCCATAGACAATGTCGGCGGGATTGCTCCAGTTAATAATGGGCGTCGCCTTGTTCACGGTCAGCGTGCCGTTGACGAATGAGAACGTGTAGTCGCTCGCGCTCAAGGTCCCAACGACTATCGTGATGGGATAAGTACCGGCATTGCTGCCCGTGACTGCCGTGGTGCTAAGCGTTGGTTGACCAGAGGTGGCACTCGTCTGCGTATCACTGTTGACGAAACCCGTAATGATATAAGTGAGCGCCGGATTCGTGGCCAGATATGTCTTTGACTTATCCTGCGCCGTAGCCGTGAGCACAGCTTTCTGGACATTGATACTTACATTCTTAGAAGCGCCGTTGTAGTTAAATGTATCGGTCGGCGTGAAGGTTGTGGACAACGTCTGATTGTTTCCGAAATGAAGCACCGTGCCTGACACGGGAGTGTAGGCGAAGCTCCCGGCCACAGTGGCAGATGCATTGAGTTGTGTTCCACTCAATGGGGTACCGTAGGTAATGCCAGCGGGATTGTTCCAGGTAATGACGGGAGTGGCCTTACTGATCGTCAGGCTGTTCGTACTCGAACTACCGCTGAAGCCACCGCCGGAAGCGAAGCTGGCTCCAACACCGTTCGGATACGTTCCAGCGCTGATTCCCGTCAGGCTGACGTTTGTAAGCGTGGCCACACCGCTCGCGTTGGTAGTCGACGTGTTACCTGCGAAGCCGGCGCCATTCAAGGTAAAGGTAATGAGCTTGCCGCTCAGCGGCGACCCACCCTGTTGCGTCAAGGTCGCTGAGAGCGTAGTCGTTCCACCATAAGTTCCCGTGGCAGCGCTTGCCGAAAGGCTCGTAGTAATTAAGGGAGCATTGAGTGCGAAGTTCTGTGTGGTAGTACCGCCATTTGAGATGACTACATTGCTGGCGCCGCCGTTGCTATAACCAGTGGCAGAGACATTAACCGTGTAGGTGTTCGCCGCTGCATTCGTAAACCTGTAGAAACCGGTCGCATCCGTCTTCAGCCTGTAAATCCCCGCGACCACCAATGCCCCACTGATGGGATTGCCATTGCTCGCATCGGTAACGGTTCCCTGCAAAGTACCCATAGCATTCGGCGTACATTGGGGAAATTTGAAAGAGCCGATGCGCGTTTTCCAATTGTCCTGGGCCAGGGTCGCCGGCAGCGTGTCGTAAAACTCGTTGGTGTACCAGAAGGTACAACCATCGGTGTCTGTGGTCATCGCACTATAGTCGCCCCAGCGATTGTTCGTAGTGCCGTCTGAGAAGAGGCAACATTGAAAGCCGGTGCCTTCGATCAGTGAGGTTTCACCTTGTCCCAGCGTATTTAGTGGATCGTTTGCCAGTCTGCCTGCGTAGCGAATAGATGGATACATCGTCGAACTCGACACGCTATAACCAAGTGCCATGTCGCCGTTCTTGTCCACGGCGAGACTGGGCATGAATCGATACTTTGTGTCAGGCCCCCAGGTCCCTTGTTGCACTGGCCCCGCAGTAACAACCGTTCCGCTCGTTACGTTCAACTGATACCAGCGCACCTGCGCAATGTTTGGCGAACCACCACTGCCGACCGTATGCGTGATCCATAAGGACTCTGTGCCACTCAGATTCTGATACTGGTTTTGCATCATCACCCGGCGGGTGAGTGTGTCGAGAGCGTTGCCGCCGTTCTCCGGAGCGTTGGCTGGTCCAGAACTGAACGACGCAATGGTCACGTTCGACGGGCCAGTCAGGCTGGAATTAGCGGGCACTGCATAATCAACATGGAACTTCCAGACGCGCGCTACGAAGCTACTCCAGATGGAGGTGAAATAATTTGGTGTGCCCGCCGGCGGCGCGCTGCCGTTATTGCGCGCATTGCTGGGTAGCAAACTGAAAACTGAGGTGCTGCCGATTTTCGCAGGTAGACTAAAACTAACGGCATGCGCCGGTACGCCGCTTTCCATCTCGGCACGATTGAATGCCCACACCTGGGCATTCTGAAAGGCTCCGGCACCGGTCGTGGCAAAGATGTTGGCGGACATATAAATGCCGTCCGGCCACACGCCGAGTTTGGGATAATCCGGGATTTTGCCGCCGGACGCCGTCTGCCAGGCGTAGAAATACCAACCACCCGCTACCGGATCGCTCGTCTGCGAAACGGCCATACATTGATACATCGCGCCCGACGTGTAATTGGACCAGGCGAAGTCGCTAATGATCCAGCGGTCACTCAACGCGTCATACAGTACAACCGGATCACCCTGGTTTGAGTTGTCGCACGGTGTACCGCTTGCGGCCTGAGAGAAAAAAGTGTTGAAGGAAAAGGCAGCCAGACGGACTCCGGTACTCTTGTTATAGATACCGATAGAAGTGTTGACGGTTTCAATGTAGTGGTTGGGACCTACGTCGCCATTAGTGTCAGGAGGCCAACCATCGCCCCAGTTTGCGAAATCGAGTCCTGCAAAAGACGCGCTGGGCGTCGGCGCCGGGGCTGCCGGCGCAAATTGCTGCAAGGCCGAATCCGGTTGGACCGTCGCAGGCAATTCCGCGGATGGTTCTTTCGGCTCCGGCTTTGCCTTCTTGATTTTTTCCTTAACCTGCGGAAGCTGCCTAACGTCTCCATGAAATATCTTCGGCTTAACCGGTTTCACCGACATCAAGCTCGCATCTTCTTGTCCTGCCTGAACAGCGAGTACTCGTGAGCCCAAAATATTTAGGTCGCTGGCTTTCGAAGTGTCACGAGATTTACTGGCTAACGTTGCGACAGTCGGAGAAGTTTCAAGGGACGTCTTCGCGTAACTAAACCAGGTTGGAGCAAGTGCCGGCATCAGGTTTCGCGCAAAGCCAGTTGACGCGAAGACTGAGAACACAGCGACCGCGATTAGGATCAACAGGACCCTGACACCGGTTGGCATAAACCGCATTCTCACAATCAACCTCTGAATGAAATTATTCAAGAATATTATTCCTCTTGGAATAGAAACATTCTTCGCTGTTCCGCTGCGGCATCAAACGACGTCCGCGAATTCCTGCTCCATGCGGCGGAAGTAGTAGAGTCCGCCAACAAGAATCAGGATCACAACGGCAACTGAGACCCAAAGCATGGCGCCGGGTGCTTCCGTCTTGCCCAGCAGCGCCCAGCGAAAGCCTTCAACCACACCCGCCATCGGGTTGAGTCCATAAAGCGCACGCCATTTTGCCGGCACAATAGAACTGGGATAGGCCACCGGCGTCGCAAACAGCCAGAACTGGACCAGAAACGTAATTGTGTAACGCACGTCGCGATACTTCACATTCAGCGCCGACAGCCATAGGCCCACACCGAGCGCGGTCATCACTGCGAGCAGAATGAAACCGGGCAGTGTGACTATGGCCCAACCGGGAACAACACCGTAATAAAACATCATCACCAGCAGAATCGCGAAGGCAATCGCGAAATCCACGAGGCCACCCAGCACCGCGGCAATCGGCACGACCAGACGCGGGAAGTAAACTTTAGTAATCAGGTTTTGATTACCGACCAGACTGTTACTCGACTCAGTCAGCGCGTGCGCAAACAATTGCCACGGCAGCAACGCGCAGAAAGTAAAAATCGGATATGGAATTCCATCAGAAGGAACTTTTGCCAGCCGGCCAAAAAACAAACTGAACACCAGCATCATGAATAACGGCTGGATGATGGCCCAGGCAGCGCCGAGCGCGGTTTGCTTGTAGCGAACCTTTACGTCGCGCCAGGTCAGAAAGTAGAGCAGCTCGCGATAGTCCCACAGCTCGCGCAGCCTGATCGAGGCCCAGCCCTTGGGCGGCTCGATGTAGAAAGTTGGGAGAATTTCGGATTGATTAAGACTGTCCACAGATTTCACAGATTACGCAGAAACAAATTTTCCATTTGGCATTTATCAGTTTTCATTTTTCATTGTTGGATTCAAGTTTGAAGTGCATCCGGTATTAGGGTCAACAACAATCGCACACCGAAGAGTGATGCTGGCAACAAATCAGAAAGGCGCGCAATGCGGAACCGCGAGCGATAGCGACCGGATGCTAACGTCGACGATGAAATACAGCATTCGCGCGGCTTCAACGTTGAATGCTAGCATCCGGTCGCTACCGCTCGCGGTTCTGCAATGGTTGCACTTCAAACTTGAATTCGCGAATGAGAAATGAAAAATGGGAAATGATAAATGGCAAATCTTCTTTTCTCTTTCAACTTACCTCACCAGCATCGTAATAAGAAAATGGACAGGCAGGAATGCCTGTCCTACGACAGACCGAGCGGATTGCCCGCGCCGTTGCCGGACGCCGATGACGGCGGCAGCGGCATTGGCTCTTCATCGGTATCGCTCTTGTAACTGCGCGCGCCGTAGTAACGCTGGTAGTAGTAATAGTCCTGCGACTTAATGCTGACGTTGTTGAGCACGACGCCAAAAACCTTGGCACCCACGTCATTCAGTAATTGGCGCGAGCGTTTGACGATGTGTCGCGAGGTCTTGCCTCCGTGAACTACTAACAAGACGCCATCAACCATCGTCGAGATCAATACGCCATCGGTGAACGAACTGATCGGCGGCGAGTCGACCACGATGTGCGTAAACTCCTGCTCAAGAAACGCCAGCAAGCGTCGCATTTGATCCGAGCCCAGCAATTCTGCCGGGTTTGGGGGGATGGGGCCGGAGGTTAACAAGTTTAGCCGGGTCGTCTCGTCTTTCGTGATCATCGCCAGCATGTCTGCCTCGGACGACTCGCTCGATAAGATCGAACTCAAGCCGGCGCGATCAGACAAACCGAAAATGGTTCGGAGACGAGGCCGCCGCATGTCAGCGTCGATGATGACTACGCGCGCGCCGGTTTGCGCGAGACTGACGGCGGTGTTGACTGCGGTTGTAGTTTTGCCTTCGCCCGGCAGACTGGAAGTTACGAGCAACGTTTTTGGCGCTCGTCCGGCCGTGGATAAAAGCACTGAGGTGCGCAGGTGGCGATAGGCTTCGGCCAGCGGCGAGTGGTTCTCCACGTTGATGAGCAACTCTGAATTGCTTGCGGGGTTCCCATTTCGTTTTTGCAGGGCCCCGGGTGCGGCGGCGAGCCGCCTCCTGATAGCGCCAGTGGTCGAAGGAATCACAGCCAGCGCGGGCAGGTGCAGTAACCGTTCGACCTCTTCGCTGGAGCGGATTGAGTCGTCAAGGTATTCCAAAAACAAAGCAAGGCCGACTCCCAACCCAAGCGAAAGGAACAGTGCCATCATTACGGTTTGGGTACGGTTTGGCCCAATTGGTCCACCCGGAGAAATGGCGTAATCAACTACCGAAATGTTGTTCGGCTTGTTGGACATCAGCACGTCATTCTCTTTCGAACGTTGCAGCAGGCTGTCGAGCAGCGTCTTGTTGGTATCGATCTCCTGCTGAATGATGCGGTAGTTGATCGAGGCTTCGTTTTGCTGCAAGGTCTCGCCGCGTTGCGCTTCAAAAGATTTGCGTAAGGCCTGCTCGCGCGCCAGAGTTTGCCGGTAATTGGTTTCAAGATTTGTCACCAGGGTCGTGCTCTTGTGGCTGCGAGATTCCTTGACCTGTCGCTCAAGCTCCGCAATCTGCTGATCGACCTCTTTCACCTCCGGAGCTTCGTCGGTGGCATCCACCATTAACAATGCGCGTTTCTGCCGCAGATCTGCCAACTTTGATTCAGCGTCGGAGGACTGCTTGGAATCTCCTTCTACCAGGGCGGTGGCGGCGCCGGCACTACGCGCGGCATTAAACTTCGACTCGGCATCAATACGTGCGTTCTCAGCTTCGAGTAATTGCTTATTAAGTCCGCCGAGCCGCTCGACCACAGTGTTCTGTCCGGCATCGAGCGAGAGTATCTTGTTGTTGCGCGCGTAATTAATCAGGCGCTCTTCATCAGTGCGAATATTTTCCTGCAATTCCGCAATGCGCTTTTGCAGGAAGTCAGCCGTACTCACGCTCGTATCGCTGCGCTTTTCGACATTGTTCGCCACATAGGTTTCGGCAATCGCGTTAACGATCTTTGAAGCTACTTCAGGATCGCCGTGCGTATAGCTGATATCAATTAATCTCGTCTCCTTATATAGACCACGAGTTTCTTTTACCGGGTCAACTCTCAGGCCTCCGAGGATAGCTGCTACAAATGGATCCAGACGCTTAGCCTCTGCCAGGTCTTCCTTCGCGCTCGGGCTGGCGACCGTGGTGCGCAGCGGCAAGTCATTTCTCGGCGTGGTTACCGCCGGCGCGGCATCGTTGCTCTTGAGACCTGCCATGCCTCTAATCGTCTGCCAGGTCGATCGCTTTTGCGTTGAGTTACCCTTAAAAAAGTTTGGGTTGTGCTCGAGGTCCAGCGATTTTACCACGCGGCGCATCAGCCCCGGGCTGATTAGGATTTGCAACTGCGTGTTGAAGTAGACCGGATCGTTCGACGGGCCAAAAATATAGGGGGATTTCCCGATCAGTTCGGCGTTGTTTTCGAGGTCAACCTGGACCCGCGAGGTAGCTTGGTAGATGTCAGGCTTGCGTGCCACGTAAACCACCGCCAGCGACGTGACCAGCATCATGATGCTGATGACCAGCCACAAACGCTTGCGAATTGCCCGCCAGTAGTCCAGCAGGTGCACCTGGGACTCGCTGTTGGAGTCAACTCCATAGTTGTAGGAGTGCGGGATGCCATTAGAGTCGGCGGGCCGATCGACGGCCGTTACTCCCGGCTCTTTTCGTATTAGTTCATTGGATGGCTTCATAGATCACCTTCTTAGAATTTCGAAATTCGGATTTCGGATTTCGAATTTTTAGACGTGGGCGGAATTCGCTTTGCTGGTTCTTCCTGTGCTCGTAAAGATGGCAACTGATTCCAAATCGGTTTTGTTCATCGAGAAGTCAAATCCGAAATCCGAAATCCGAATTTCGAAATTCTTTAAGGGATCGCGCGCACTGGCAGTGACCCGATGCTCGGTACCACGGTTCCCAACAAGCTGCGCATAAAGCTCTTGCCACCGGACAGCGGCACGTCGATGATGTCGTTTGGCACAAGGGCAACATCTTCAGCGCGTTTCTTCTCGATTGCAGACAGGTCAACGAAGATCTCCCGCTTTGTAGCCGAGCCCGGCTCCTGCCTCACAATGCGGACTTTGTCCTTCTTAGTGTCCTGCTTGACACCGCCGGCCATGGCGACTGCTCGCGAAATCGTGATCGGTTCCTTTAATGGAATCGTCAACGGCGTAAACACATTACCCACCACATAAACCTGATCGGCTTCAGGCAGGTAAATGGTATCGCCGGGTTCGATGTATGGATTTGCCCGCGGATCGCCTTGCAGTGTTTCGCTCAACTTATAACTAACAAAAGCTTTGGTCGGATCTTCATTTCCAGCGGCGGGACCCTGACAGGCAAGCGCCGGCGGCGCATGCACGATGTTAATCGTCTGCCCGGCCTTTCCCGATGGGCCCTTTGCAAAAGTCAGCAGCTCGAGTAAGCGAATGCGTCGCTGTAATTCAAAGCGGCTTTGCTCATTCACGGCGCCGATAACCGCAACCTGTTTTGAGTGATACTCCTTGATAAAGACGTCAACCTGCGGATTCTTGTAATACTTGATGTAACGGCTGGAGATTTCCGCCGCCAGCTCGCCCTCGGTTTTGCACGCTGCTTGAATCTCCGTGTCAATCAGCGGCATGCGAATCATGCCGTTACCTTCAACTCGGACGGCGTCGCGCGAAAGATTTGGCCGGTTGAAAATTCTTATGTCCAGGACGTCTCCCGGACCAATGCGATAGCGATCGTCCGGTTGAGAAGTTGCGGCCGCGACTACCGCTGAAGGCGCTTGCGCATTCGTAGCGTTTGCTACTGGCGCACCTGACGCATTGGACGAATTCGATGGCGCCGCGACTTGCGCATTCACGGAAGCGACCAGGACGGCAGCAAGCGCAGCGACAAGCGCGACCTCAACGACTAGCCGGCCAAGTGTCTCTCGTGGTCCACCGTGGTTCAGCTGATTGGGGCGGTTCTCAAACATCTCGGTACTCCTCTTTTAATGCGTGTTCGCTCTCCCTCCCCGGCGGGGAGGGGACGTAAAACATTTATTTGCCTGACATCCCGATTCGTCGCGAGAGCAGCGCCTCGCGCATATGGTTTGGATGGGCCAGGTTGAGCACCGTGTTACTCAAAAGCACCATCAGCTCTTCGTGTTCCCGGTTGAACGTGCCGGTCAGCGGATTATCCTGGGTTTTGGTGATAATCCCTTCCCTTGCCCACTGCCAAAACTGCGCCTGCGTCGTCCAAAACTCCTTACGGTCGCGACAAACGACTAGTGCGGTCTTCCTCTTTTTCTTTTTCTTCTTTGTCTTGCTGGCGCTCATGACTTCTCCAGATACACTTCCGTCCCGGCATGTCTTTTCATCCGCAAATGAACAGCGAATGGCAACACGCGGTACCCGTTAAGGAAGCCTCTACGCGAGGCGGCGTCGGATTTTCAATTTGGAGAGCGGCGGCTCGACGCCGCTCGCTCTCGAAAGCGCCGTCAAGCCGGCGCACTCCAAAGTCACAACAACAAGCGCGAGATCAGCTCTGCTCTTCGCTTCACGCCAAACTTGATGAAGATGTGGCGCAAATGAAACTTTACGGTCTGCTCGGTAACCATCAGGCGCAAACCAATCCCGGCGTTGGTCAAACCCTCGACACAACACAACGCGACCTGGGCCTCGCGGCGGCTCAGGTTTCGATTTTCCGCAACTCGCTGGATCACGCGTTCAAACGAACGGCCGCTGGTTGCGATTCCCTTTCCGTAAGTGACAAAACCGTTTTCATTCCGGCGCGCGATTACTTCTTCCGGAGGAAACACCCGATAGGCTACGCCCTGATCGCGCGGGCCATCTGCATGCGTGCGGCCTTCTCGCTCAACACTGAACTTGCTGACCAGGCCTTCCAGGCCGCGCCTGATCGTGCTCAAACTCTGAATTCCGGTCAACTCGATCAAGCTGCGGACGGTAAAGAGCTGCCCGTCGTTACTGTCGCCATTTGAGGCGAGCAGCATCGAAGCGTAGAGGCGCCGCTCCACCGGGGAGTGACTTAACGCCACCAAGGCTTTCGCTGGATCATTGGTTGCGCGTTCGTTCTGCTCGCCTAAAGGGTAGGTTTTTGGATCGACCTTCGGGCTGATCTGACTCTTTTGGGGGAACATTAAATTGTTTCAGAAATTGGTAATGCGGCGGGTGTAAAGCAGTAGCTTTTCTAAGTTGGTTTGTAAGGCCGCAAACCTTGATTTAAAAATTCCGTTACTGAATGTCGTAAATCAAAAGACGCGTCAACTCTCTCCTTGCAATTCTCACCAAAGTTCTGTGGTGGAATGACTTCTGGGTAAGTAATCGGATTAACGGGCTGACCTGACTGATATCGCCCCTGAGCCTAAAGGCATCGATAATTTATGTCAAGCAGTTTCCCAGCCAGTACCTTTTGCCAATCACAAACACTCCCGGCGGGTGCTCCAGGACGCCCCACTAGCTCTGTTTTCCCAGTATTTCATCAACCATTTCGCACCAAAGGTGGCCAATAGTTATGTGGCCCTCTTGAACGCGCGCCGTGCGCTCGCTTAAAACCTTCACCGCAATAAAGCAATAATCCGCCAAGGGTTCCGCGGACAGGCCTGTAAGGCCGATGATCTTGCAACCGAGACTGCGCGCTGTTTCAGCCGCCTTAACAACATTCGGCGACTTGCCGCTGGTGCTGATGGCTACCAAAACATCGCCCGGCTTGGCCAGGGCCCGCACCTGACGCGCGAAAACCTCTTCAAAACCAAAGTCGTTGCTCAATGCTGTCAACGCCGAAGTGTCTGTCGTAAGGGCGATTGCGGGAAACGGGCGGCGCTGTTCTTCATAGCGACCGACCAACTCCGCGGCAATGTGTTGCGCATCGGCAGCACTGCCGCCATTTCCGCACAGTAGGATTTTGTTTCCAGCCGCGAGCGCGTCGCAGATAACCCGGCCTGAGCTTTCCACGTCAGCAAGTCCGGATTCAAGCAACGTTTTAAGTACCCGAAGGTGTTCTTCAAGGGATCGCGTCAGGAGATTGGTGGCATTGGAATCGTTAGTCATCAGCGCAGTCTCTTCATTTGCAGCGGTGGAACCTGGATAACGGCGTAGGAAATTAACATAGTTCCCTATGCTGCCGCCAAGCTCCCTTAGAAAGCTAATTCGAAATGGTAGAACTTTTTGGACTGCGGCGGCTTGACGCCGCTTTTGAGTTAGCCGGGCGACCTCGTTAAAAGGAACATAAGCGGCGTCAAGCCGCCGCACTGCTATGTGGATGTCAAGAGTCAAATTTGATTCGAGAGGGTTTTCTCCTTCTTGTTCTATTG